>Ga0256913_10000165_pt1 | contig 31005 bp, 56 predicted proteins | sample Axial_MatmetaG_FD_185970 | JGI IMG/M metagenome (GOLD analysis project Ga0256913, IMG submission 185970) | Deep-sea worm associated microbial mat communities from Axial Seamount, Juan de Fuca Ridge, Pacific Ocean - Axial_Mat | ecosystem: Environmental > Aquatic > Marine > Oceanic > Microbial... | reverse complement strand
TTTGACACAAGTTTTAATGCATCTTGTCGGTCTATTTTAGAAATATTGGATATTTGTTTGTAGTGACTTTTAACATTTCCCAATTTATTTGATAACCCAACACAAGTATTAAAATTTTTATTAATGTTCTTTAATATTTTATCTTTTTTGTTTATAATGGCATCTAAAAGATCTTTTGTTTCCTGATTCATTTCTTCTGTGAGATAATTATTGAAATATGAAACACTATTTTCTGATATGTTACCTTTAAACTCCACTATTTTTGCTATTTCTTCCAAATCTTTTCTTGTCACCCCTACATTAAAAAATGATTTTATACCAGAAATGATTTTTTTTGAGATTACATCAAACTTATTTTTTAATTTTTCCCAAGTACCTTTAATGAATGATTTTATATTGGATACTATTCCTTCATTTGCCATTTCTTTTGCTGCATCTGATGCACCTTCAATATCCAATATACTTCTTAAATAACCACCAATTTTACCAATTTGAGCACCATCTTTTGATTTTTTCAGTGATACTTGATATGCGGTATATTGTCCGAATTTGATACTACCACCTATTTCATCAATTTCAACTTCTCCTTTTGCCATTTCTGTTAAGAATTTTGTATGAGAAGATGCCGACATGATTATTACATCGGCAGTATTATCTTTCGATTTTGTATTTGTTCCCATTATATCATTTTCTACTTTATAATAAGATTTAATATTATTATGAATAAAATTGGCGTTGGTTAATCCAATATAATTAACAAAAGACCTCATTCCAATTGCATTCATTGCCAATTCAGATATAATTTTAGTGTCTGTGATTTTAATATTTTTGATTTTTTCAACTGATGCTTGTATCCAATCCCTACCAGAACCAAATTGATCTTTTATTGATGTATGCCATTCTATTAATTCTTCTTCATTAATAGACCCTGATGTTATCATTTGACATAATTCAATCCACCTATCAGTGGCCGTTACCCCCAACAAGGATTCCGTTTCCAATAAATTTGCATCACCACCAGCTTCTGTGATATATTCTTTAAATCGCATTAAAATACTCCTTCAATTTCTATCAGGAGTATTTATATTTTTATATGGATTAATAATTAGTGATAATGAGTTCATTTTTTGTTCTTTGCTTCTTACCATCTTTGGTGGTCTCAAAAGACATACAGTAATTATATGACTCATCTTTTATATTGTAATCTTTGTACCATTCTCTTAACATTTCATTATCATTGTATGTTATCAACCACTTACAATTCAATTTATTGACAGAATCAAAAAACTCTTTATGGTCAAACCCTTCGTGTATTTTACCATCAGGTCCATATAACATATCTTTAATGTCATACGGTGGATCAAGAAAAATGAAATCGTCTGGTGTTGATAGATCGAATAAATCTCTATAATCAGTATTTGTGATGGTGAAGTTTTTGATAATATTGGAAATAATCAAAAGTTTCTTCGTATTACCATCATTAAATGTGTTCATATAAGCAAGTTTTGACACCCCACCAACACCACTGAAACTAATTTTATTCTTAACAAAAAACGATACTGCTTTATCCAATTCATCCCCATTGTTATAGAGATTGGTCATATCTTCAAATAAAACCTTTCCCATAGATTCATCATTTTTGTCGTATTTTGATCTAATTTCAAGGCATCTAGACACCAGTTCATCGGCATTATCTCTTACATTTACCCATAAGTTATACAAATCATAATAAATATCGTTTATATGGATACTTCTATTTGGGTTGGTTTCCCCTTGATAAATTGATACCACCCCAGAACCAATAAATGGCTCGTAATATTTTCCACTGAATTCAGGAAACATTGAAGTTAATTTTTTAGTCTTTCTTGATTTACTTCCAGGATACCTCACCAATGGTTTTGTTGTTACAGTTTTTTTCTTCATTCATATTCCCCAATTTTATTATATATTATCCCATCGAGCATTTTTATTGAATTCTTCTCTTGTGATATCAATAACTTCAATGGTGATTTTGTTACCCTTTTCCTGACAATCAGTAAAATTTACAATTTCTTGATATAATCCATGATCCGTTTCTCTTAATGTGAATGTATCACCTACAATAATTTTATATACCAACATTACACGATATCAAAAAGAACATTGTGTTGTTCCCATAGATTTTTTTTCATCAATCGTTCTTTGTCCCCATTCATAGAATTTTTTAATCTGTCATCATTGGAAGTATCAACAAACAAATACACAACAAAATCGAAATGAGTATTGTATACAATTGATTGGCCAAGACCTTCTCGGATAGACTTTCCACAAGACCCCTTTTTAATCTCAATTGCAATTTTCATATCATCAAAATCAATGGTGAAATCAGGTCGATGTTGGACCCCCATAAACACAAAATTATTCACAGTGGTATTTGGATCTTCTTCACTTGCAAAATTAATACGGGCCATTTTTTCGGATGTTGATGGTACATATCCTTTGAATTCTTCGTACAATGACACCACTGTTCGATGTAGAGGTGTTGCCATTCTATTTTGTAACTCAGATTCAGACTTTTGTTTGTATTTTACTCTGTCAAAAATCTCATTATCTTTCAGTGCATCCATAATTTTAGTAATAATTTGTGTTCTTCGTTCAGTTTTTCTTGAGTTCATCTTTCCAAATTCCTTTCTTTAGTTAGAGTTCAATTACTTTACTTGGATTGAAATTTTTATTTTCTACATCATAATAATTTTGACCTAAATAGGTAATATACCCTTGTGGATTACAAACTATTCTTGTATCTTTCACCATATAATCAAATGACGAATGGGTATGTCCGTGTATCCAACATTCTGGTTGAAACTTATCGATTATCCATTCCCACCTATTCCCAAAACATACATTAATAGGGGAAGATGAATATTCTGGATCAATTGATTTGTAATGTGGATAATGATGGGTAACTACACATATTTTTCCATTAAGTTCTTCTAATGTGTCAGTAATGAAGTCTCGTGAAGTTTCGCCCCATTTTTTACCTTCATCATTTCCCTCATTCATAATATCAAATATTCGAGTGAAATCATTAAGACTTCTTTTTACAAGTGCATTAATTTCTCCACCAGACCCATCCCACCATCCAGTTGTACCAATGAAAGTTATATCATCAATCATCACCTTATCTTCCAATAAAATGTGAATATCTTGATTTAACTCATTGAATTCTTTAAGTGCCCTATCAAACCTATCTTTCCTTCTGCCATAATATTCGTGGTTCCCAGGAACATATATGATTGGTTTATTGGATTCTACTTGGATACCAGTAAGGCTTTTGAACAATTCATCACCTACATGTACATCACCTGCCAGTACGATAATATCAGAGTTTGTATCAATCATTTTATCGTAATTGGAATTATGTAAGCCAAATTCAAAATGTAAATCACTAATTACTTGTATTTTCATAGATTACCTTATTTTAATATATTCATAATGACTGGATTTATAAAAAATATATAAACCACCAACATAATTATAATAACATCCTGTAATAAATTAGTCAACTTCTCTACCTTTCAATAGTATAAAATAAAGATCTTTAATGGTTTTTAATGGGATAGGATTACCATCCGCATCAAATACTCTATCATCGGCTTTTTCACCAAAATCACATTCCCAACACCAATAATCGATCCACCCATTTTCTTTGTCATCCATTATTTCTCCCAATAGATCTATGATACCTTCGATCAGTTCACTGGAATACATAATGAATCCCTCAACTTCCATTATTCTCGAAATTTGGTCATCTTTTTCATTGTATTTGATGATAAGTTTAATATATTTTTCAAAATCGTTGTAAGATAGCATCATTCTAATCCTCTCAATATTTCAGTAAGTTCCTCAGTTGTATGATCTTTTGATAATTTCAATTTTACTCTTTCATAAAAATCTTTTCTATTTTTTATGTAATATTTTGCAGGAAGTGTTGATGATAAAATAGTTAATAGGAGTGGTGTACTTATATTTTCCACCTTACATTCCTTTAATATGACATCAATAATATCCATATGGTCATCTGTAAATACTTTATCCAAAAATCTGGTCATTTCGAATTGAGCGGCATAATTTGACTTTTTATCGGTTTCAAGTATTCTCCGCCATTTTTGTTGTTCATATGTCATTCATTATAGTTCCTTAAATTGTTTTAATGATTGTTTAATAAGTTTTTCATTTTCTGGATAGATTAATATACTTGGCGGGAGAGACAGAACCGTAGGAACCACCACTTGATTAATTTTTGGTTTGATAACTGTAGAATTTAATTCTGCGATACCTTTTATTTTCCCTGTTAGTCTTTCCATTGGGAAGTTACCAAATGCCAACATTTTCTTTGGTTTGATAACTTTTAAGTATTCGTTGAACCAAATCTCACAAGTTGTCCTGTGTAAGTGTGATGGTCTGTTGTATTTCTTTGTTCTTTTGTTTACATCAGGAGAACATTGAACCGTTCCAATTTGAAGGAAATGTTCTTCCTTTAGTCCCATTCTCCCCGCCAATTCCCAAAACTTTATCATAAAGTCTGGTTTATTTTTGTACAGAAACTCGGTGAACATAACATACTTTGTTTTTTCTGTCCATTTTGGAATGTTATGTCCATTTCGTTGTATGAAACAATTATTACATTTTTCTACTCTTATGTCAAGATCGAGTAAATCTTTTATCATCAATCCCACCAATTAAACAAATATTTGTTAATCATTTTGGTTACATATTCAAGATCTTGTTTTTTAAGGTATTTTGACCTGTCCATTAATCTCCTAAACTCGGCCTCTTCTTGTTTATTATCTTCTTCTGTAATCACATTCTTTCTTTTAAAGAATATTTCAACACATTTTTCGTATTCACTGTATTCTTCATCTTCTACAGGTTCGAATGTCATATCAATATCCCCCCATTTTTCATTGTGATGTTTACATACATTTTCTACATATTCATCATCAATAATTCGTTTAATCGCCAAACGGGTCTTCTTGATAGTATCTGCATCTTTTTCTGCATACAGATGGCATCCATTTTCACGGATTAATTTTTCCATTCTCTCCAATTTTTTGTGATTCAGTTCCAACCAAAAGATATAATCCCAATCTCGGTCATTCCAAATCACCTTGAAATAAGCAATCAAATTGCCAATCCCATATTTAATGTCATAATAGGGAGAGTTCCATTTTCTAATGTTATATTTCACAGAATAATAATAACTTTTAATATAACTTTTAATCGAAGAGAAGCCCTTGATTTTCATCTGTATCTCCACCTTTCAATGATCGTTCCAATAATATTTGATATTGAGTGAATCCTTTTACATTCCACCCCTCAATAGACAAATCCCCCAACAAGTTTTCGGTTGCCGACTTGTTAGGGAGATTGTCAATAATTTTATATTCCATCTTTTGATTCATTTATTTCTCCATTTAATTTAATTCACTTTACAACGAGTCATAATGGTTTGTTTTACATCATTGTAAGTGGTGTGATCTTTTACAGTACCAGTCAGGAAGAGTTTGTCGCCATACTCCCAATCACCAACTTTACTGGTTTTCCAAATTACAACATTCCCCTTTTCAGTCATAAACTTGAAAAAGTAAACATAACCGTAAGTTGAAGGGAAACCATACTGATTGACAAAAGTAACAGGGATATCTTTGATTCTTTCTTTTACTTTCCCGAACCAATCAGATTTTTGTTCGTTTTTTAATGATTCTTCTTTGTCCAATTTGTTTTTGTAGGAAGAAATGATCGAACAGACAATACCAAACTCATATTCTTCGATGTATTCCCGACCAACACAAACCCCACAATTGAACAGGTATTCACTCAAACTTTTATCAGACATATCCAGAGATTTGATCCACTCGATTGCCTTTTTTGCAAATTCTTTATTTTTCTCAGTGATATCAAGGTCTTTCATCAACTCACTTGAAAGGATGATTTTGTTAACCTTCTCCGATGTTGATTCTTCACCAATTTGGAGTGAATCACCACGACTAACCCAACCATACTTTTTAATGACGGCATCGGTGACAGTTAATACATCCTCAACTTTGTATTCCCGTTTTGGAGAACCATCCACAAAACCAAATCCATTAATCATATTTTCAACAAAATCAATCCATTTTGCCGAGTTTACAATATGAGTAGGATCTTCATCACCCAAGAAATCTTTAACACAAGTGGAACCAACTTGACGAATCTCCCCAGTTTCGGAGTTTTCGAGGATGTAAGTTTTTTTACGGAACCGTTTTGAGTTACAGTGGTCACAATTTGGTGGAAGGGAGACCAATTTTTCACGGTCAACTTTTTCCTCAAAATTAGGTGCCACACGAACTTTATTAAAGATTTCCTCAGTTTCAACTCGTGAATGTTCAACAATGGCGGTCAAGTTCCACCCTTTGATGATGGGGAACATACCACTATAAGAAACTGGAACATGAACAATGTCGTATTTTTCGACACCATTGTATGTATCAACTTCAATTCGTTTGACAATGGATTCATCCTTATAAATCAGGAGTTCTGGAACTTCCATCCCAAATTTCTTCGCCTTTTTAATTGCCAAATTGAACTTTTTTTTCAATTTTTCAATATTTTGACGAGGGATTAAAATCTTTTCCATAATATTATCTCCCAAAAAAGGGTTATCACCAACTCACAAACCTATTATACCTGAGATATCATATAAAGTCAACAATTATTATGTTTTTTCGTACCTCACCTGTAAAGTATTTTTTATTAGATTTTCGTGTACCGATTCTCTTGTTACCCCATATTGAGTGAATATCAACACCCCATATACAAAGAATAATGTGGTGGGGTATCTGTCAATATTAAATTCTTTTTTGAAGTTTTTACATTTATCTCCATCAATTTCATAATACTTGATTTCCTCACCATTGTAAATGTTAAACTTCTTTGACCATTTTTTAAATCGTGGTTTCAATAATTTACAAGGACCACACCACTTGGCATGGACTTTTACTATCGACATCCTGTCATCAACGATTTTATTGTAATTATCATCTGTTAGTGTTTCCATCACTCACCAATCTCCTCATTTGTTAAGAATCACTTTGAACATGCAATTCTCTCTCATCACCAGAACTTTCAATATCACTCATCCACATATCAATTTCAGATGAGCAATACATTTTCATCGACCGCCCATCATAAAAGAATTTGTCCATTTCCCCAACTCTCCCACCAAAACGGTTTTTTACTATTTTCCAGTGAACTTCATTTTTATATATCATATGTTCATCATTTGCACCCATAATCATCATAAAATCAGCAGTAGCAGGCACACCCATTGATTCAGCAATACTGTTAAAATCAACTTCTTCAAATGACATAAATGTACCAGAACGATTTAACTGAGATACTGATACCATTGGAATGTCAAATTCAAATCCCATTGCTCTAGTTTCTTCTGCAATAGATTTTACTACACCATATGAATTGTCACCCCCTTTGTTATCTTCAGCAGACATAAGATTAAGATAGTCAAAAAAGAAAATGTCAAGATCAATTCCTCTCAATTTTAATTCTCTGACCCATGCCCTAAAATCCTTCACCGATGCCTTACCTGTTGGGAATGATTTAATGTACAGTTGACCTCTCCCATCAGTTGATTTAATGTTTCTTAATTTATCAGTCAATTGTCTCTGTAACCTTTGATTGAAGTATATCCTATTAATATCCAATTGAGAATAAATCCCATCAAATCGTTGAGCAAACATATCTTCACTCATTTCAAGAGATGCCAGTGCCACATTTTTTCCATTTAAAACTTGTCTGGCAATAATATTGGCCATAACATTTGATTTAAATCCGTGTACTTTAGCAACAAACACACTTAAAGTTTTTGGTGGGAAACCCCCATTAATGTACTCATCAAATATTGGAAAATATGTTGGAATTCGTTGTGTATCATCAGTAAACATACGATGTAATCTTGGGCCCAAATCACCAAAATAATTCAATCCAAGGTCAACATCAATGGTGCGACACAATGCATTTTCAACAAGAGTTCTAATGGTTTGGGTGTTATCCCCTTCCTCAATTACATCCACAGACCTTCGTATAGCATCTTTTATTGCCTTATCTCTTAAATATGCGTCACATTGCTCCATCAACCAATCACGATGTTGAGGGATGTTTATATCAACATTATTAATATCATCCATATACAATCCAACATTTTCTCTAACATCTTCGGATAACCCATTGATGATAATGTCTCGTGTCGGGATAACTTTATGTTGGTCGTAATGGCTTTTTACGAATGTGAATATTTCTTGGAGTTCTGGTGAATCAAAATAATCTTCTTCAAATACCCGTGTTATGGTTACAATAAAATCTTTATCTTCGAGTAACGCTTTTGTAATGACCTGTTCTAAATAATCAGTGTCGGTTGAAAGTATTGGATCTGACAAATGTATTCTCCTGTTATAGTAATTGGTCTAATATATCAAAATTTTTATGGTATGTCAATTTACATATAAGGTATTTTGTGGTAACATTCGTTTTATGATAATAACCGAAAATGAAAAACAAAAATCAGATGAAAATCGGTCAACATTAAAACTTTTATGCATACATTACAATAATTTAATAAAGAATAATACTCCCAGTGAGGAATTGACATCTATTAGAAATAAAGTAAAGAAAATTATTGGGGTGGATCAGAGTTTAAAGATACCAGATAAAGCATTATTGGACACTTTAAAGAGAAAAAGTTGTGATACAATTGTTGAGATTCCAGATGATAGGATTGAGAAAACTGATTTAGAGGATATTGAAGATATTCTTGGTCTGAATTGTGAGGATTTATTTAAATTATGAGTGAAAATAAGGATTATTCAGAATTGTTGAGGGGATATAACTCCGAAACAAAGGCTGTTATAGAAAAGATTAGGTCCGAGTTAAACGAAGATGTTATTTTTGGTAAATTGGAAGAACAATATAATGTTTATGATATTTTAATGTTCAATGAATTTACAATAAAAGAGAGATTAGAAAGAAATGCTTTTCATTACAAGGACTTTCGACTTAAATATCTACAAGAAATGGCTAAATATGAACAAGTAAAAGACCATTTGGAAAAGAAGATCGGAGAAAAGTATAAATCACTTAAAGAAGGCTCTGTGAAACTCACCAAAACGGAAATCGAAAAATATTACCTGCCGATGGACGAAGAATTACTTAAATTGAAATCATTGGTAAGAAAACAGGAAATAAGAGTGAATTATTTTCAGGCCGTTTCGGATGCATTTGATAAACAAGGGTGGTCGATGAAGAATTTTATAGAAAATCAAAAGGGTGGATTTTAGTATTAATGATTAACTTTTGTTTATATGATGATCTAAATATAAAAATTGATACTGATAATTGGGATTATTTAAGAGCAATTAAAGATAATTTTAGCTATTTTGCACATAATTATAGGTTTATGCCTCGATATAAATCTGGAATATGGGATGGGAAAATATCATTATTCAACGCAGGAAACCAGACAATTCCATTTGGATTGATGTTGGACCTATTAAAATACCACAAAAAAGAGTGGCCAGATGTCCCATATACACTGTCTGATGATGTTAAAAAGTTATTCAATGGTATCCAACCTATTTACAAAAAAGACCTATTATTCAGTCCATATGATTATCAAGATGATTGCATATCAGCCTGTTTAAAAACATCAAAAGGTATCATAAGATCAGCAACAGCATCGGGTAAAAGTATTATGATATCCTATGTATTGAGGACATTATGGGAATCTGGTGAAATCAAAAATGCCATTATTATTGTCCCATCGATTGGTCTGGTCACACAATTTTATACCGATATGGAAGATTATGGTATAGATATGTCATTAATTGGTAGAGTTGGGGATGAATGGAAAGAATGGAATAAACCAATTATAATTTCAACTTGGCAATCACTACAAAATGTCCCAGAACATATGGAAAGGATGGATTGTGTAATTGTTGACGAAGTGCATGGAGCAAAAGCCGTTGTGTTATCAAAATTACTTCAACAGGCAACAAATGCAAGATATCGTTTTGGGTTTACTGGTACAATGCCAAGTTCGCTATTAGAACAAAATCAAGTTAAGTCATATTTGGGCCCAATTTTGAAAGAATATGGAAGTGTTGAACTGGCAAAACTTGGTTATGTTGCAAAATGTGTCATTAATATGGTTTATATTAATTATAATGAAAAGTTAAAAGGTACTTATAATGAGATAAAAGATGCATGTTTTAATAATATATTCAGATTGGGTATAATTAAAAATATCATTCTATCAACGGATGGGAATATACTATTATTGGTCGGTAAAGTTGAGGATGAAGGTGAACTACTAAAAGAATTATTGATAGATGATCCACTATTTAATGGATATGAAATTGAATTTTTATCTGGAAGAGATGACGGAACAGAAAGAGAAAAATGGCGTAAATATATGGATAATAGTAATAATACCATTCTTATTGCGACATATGGAATTTTTCAGCAGGGGATAAACATAAAATCATTATCCAATTTAATTCTAGCTTCCCCATTTAAGAGTAAGGTTAGAGTATTACAATCTATTGGTAGGACATTGAGGTTACATGCAGATAAAAAGAATGGTGCTATTATATGGGATATTTGTGATAGAGTAAAATATCTTGATAAACACGCTGATACAAGAATGAAACACTATTCTATTGAAGGATTTGAAGTTATAGATCACGAATTGATTGAAGGAGATATATACGAAAACACCCTATTCGATAAAAAATAGGGTGTCTTTGTTGATTCTATTAATGTTTCCATCCTCTGGCATTTTTGGCAAATTGTGCCATTTTAACCACATGTGGATCTCCACTATTTAATCCTTTTTCTATATCAGCATCAGTAATCGGTTCATTTTCCTTTTTACCCAACCATTGATGAAATGCACCCTTTTTTAATTTAAGGTTCATTTTTTCATCTAGATATTTTTCTGTAATTTTTTCAATATTCATATTATCCTCAACTAATATACATATTTAATTCAAACCTTCCACCATCACCATATACCTGAGCATGTAACATTTTCTTTTGAAGTTTATTACCTTTGTATAATTTCAAATCAAACTTATTGGTTTTTCCATTGGTGGGCTTTTTTGGTCCTCTACCAATTTCATCATACATCTGACTACCAATATTTTCTGGATCAGATTCATCATCAAGAGTGTATCCATTTTTCTTGACAAATCGTTCCATCTCATCTGCTGCCGAAGAATATGTATTATGATACACAACATAATCACTTTTACCTTCATTGAGATATTTTTTTGTAATATTTTCAATCATCATTTTCTCCTATTTAATCAACATACATTGAAATCACAGCAGGATTTTCCCATTCCCAATATGAATTAAACTTTTTCGCTATTTTATTTAATGAATCTGCAATACCAAATGCGCCGTATGAAGATTGATTGTAATAATCTCCTGCCCCGTCACCTTCTTCCATAGAAACTCTTATTTGTCCAGCATCCTCATCGGTATCGGAATTTTTAATTAATTTAAATCCAAGTTTCTCAATCATTTTTTCTGCGCTTTTTACTCGTCTTTTGTTTACTTTTTCCGTGAGGTACTTGTCTACAACTTGATCTATTTCCATTACTCTCTCCTAATACTTGTTGTTTAATAATTTTCGTTCCCAAGGCCCGTATGTTTCAAATTCATTCATCTTTTTCATCATTTCATCAAGAGTGTAGGTATAAACATATTTTTTATTAATGTTTCCTATGTCATAATACATATCTTTCGGTATTTTGGCATTTAATGTTTCATCAATTACAAGTTGACCTCTTTCCACCCAAGCATGTACATATACTACACCTTTTATCGCCCCTTGTCCAGTAACTAATCCGTGACAAAGCCTTAATTGTTTATCTTTAGAATGTTGTAACATATATTGAGATGCCACCTGAAAACACATCCCCCCTTGGTTTTTTGCAGGGATATCATCGTGGTGACTTAATCCTTCAAATATACTTCTGTACCGTAAATATGTAAGATATCTCATTTCTCTATTACAAAGGCAGTCTTATTTCCATCTTTTTTCTTGGAAAACTCCATGCCTAAAGAATCAGAAATATCAATTAATGACATTGTTAAATCATCATTTGGTTTGTATGAAACAATGATAACATCATCATAATCCTTTATACTTACCTCTGATTTGATACTTTTTAATTTTAATTGTTTATTTTTTGACATTAAGATTGCTTTTGATAAAGCCTTTCTGTCGGAAGATGATAATACCTCTTCATTAATAACTTCGACTTCACCAATCCACGATCCAATTTTTTCAGTAATATCCATAGTTTCCTCATCATCATTACTTAATTTTTCTTCTTGATCCACTTCACTATCTTTAAAAGCATCTTCTTTATCAGGTGACAATTCATGTCTCTTTCCAGAAGTATGTTTCCATAATCTATCTCCAAGGATACCTTTTAAACTATCCAATGTGTCGGAATATGAATCATCCGAACCCATAGACATTGAATGTTCAAATTCATCATAATTCCATTTTTCACCTTTTTCATCAGCAGGAACATACCTTATAGTTGATCCTGTTAATCTATTTGGCACTTTTTCTGGAACCATTTTGTCACCAAACACTGTTGTCCCTGTTGGCAAATCATCATCTGATGCCGGGCCTGTTGACCCATCATCTGGATATCCCCCAGTAACAGTTGTCTCAAATATATTTTTCATCAATAACTATACCATCCTTTAACTTTTTGTTTAATGTTCTCCGTGCTAATATCTTTGGTATCAGAAAGATACTTCCCATTATTATTTATAAGTTCTTGTATAATATCCTGCCCATATAAATTTTTAATCGGGGCGGAGAAAAATGTATTGGTTTTTGCATATAATTTTGATAGGACTTTATCTGTCAATTCCCCATCATTATTATCAACTTCTAAAAACCAATCAAATTCACTCTTGTAATATGGTTTAAGTCTATTAATTTTATTCCAAGTTTCCACAATAAAATCAGTTGGTACATGCCGACCAATTCTTTTTTCTCTTTCTTCTGCTCTCGCAATTGCTATATCCAAATCCGTGTTTACCCATAACATTCCAGTATCATAACCATATGATTCCACAATACCTTGTCGTGACCTCACATCACTGGTTTTTGATGATGTACCGTCTATCCATAAAGGTAACATACTATTAATATAATTTGATAATTGATTGGAGGATATTCGTTTTATGTCATCTTTGAAGAAATCCCATTGACCTTTTGCCCCAACACCAAGAAATTCAACCCAAGTGTCAGTATTAACTACTCTTGGCTCAACCCCCCCACTCAATTTTTTACGAACAAATGATTTGCCAGCACCAGGAGTTCCAGCAAGAAATATAGCCTTTAATATTCCTTTATCATTTATGCTTTCTGATAATATAAAATCTTCGAATTTCATCTATTTCCCTCATTTAATTTGTTTGGATATCGTATATCTCCCATTTGCCATCTAGATAATGGTATGAATTTTGTAATACCTTGTGAATTTCTTATAAAAATACCCATTAATGATATTTCTTCGATAACACCTTCAAACCCATCATATATAATCAATGTTCTTTTTGAAAATAAATCAGAAAACCTTAATCTAACATAAATTGCTATATTCCTTGTTATATTAACGATCATATTCATAATGATTAATAATATAACACCTTTAATGAATATCCCATACAATTCAGGTGCAATCTCATTCAATAGTTCCATTATCTGATCGGCAAGTTGTGTTTCCATTAGTCAATCTCAATAATTCGTATTTGCTTTCCTTCAACCACAATATGCTCTGTTCCAGATTTTGGTTGATGTTTCCCTTTCGGTAAAAAAGTTATTAATTTTATATTACCTTGTGGGTCAATTGTACTGACAAACCCTTGTTTCAGACTTTTTGACCAAAATAATATCTCTTCACCAGTATGAACACCTAATTCTATAGCCTTTTCTATAGCTTCTTTGAATAGTAGTTTTAATTCTGATATAGTTAATTTATTTCTTTGGATGATTCTTTCAAGACCGTGTGCAGTGTTGATAATCCATTTATTCTTCCAAAAATATAAAAACTTACTACCAAAACTTAACACATCATCAAGAACACCTTCTGATATATATCCTTTTTTGTTGATGATATATACAATAGAATCATCAGTATCAGATTTTTTTGTTTCCAATGATCCATAATATTGCCATTCTTTTTTCAACATAAGATTTGTATATATTCTTTTATATATATTCTGTTTACTTTTAGTATCAGCAACCAATGTGATTTTATTTGGTGTATATTTTTTTGTAAATAATTTTAAACATTTAATAACATTCTTTAAAATCAATATAGTATTTTTTGATTCATATTTATTTGTCATAGAGATGTCCATTTCTGAACCACCCTTATGTACACCAAATTTTATAATCCATTCATTATTTGTAAATTTGGTTCCTTTAAATATAAATTCAACACCATCAACAGTAAAAATATACCCATCATATTTTTTTATATACAAAGGATCTGGAACATCATCAATATTAGATATATCAATTTCTTTTATGTAACTATTGAATCTCACTTCTTATTATCCTTTTTATAATCTTCAGTTTGTTTTTCGTAGCACATAATGGCATCAACCAATCCATTATTATAAGTCTTCATTTTTTGTGCATTACCAATAAGTATATTTATATTATAGGCACTCCCCAAATGACTTGATTTATCGAGATTCAAATAATTTGGTTTATCTGGTACTGTACAAGGATTATACACATACACCGTCTTTATTTCTACTCGTGGTTCTGGTGGCTTTGGACAAAAACAACCACTAATTCCCAAAAATAAGATTAAGACGATTAATAGCATCAATACTCTTTTCATCGTTTACCACCTTTTGCTGTGATGGAACAACTGGTGTTTCATCATCATTATTATAGCACACTTTATTGTCATATAAATCTTGCCAATGTTTTATTTGTTTGTTTGCATTTTCCAACTGACCACGAATGATGTTATTTGATTCAACCCATTTCTCTGATTGGTTATTACATACTTCAATTGCACCTAATAGATCTTTTTCATTTGTTTTGCAAGTATGAAAGTTATTCTCCATAAGTGTAATTGATGCCTTTAATTTTTCAATTTTGGCATCTTGTATTTTATTATTAACATATAATGTCCCACACATAATAACTAATACAATTATTGCAAGTATTGCAGGTTTCTTGATAAAACTTAAAACCATTGTCCACATATTATATTCTCCTATTTTTTCTGAGTGATTTGCCCACCATTAAATAAAACAGTCTTTTTCAAGATATTATAGGTTGCTGTTATATATAACATCTGAGTATGTGCCGCAGTAATATCGGATGAAGTTACAGCCCATTTGTACATTGCCAATCCAAATGTCATCCAAAATGCCACTCGACCGATTGACATATTTGAATATTCCCCATTTTCATTCTTCTCTGATATTAATGATATAAAAAAATTGGATTTCTTCACCATAATCTTCCCCCGTTTATTGTATTATGTTTATTTATAAAAAAATAGGGTGAATACCATTTAAGTATTCACCCTTAATTTCATAGGAGGAACTATTTTTTTGTTTAATTTAATACTTCTTTAATAACATCATCTTCGGTCAAATCCCAAACTTCTCCATCATTAGATGATATCGCTGTTCCATATGATACAGTATCAAATTCTTCCGTATCATCGGAATTCCATTCTTGTTCATCAATTATCATTTCAGTATCTTTTTCAATGGACAAAAGAATTTCAACTTCTTCTTCCGCTTCACCATTTTCGATAAACTCATTGACATCTTCCTCAGAGTAATAATTCGACAAGATTAAACGATATTCTTCCTCTACTTTTGGTGGATAACCGTTAAAACCACCATCTTCATTGTTTGAACTTGAATTAAGTAAAATTACACCCCGTGGTTTAATAGTATTTGATACCCGTACATTAGGGTGATTGTTAATTTTTGATGTAAACTCTTTTTCAAATGATTTTTCATCAAGTACAGTTTTTCGTTTTACAGAAAATGTCAAATCCTCTGCCAGAATATATGAACCACAAAGGGTTTTCATACGAACTTGACCTTTAATCGGTGATCGTGAATTGGTTGAAACTACAATTGATACATCGTGGTTTTGATTAATATATGCATCATCAGTCCCACTAAAAAATGCACCCATTGTATGATGTGAATGAATTACACCAATAATTTTACGACCATCACCCCAAGAATATTCTACATTATAAACATTCGTTCCAGTAACATTTTGTGAATCGGGAATAACAATATCAGTGACAAGTACATTATGTTTTTCGTGGTCAACTTCACCTTCAAGGTATGCCAACCATTCCAGAGTTGGGTAATAATCTTGAAGTTTCTTGATCTTTTCATCGGCAAGTTCTTCAAATTCAACATTATACTTTGGTACTGTCATATGACCACAAGTTGGTAGGATTTTAATTCCGGCATCCCAACAAGAGTTTTGGGAAATTCGTTTTGCAAAAGCCCCGCCTTTGTTGTGTTTTTCAATTAAATTCGCCATTTCTTCATCGGTCAATGGTTTTAGATGATTCTTAATCATAATAATTCCTTTGTTTTATGTGTTTAATATAGGGTCAGTATAAACCAACCCTAGTATTTTGTCAAGATTAAACCGAATAGAAATCTTTCAAATGGCAACCCATCTCACCACCAGAATATTTCATTACTTTTCCAACAACCAAAGCCGCCGCCATAATTGCAGGAACCGCCCAAGATGGTGTCACACGATACCCATCTTGAGTATCACCAACATCCCAAGTGGCAACACGGTCATTAATGGACATTCTTTCACCATCATATCCAGATTTTACATATTTCGCACCATTCTCATCCGCCATTCGTTGGTTTTCGAGTTGTGATTGATGGTTATCGGTACAATCAATTACCCAATCAACACCTTTTGGGAAAGTATGATCTTTTAATGGAAATGGGTAAGATTTGACCCGTGAATTAGGTCGAAGTTGTTTCACAATAGTTTTGACAATATCGGCCTTATTTTTCCCGATATAATCAACAGTTACATCCAAACGATTGAGATTTGATTCTTCGAGTGTATCAGGGTCAAAAACATACATTTCTTTGATACCTGACATTGCGAGAAGTTTTGATACATGAAAACCAATACCACCCGCACCAACAATCAATACTTTCAATTCAGTATTGATTCCTTCAATCAATTCTTGACGGTCATAAACAGACATAATAAATCCTTTCCTATGAGAGATAATCACATTATATATTGTAAAAATAGAATTGTCAATTTAAATCTATTAGGGTTGTGTGAGTTTTACCCCACACAACCCCTTTTATCAGGTAGACCAAACACCACCAGATGCCACTTCTGGTCTAGTTGTGATACCAGACCGTTCATCCGCCCGTGATACTGTATATTCTACATCACGAGCCGCTTCCCTATCCAACAAATGTTGTTGTAATGTGGCCAATCGGGGAAGTCCGTTTGGTGATTGGTTTCCTGGAGAACGGGAATTGACATTATCTAGAACCGCGATTGATTCTCTGGCAACATCTAAAATATCATTTGAGGATGTCCAATGTGATCGATGTTTCCATTCACCCCAACAATCAGAGTTGTGACCCATTGAATGATAATGTTCAAATTTTTCCAGACCAATTGTTTTTCTAACAATTACACTGGTAATTCTATTACTAACAGTAATAATTTCAATAGTTACTGGTGAAATCAGTCGTTTTGCATATTTTGGTTCGATTGGTCTACCATCAACAAACTTTGGCCAGTAAACACCCTGATACAACCAAGTTAATGTATCTGGCTCATCATCACGATCTACCGAACCTTTTACAACAGAAAGACCATTTTTTGCTTGTTCGTAAGTGATATCTGGCATCAAATTACTATCTGTTAGTCTTTGTTGTAATTCTCGTTCTTTTTCTTCGTAATCTTGTTTGTTTTGTTCTACCATATATGCCATTTCTGACATTTTTTCATTCAGAACACTTTTGATGGTTTGAAGTTTTTCGGTTAATTTCCGTGAATATTCCGCACGAATCTCATCTTCTGGAAGAATGGTTTCCTCAGTAATTTCAAGTTTCACCACTCTACCACCGATACGAACTGTCATACCTTCGGATTTAATATCATCAATATTAATGTTATCCATAACATTATCCATTGATTCTTTAATATCTTCTACAAGATTGGCATCCCAGACCATTTTTCTTCCTTTCAGTTTTATCGTTATCAGATGGGTATATAATACTTCATATTTCGGGTGGTGTCAACAAAAACATAGGGTTGATTTATTACCAACCCTATGTCAGTGAAATTACTGGTGTTTTTTAACCAGCCACTTCATATGGACGAATTTCAAGTGCCATCCCGCTTTCGAATGTACTCGGTGCATCCGCTGGGTTAATTTCACTCCCATTAAGGATTACACGAAACTTACCAAGACCCGCATCTTTCGCCGCATTAATTACTACTTCACTGAAACTAGAACCTTCGTTTACGACAGAGGTTGAACCATTGATAGTAAGAGTTGCATCAGACATAATATTTCTCCTATTTTAGTTATGGGATAAATCCCGTTGATGATTTATATAATAATCAATTTTTATTTTCCTGTCAATCTTTTTTTTCGTTATTTGTTTTTTTGTTTCCTAACGACAGGTAAGATAATATCAAACCTGATGGTGTATGTCAACTGATTTATGACATCCACCCATTATTTTCTTCATTTGTCATTTTATTTTTAATATCACCTTTTGGTAGACCACAACTTTCCCTCAAAAAATCCCATCCATTAATCCTACCATTGGTATCAAATGTTGATTTTTCGTATTTTTGATGTTGTTTAACCGTCCACATATTACCATTTTCTTTATGGGAATTAATAAAATCGATATATTGTATATGGTAATCAAAATATCTATCAATATCACACTGTGTTGGTGAGGTTGACAAATCCTCATTCATAATCAACTCCAATTGTTCATTGACATATTTTGTTTGTTCTTCAATTTTGGTCTTAATTTCTTCAATCTTTCTAAGTTCATCAGGGGACAAATTTTTGATAATTTCTTCGGCTTCTTGATCTTTTTTCCGAATTGCCTCAATTTCTTCCTTCATCAACCAATTTTCAATCTTTGTACTTAAATTTTTGAAAAATCCCATAACAAATCCTTTCAGTTAATCTTCCAGTTTTGATAATAAATAATATTTCTCACTGCCATCACTATTTTCAAATAACACCATACCAGCATTTTGTTCAGAAACCCAAGTAAATTTTGCATTAAAATCATTCAAGTTTTCAGAGATACATTGTAATACAGCATTAAAGTTTTTGAAATCGAAACAGATATCAACATCATCGTAATCAATATCACCCAACTCAAAATTGATACCATTTGAGAATCGATTGGTTCTATCAGTTGTTTCAACAATAAACTTATTGTCCTTTACCGTGAAATATACCTTTTCAAATTTACCGGCAACTTTACGAATTTTGTCAAAAATATCACCAATTTCATCTGTTAATGACAATTCATAAAATGATGGAATATTTGGTTCTTGTCCAGTAAAAGTGGTGACAAATGATGACATACAAAAATGAAGATTTGTTTTATGTTTACCATCTTTTAGTGTCAATTTATCATCAGAAAATGTGGCATCAACCGTTTCACTGTCAATTAAATTAAGATATGGTTTTACTTTAACATTTGGTTCATCGAAATTTAATTCAACTTCATCAACAACATCAGTAACAACATCATTTTTAATGTCAAGATAAACCACCACAGTGTTGTTAGCACTTCTCATCTTAGTGGAAATTCTATCATCATTAATTTTTAATTGTACCGATGGGATGACATAATTAAGTGTCGCCCTTTTGATAACCTCTTGTAATTGATTTACATTAATAATCATTTATACTAATTCTCCCTATATTTTTTATAGAAGAATGATACCATAATTATACACATATGTAAATCGATTATTTTTCAGTTGTCCATTCTTTTTTATTGAGATGTTTTTTGAGTTCTTTGAGATACGAATGAAGGATGAATTGTTGTTTTACTGTTGGCCTGAATCGTCTTAACATCAAACCAGCACAAAATGCATTAATTATTGTCCAAAATGTGAATTCAAGACAAACGACACATGCCACATTCATTGCGAAACAAATAGATAAGACAAAACTAATCATTTCTTCTTTGTAGATCAACTTTTTTACTGATTTGATTTCTTCTTTGATATCCATTCCAGATCCTTTTTGTTTGGGGTTAATGTTACTAATTTACCATTTAAACCACTTGTTTTTACAGATTCTATATTATTTTCACCATAAATAATCAAACAACTCGGTGCATTTGCCGTATTTGTTGTTTTACCAGAAATATGATGAAATTTCAACCTTCCTTTAAAAAAGAAAATTGCATCGGCTTTATTCCATATTTGTTCGTGAAAACCTTTTGTTTCTGTTCTTGCAAAAATTAATCCAATACCATTACCGTGATTTGATAGTTTTTCAATCCATTTAAAAGTCTCTTTTCCATACGGAGGATTACACCAAACTCTACCATACCATTCTTGTTGTAATCCGTTATCAAGTATAGAATAATGATTTTTTGCTGTATTCCAAGGTCTTGTTTCAGGAATTGGTGCACAAGGGTCTAAATCAAATTCACCTAATGATTCCAATATAAATGGAGGTGTTAACCATTCATCTTTATTTTCTGTATTTGTATTGAAATTTGCCATTATTTGTCAATTAAAGACATAGATGCCTCTCTTTTAGAGATACCATATGTTTTGGTTAATTCTTCAATCATTTTTTCTTTATCTTTTGATTCTTTTGATTTCTTTGTAAATTTGAGATACCTTTTACCTTTTGGAATTACATCAACATAATACTTGAAAACAATCTCATCTGTCAAGGAAAATTGATATTTATTTATCTCATTAACATATTTTATGATATTTGGATCTTCACTAAGAAATAACGACAGAACAAATGCTGAAAATTCTTTTGGTTTATATTCACAAGGTTGTTTTAGGGTAATGGCATTAAGAACTTCTGTTAGATGATTTTTCTTTTTTGGATTTTTTGTTTTTGCCACCTTTTTTCTTCTCCTTGGGTGTATTTCGTATACAATCATTCATCGCATCTTGAAGGCTTTTAATGACATCCATTGTCAATTTGGCTGGTTTATTTTTTTTCTTGTTCATTGGTTCTCCTTATAATTTTCAAAGACATGCCAGATTAAAGAATTATGGTTCATTGATACAGTCCCAATAAATCTTAATTCGTGTTGGTATTCCATATCATGTCCTGTACCAAATATTCTAATTCGTCGTGGGGCAAGTGGTTTTTCATCATCCAACTTAACCCACATATACAAAGAATCATTCATTTCACCATAGGATGGAGGTTGGGACATTACACTTAAAATTTCAGAATCCTCTGGCAAATCAACAATTTGGAACTCTGTCATTTTCAATTTATATTTATATATTTTTTTCATTATACGACACCTTTCATCACCATATTAAAGTACATTGTCATAAAATTAATTTCTTTATTCCCAACAATATTGTTTCTATAATCATGTTCCCCCAATAATAGAATGGCCTCACCATCTTTTTTAAATACCACATCATCTGTCATAAGTGATGTATAGATATGTGAATATAGACCAGCATAATCAATTTGATGGGATTTTAGGATGGTTCTTACTTCTCCAGGATCACCTTTTTTCATTGATTCAAGAATTTCACCATAAACTTCATCATATGCCGTGATTTTAATGTTATTGATTAATTCGCCATTGATGACATTTTCTTTCAATACCACCAATGTTTTTCTGACATCTGGTTTCTGTTTCCATATAGATTTAACCAATTCAATCACAACTTTTTTGTCGTATTTAACTCCTTCTTTCTCAAGAATAGACCAGCATCGTTTAACTACATCAATTGCTGGGGGATTTGATAGTTCAATAACCCTACATCTTGACATCAATTCTGGAATAATTTTATGGACATAATTACAACAAAAAATAAATCGTGTGACAGATTGGACGGATTCCATTAAATCTCTTAGCATGGCCTGAGCATTGACTGACAAATAATCGGCCTCATTGAGATATACAATCTTGATACCACCAAAACCAGCACTTGTGGCGAAAGATTTAACTTTATCACGAATGGAATCAATACCTGTTTCATCAGAACAATTCAATTTCAGGATATCGGGATTTTTTGTTTTTTTAAGGACATCAACAAAGGTTCCTTTGCCAGTACCAGAAGGTCCATATAAAATAATGTTTGGGAGTTCTTCTAGTGCAACTTTTAGCTTCGACTTCACATCATCCGATAAAATCATCTCATCGAATGTATTTGGGGCATACTTAAACTCATACAATTCATTAATATTCATTATTATCTTACTGCCTTTTTTAGTTTTTCTGATGGTTTGAATGTGGGGACATTTTTTGTACCAATATATACCACTTCACCAGTTTTTGGATTGCGACCTTTTCTCGGATTTCGTACTTTAACGATAAAATGACCAAACCCCACAATTTTTACAACATCGTCTCGAAGAAGACCAACTTCAATTCCTTCAAATACCTTTTCGATCACGGGCCTGACACTTTTTTTATATTGCCCCAATTCCTGAGCAACATATTCAATCAATTCTTCTTTATTCATATCTCCATTCACCTCATTTTTTAATGATTATATCAAAAAATAACAAATATGTAAACCAAGAAAATGTCATCAATACCATCATTTTTCATCAATTTTTTCTTTGTGTTTTTCTTTTCGGGAATATTTCTTCTTATCTTTGTGTGGCTTTGATGGTGGTGCTGTAGGTTTACGGATTATGTCCACAATTTTTTTTTCATTCTTCATGTCAATTCTCTTCTGAGGTTTTTGATATCGATTGTTTTTTGTATGATAACATAATTTCGTGATTTGTCAAGATAAACTAAAAGGGATGTACCAAAAAATGATACATCCCTTTGTATTGTACTACATAATAATTCTCTAGCAATTCTCTAATAGTCTAATATATGTTCTCTATAAACAGGTAAGAATTTTTTAACCTTGTAATCTCCTAACCATTAGTTTTCGAACAAGGGTTCCTATGTATTTTGTTTTTGGCCAGAAAACGGGAAAAGTTCTTATATATCGGCGCCAATATTTAAGATCCTCACCACCATTTGATTAACAGTATACATCATGATTGTATATTTGTCAACCAAAAAAATTAATCTTTTGGTCGTGTTTTTACAACATCAGAAAACTCGTCTTTATCCAAATACCAAAATGGTTTAGTACCATCTTCATATTGCATTTTTCCGAAATCTCCTGGATGAGTAGCGATATGAGCAACAAGTCTAATAATATTGGTCATATTGGAATCATCCCAATTATCATCCTTCCGTGCTCTTAAAAATAATATTAATGGAAAGCATATTATTCCTAAAATAAACATCGCCAATCCAAATAGTATGAAACACAAATACATACTAATCATCGTCTTCCACCTCTACCATTTCCATTCCCTCTACCGTGTCCTTGTGTTGCACATCCTGGGGTTGGGGTTGGTCTACAAAAACCCGATCCTGCACCTGTTCCCGCACCTTTACCTTGTGGGCCTGTTCCATCTCGTCTTGGCATATTATTCTCCTCCTTCCTTTATGTTAACTTTTTCTATTTTTATGCGTTTTATTTCATCATCTTTCATATAAAACGCCATTTTATTGGATGTTTTTAATAATGGATATTCTTGTCCCTCGACAATTATGAATATTCCATCTTTTGTATAATTTTTATTCCTCTCCATTATCGTCCACCCAAATATAATATCCTTCACTTCTTTTATCTAAATCAAACTTTTTATTTTTGTATTTTACATAATGCTTTTGTGTTTTCGAATTAAATACTGGTTTTCGTTTAATTTTATCAACCACATCATGATAATACGGTCGTACACATACAGAAATATCAACTTTATCCATATCACGCCTCCTATTTTTCAGTAAAGACAATGATACCATATAACATCAAAGAATGTAAACTAATATTCTACATATTCGGCATTACGAGATTCGACCAATCTATCATTAACACATATCCAATTGTCACCAAATTTTACAAATACATCGGCAACATATCTTCCATATTTCCCGTGATCTTTGTATGTTTTTAATCTTATCTCTGATGACGAATAAATAATATCTTCGGTAAACTGCTTCGCTTCGTACCCTCTTCGCTTCTCATTCAAATCTTTGGTACGGGTCTCAGGAGTATTTATCCTAGCTAATCTTACATGCTCATCGTGTATCCAAGTACCAAATCCAAGGTCAATGTTACAGACAATGGTGTCACCGTCAATTATTCTGACAATTTTACACTTATATGTGTAGGTTATATCAATCTTCATCTGCTGGTTTGACATTTTCCCCCCTTGCCTTGGCCTCTTTATATGCCTTCCAATACTGAGATGTTTCCCCCGTCCAATCACACATATCAGTTTTATTATTATATTTCAATTCAAATGAACCAAAACCAACCTTTTTTGTCATTGGTTTTCCACATTCTGGGCAAACCTCTGTCGGCTGTTCCCCATATTTTAAATTTACATCTTCTTTGATTATTTTGCAATCATGACAAATAATATCACACCACGGCATTATAGTCTTCTCCTTTTAACATATTATCTTTGCTACAATTTTCACAATTAAACCCACCATTTTCACTGTCAACAACATAATCAGTTGCATCACATATGTATTTTATTTGTTCATCTGCTGTATAATGGTCTTTATATATAAAAACAATTGAATCTAATCCACATTTTTCACATTTCACCACAGCAAAATCCCAATCATCGTAATTATGTTGACTTTGAATATCCAGATTCATACCAACCTCCACCTTTCAATTCAAATGTCGATACTGGGTATTTTTATCATCAATCTACCACAATCCTCACAAGTTAATTGCTGTAGATTTGAGTTTTCCATTTTTAACAATCGTTCCTTGACCCCACAGGCCGGACAACAAAATTCATAAATCGGCACTTTACAATATCTCCCGTAAATAACTATCTATTTGTTTTAATAAGTTTCTCACATTTCCATCTTTGCTGTGATATATTATTTTAGAGTTTTTATTATTAAAATTATATATACCATCAACCCTATATTGTCCGACATTTTCACCCCAAGACAATACAGGTACATTTTGTAAATTTGATATAACAGTCCAATGTGAACAAGGTGTTATAACTGCTTTGGCATTTGTGATGGCCGTAACTATTTTCTGGTATCCAGTCTGTAAATAATCTATATCCTGTAATATCTCGTTACTTTCTGGTAAATGACACTTCATATCACCAACAACAGCAAATTTACAAGTGGAATTAAGATAATCAAATACAATTAATGCATCATCTTCTGTCATCGAGATATCTGGAATAAAAACTACATATCCCTTTCGTTTGGCCAATGGAACTTTTATCGGCTCAAAGATTTTATGGTAAACTGAGATTGGTGAAATGTACTTAACATATGGAAGTGATTGTTGATTAATGTTTTTCTTAATACATCCCATCTGTGTTGAAATATTATCTTTATATTTCCTTATTATACCCATAAAATCGTGTTGATCGACATCTTTATGACTATATCCCGACTGATGTATTTCTTGTCGTGTTAATTGTTTGTATACAGGTTTAAATTTTTTATTAGATACTTGTGGATATAAGAACTTCCGATTAAAATGAGAAGAATAGAATACTTGTTTAGTATCAGTATTTAATTCTATCCACCTCATATATGGTCGAAATGTTAATATCTCTTGTTCAAATGAGCCGATAAACGGGCCCAATGCCAATATATTTTTACTCACAAATTATTGTCCTATTATACTAATATCAAATTTCCAGACCAATTATTAAATGGTTCTGGATTTTCTTTATAATTTTTTGAATTTACGATCATTACTTCTGTGTTAAATAGTACATCTTCTAATGCAACAGAAAATACAAATGCCTTTTCTAATGGATTTAATATTGTTGTATCTAATAATACTTTGTTGTTCCTCTTAAAAAATGTAATTAATCTATCTTCAACAGTGTTTGCTATATAATATTTTTTATTTGTATCTCTCAACATATTATTATAAAATCTAATATTATCATCAATAACAAATCTATTTGTCGATTTAAATGTACTTAATACATAATCTACTTTTTCTTTTGTTGGTTCTTTGAAATCTAATTTAATTATATGTATTCTCGGAATTGATGTTATAAGTTCGTTGCCCATCGTAACTTCATTGATACGAACATAATCAGTTCCCATTTTTGTAATTTTCATTTTATTCCTCCATAACAAAACAATCACATTATGGTATTATTTATACTTTTTGTAATGATTTTTTATTGTTATGGATGCTTTAAAATGTCCAACCGAATTATCAACTATGTATTCATATATATTCAATTTTTTATTGTGGAGTCTTAAATCATTTAAATCTTTAAGATTTTCATTCGGCATGAAAAAATATCTCAATAATTTTGAATACTTAGAATGATTAATAATTTTCATATAATTGGTACAACTTGATTTGTCTATCATTGGGTTATCGAGTGAAATGATAATCTTTCTAGAAAAAGATAGTATTTTTTCTAGAAAATCATCCGATATTGATGCACCCAAACAGGTTGTACCTTGGTCATTTTCCACCATAAACGCATCAATCAAACCTTCTGTAATAATTATAAATTGGTCCTCATCAAAACAATCTTTATTTAATATAATGTCTTCTTTGAACACCACAGGGTTGAGGTATTTCGGTTCCACATTACCATCCATCGATCTACCCTGAAAATATATCAACTCACCATTCTCATATACTGGAATGATAAACCTATTTTTATATTTACCAGAATGACATACCATAATATTTCGTCTTAATGGTATATGTCTATCAATATAAAATTGCTTTAATCTTTGATGATACCTTTCTTGTATTCGACCATTTGGAGTTTGATCTAATGTTAAACAGTCATTAAAATTTAAATCCAAAACACCTTGTGGTTCGTCGTTTTCATCAACATATTTTTTATTATCGAGCCTATCTAAGAGTTTCTTTTTGTCATATTTCGATTCATTTAATGCCTTATTTGCCTCTTTCCACGACACACCTAAAACATGAGCATATAATGATTGAATATTTCCTGATGGTGCTGGACAATCCCCATTATAACAAGTGTATATCCATTCATCATATTTGGAATAATAATCTACATGACACCTTCTTTTATTGGGATTTTTCTTGGAATCACCACAAACTGGGCATCGCAATACATATCCGTCACCATTTCGTTTGACCTTATTGCAATTTGAGTATAAAAACTCTTCTATTAGGTATCGTTCTGACATAATTTCTCTGCATAATAGGCTAAAATATCACCGTGACAGGGATGAGGTTTACAAAAACATACCAATACCTTGTCTTTTAATTCCATCACCTTCTGGCGGTATTCTTCGTCCGTTTCAAGTCTATTTACAACATAACTTCTAAATAGTTCTAATGTCTGTCCTCTTTTTTTACCTTTCAAAGGAATCGGATTACCAAAATATCCATCAAACCCTCTTCCTGCCCGTCCAATATACACATATTTCGGATCATCTTCCCATCCATATGGTGCATTTTTAATGTTAATCACCTCTGTCATTCAAGATATCCTTCATCTTCAATATCAGTATCAACTATATTAACATTTTCATAATCAAATGTGAACAGTAAGTGTGGGACATTATCATTTGCTTTGTTCATCTCTTGTTCCCACTCTCTCGCCATTTCTATTGCACTAGATAAAGATATGGCCACGAAACTTCGCGGCCATATTTGGAGATTTTTTATTTTATTTTTGAATTGATAGATTTTTTTAGTTTGTGAACATTTCATATGCATCCTTCTTACATTGTTCTGTATCAACAAATTCAAATAATCCACCAGCCAGATGATAACAATGAATCACATCATCAAATAATATTATTTTTTCTTCGAGTGACAATTTTCTATGAGATGACAACCTTTTTACTAAAATCTTCATCCTCCAAAAAATTGGGTTATTCTTAAATTTCAAATTACGATTTACATAAAAATTATATAATTCCGTATAAGTAAAATCTTCTTGTTCAAAATTAAATTTTATTAATTCGTCATTTACTATATTATACCCATTTTTCTTGGCGAAATCATCAAATGTTAATAGAGCATGGTCATTGAGTTTTTTTTCCAATGCCTTTTTTAATAATTCAAATGAGTCATTAAAATTAAATCCATCAAAAGAATTTTTAAGTGAATAAAAATAAAACTCTATTATCATTGATGTGATATCATCTTTTATGTCATTGTAATATTCACTTTCATCAACATCAATCATTAATTTTCTCTTTTTATATAATCCAAACAATCAAATTCTATTGGTGTATATAACATAGATTTTTTCACATCAACAGGATTAAATCTATCATATTCGCATTCTCTTATACCGTCAAATACAATACAAAACTCACAATTTCGACAAAGTGATGTTTTTGGTGATTGACAATTTTCCAGTTTAATTAATTCTTGAATCATTTAATATTTCATCCTTAATTCTTTTCGGGAATAAATCATAAAATTGTTGAATATCCTCTTCCTCTTCCACTCCAAACCAATTTCTCATATATAGAATTGCATCCGTTGGTGTATCACAAATATTCTCAAAAAGAAGATTTTCATAAACCTTTACAATGGCTCGTTTCAGAATTTGTGATACTGCCTGCCTTGATACATTGAGTTCTCGTGAAATTTCGGAACCAGTTTTGGCTTGGACATATTCAACATCATTAAACATATTTATTCTCCTATTCTCGGTTAAGGGATTTTTTTCTATCATCACACGGAAAATTTAAAAAGTCAAGAATTAATTCCCATTCCATTCACATTTATTTCCAGTACAGGCGAATTCTTTATTTGTTTCAGTTAAATCCTCTTTCTCATACTCAGCCAAATCAGTCCAATCGATATTCTTTGGCATTTTACTGATAAATTCTTCATATTCTTCTTTTGTACATTCTTGATAGGGAGCCTGTTGATATGTACTATTCTCTTTGGGGAGAAATGACACACCACTAATCATATCAAAATTACGATAAACCCATGCACCAACTTCAAGCCATTCATGCTCATCAACATAGACTGTGATTGAAGGTTTATGTTCACAATACTCCTCTTGATATATTTTCCATAATTCCAATTGCTCTATTGCGGTTCTATCATTTGTAAAAACTGAACCCTCTGGTGATTTGATGGGGAATGAAAAAACATATCCAGAATCAGGCTTCATCACATCATCCTCTACTGGAAAATTTTTGTCAACCATCATTCTTGCAATTGGGTCTTTTTTATCGGCTCTGATTGTTCTGATGTAATATGGTGAAAATCTTGGATGTATACCAGATGATGAATCCACCAATTGAGATACCGTATTATGTGACACCCATCCATTACTTAATTGGTATGTATGACTCCCTCCAACTTGAATGTCCACTGTTAATTCTGGTGATTTTCTTTTATTAATCGATTTAATTTTCATATTCTACCTCTTTTATATTGAGGATTTTCTTTAATATATTCCTCTAAACTTTTTATTTTTTGTTATTTTTTGTATATTTGTAAGATTGGGTTAATATTACCATTTTTTTATTTCATCACCTTCAATTAGATCTTTAACTTGTTTCCATTCACCAGTTTTCAATAATAATTTATGGTTTCCTGTGAAAGAATATATATTACCATCTTCATCTTCGATATCATATATTTCTGCGATACCATTTATATAAAATTTTTCAATATTTTGTAATTGATTATCTTCATCATATATTTGTATATCAGTATCAATATCAAACCATTTTCCGGCTTCCATTTCGTGAGATTGAATACCAAACTTATACGCCAATTCGGCAAAAGATAAAATACCTTTTGTTGTTTTAATTTGTGTATCAAGTGTTGCACATCCCGATGGTTTGACACAAGTAATTGCTGATGCGGCATTAATACCCAATTTAGATGCCCACTCAGAATTAACTTTGATTGCATGGTTTCTCATTTCATTCAACCATAATTTCAATTTATCGTGTCCTTGAGACCCATTCATTGTTGGGTTATCCATTATACCAGTTAATGACACCCCCAACAAGCGCTCTTCTTCACAATTCCTCTTCCAAGCCGATGACAAATATCTAAACTTCGTTAATGTACTTTGAAATGTTCCGATAATTGTAGCAATTTCTATTTTTCGTAATAAATCATCAAGTGTGTCATTTTGTCTAATAATAACCTCTGTTAAGTTACAAAATGATTTACTTCTTAATACTATCTCACTGCAAGGATTACAACCATAGTCAATATACCCTAATTCTTTTCGTCTTTCAGGTAATTGTTTTAAAGCAGCCTGTCGATTAAAAATACCTCTTTCACCTGATTTTGATTCATATAAAGATTTCCATTCATCCATAAAAATACCAATATCAGGTTTTTCTGTATAACATACGGAATTGTTGGCCAATGCTCGTTGAGGTTCACCCACCCACCATTGACCTTTTTTAGCATTTCTCATTCGTTGGTCGGTAAGATTTGACAATGATATAAGTGCTGATCTTCTCACACCACCAACAACTACAATATCAGCAATTTTACACATCAAATCGTGACATTCTAAGGAATTGAGTTTTCTTCCAGCAGCACTACGGAAAAGTTTAACAGTGAATTTAAATAGGTCA
>Ga0256913_10000164_pt1 | contig 31074 bp, 24 predicted proteins | sample Axial_MatmetaG_FD_185970 | JGI IMG/M metagenome (GOLD analysis project Ga0256913, IMG submission 185970) | Deep-sea worm associated microbial mat communities from Axial Seamount, Juan de Fuca Ridge, Pacific Ocean - Axial_Mat | ecosystem: Environmental > Aquatic > Marine > Oceanic > Microbial... | reverse complement strand
CTTTTTACTTTGCTCTGCCAAGGCACAACAATAAAGTTTTTCATGAATCTCTTCGGCATTACACCGGAAAAACATGAACTTGAAGGAGTTGAAGATCTGGAATCAAAAACACATTCATTTTCAAATGAATACCTGTCAGGTCTTGTCTTAAAACGACTTCTTGACATTTTTTCAGAAGAAGGATTTTTTGTATCTAAAGAGGAATCTGAAGAAGAAGGAATATCCTGGGTTGCAAAAAAGAAGGAAATTATTGTAATTATGACTCAGGATGAAGGAAATATAACTTTAACATACCGCAAAGTACATGCTAATTATGTTAATACCGTTTTATACGAAACTCTCCTCGAGTTTGACAAGTCTCTGAAAGAGGTTGAAAACCTTGTCCGTCCTGAGCAATATGCGGAATTAATAAAAAATGAGCCTCAAAGTCAGGAACAGGATTCCTTAATGCCTAGTGTCTGCAAATATATTGAAAGCGAACATATTATTAGTGAAATAAAAAGCAGTGAAAAGAAAGCAATTATAAGAGAACTGCTGCAGGTTCTTGAAAAGGACGGTAAAATTCCGGATTTTGAAGGCGCATTAGATGCATTATATGAACGGGAAAAAAGTATGACAACCGGGATAGGGGACGGCATAGCTCTTCCACACGCAAAAATTAAAGGAATAAAACGAATTCACGCAGTATTAGGGATTAGCAGAAAAGGTATTGATTTTGAATCAATGGACGGAGGAAAAGTTAATATTATTGTCCTGATTCTTTCTCCGGCTTCAGATCCAGTACCGCATATCCAGTTTATGGCATCTGTCAGTAAATTATTGAATTCACCCGAGAATAGAGAGAAAATTTTGAATTCCGATAAAACAGGGATTTGCCAATTGTTTAAAAAACATATATAATATAATACAATGAATACATACTGCATAAATATGGAATAGAAACAGAATGAAAAAAGATTTGAAATTAAAAGATGTTGCTGGTATTCTTCAGGTTTCTGAAAAAACTATTTACAGATGGATAAAAGATGAAAAGATCCCATATTACCGTATCAATCATCAATATAGATTTATCTATGAAGATATTATAAACTGGATGAATGAAAACAGAGGAGGACGCAAACAATCTCAACAGATAAGCGAAAATGAGATTCATACGCCAGAAGTGGAAAGTCCCAAACAAAATATTGACTGCCTGAATCTGGCTCATTGTATGATAAAAGGAGGCGTTTACTACAGAGTAGAAGGAGAAACGATTCCTGATATTTTACTTAGTGCTGTTAATCTGATCAATATTCCTGAGAATATTCCAAGAGAAAAAGTTCTCACAAAACTTTTAATGCGTGAAAATATGGCATCAACATCAATTGGTGACGGTATTGCCTTTCCTCATCCAAGAGCCCCTATATTAAATCAGCCTGGTGGAGAAATAGTATCTATATGTTTTCCCGAAAAACCTGTAGTTTGCGCAAATTCTGTTGATTCTAAACCAATTCATACATTTTTTGTTATACTCAGCGCAACTAATGAACGACACCTTAAAATAATGTCAAAATTGGCTTTTTTATGCCGCCATAATCATTTTTCTGAACTTTTAAAAAAACAGGCAGCTCGTTCTGAAATATATCAGTTCCTTGAAAATTATAAAATCTAGCAAAATTTTATTAGCTTGTTTTGGTGAAATAAAGCTGTTTTTGTAAAAAAAGTGAAAAAAAATCAATTTTTTTTACTTTTACTATTGCATTAGTGTATCGTTTTTGCTAAAATGATGAATGGAACGAAGAAAACAAGTTGAAAATTTATTAAAGTTTTAACAGGAGAAAGAAAATGAAAAAAGAAAATCGTAAGTTCACACTTATCGAACTGTTAGTCGTAATTGCGATTATCGGTATCCTCGCTGCGATGCTCCTTCCGGCTCTCTCAATGGCCCGTGAAAGTGCTCGTAAAATCTCATGCACAAACAATCTGAAACAGATCGGTCTTGCTCTGAAATTCTATTCAGAAAGATACAACGACCAGTTCCCGGATGAAAATGGGAATGCTGGCTTAGCTAAGCTTTATGCTGGAGATAACGGCGGATTCCTGCAGAATTCTCAGGTTTACATTTGCCCATCTACAAGCGATTCAATGACAATTTCAAATAAAAATACTGGTAAAGGTATGGCTGCTTCTTATGCATTCCAGGGCGGAATGAGAGAAGGTGATGATGCTGGTAGTGCAATTGCATGTGATCATAAAAACAACCATGATAAATTTGGTAATATTCTTTTCATTGACGGTCATGTAAAAGGTTATAGTGGCAAGGGCTGGATAAGTGATGGAACAATTGATGAAAATGAGTTTAGTATCTCTGAAAACCAGGAAACTGCGTTCTAATAATTACAAATAATTGTATAAAAGAGAGCCGTTCGGCTCTCTTTTTTTTTGCCTATTTATATGGGAATGAGTAAAAGAATATAAGATATTTGCAGTATTCAACTATGAAAGAAAAAGATTTTTCAGAACATGTGGAATCAAAGAGATATAACGGTATTGAACGGAAAAAGCATTTGAAGTTTTCAATTTTGTTGTGTATTTGGACTTTTCAAATAAATAATAGCTTTTATATGTAACAAATGCTTTTAAGCAATTTGAGTTATATAGGAAGTGAATGCAATGTATGTTTTTTCTGAGTAAATGACGCGTAGTGTTTAAAACCGGCTTCTTTTGCTAAAGTCAATGCTAAATCAAAGTCAGCGGCTACTTCATGTGGTGAATGAGCATCAGAACCGAAAGTCAATAAAATGCGTTGTTCCGCTGCTTCTTTTAAAATAGACAGTGCAGGATAAGTTTCATTGGCAGGTTTCCGTAAACCCGCGGTATTAATCTCTACTGCAATATTTAAATCTCGTGCAGCATTAAAAATTTTTTTTCTTGCACTTTTAATAATATCTGTATCAGGACATTTACTTCCAAATTTTTTTGGCAAATCAAAATGTCCGATAATATTGAAAATACCAGATGAAACCATATCAAGCAGTAATTCATAATATCTATGCCAAATCCATTCAGCTTTTTCAGGACCAGTCCATATTTCATGCCATTTGTCAGGATTGTCAAAAGGTAATTCATCAGTATAATGTATAGAACCAATTATATAGTCAAACGGATAAGACTCAAGTTTTTCTTTTAAAATTTCTATTTTCCCAGGTACCCAGTCTGCTTCAATTGCAAATTTAATATTAACATCTGATGTAATTGCACGCATTTCATCAATTAACCCGCAGTATTCTGGGAATTCTGAAGAATGCATTCTCCAGTCAGGATCATATCCTTCCGGCCATGGAGAGTGATCAGAGACCCCTATTTCATGTAAATTAGCTTTTTCAGCGGCACGGAGATATTCTATGCGTGTACCTTCAGCATGCTTGCATAATGGTGTATGTGTATGATAATCAATCATATTGTTTACTATGAATTTTGAAGTTGGCGTTCAAGAATAGACATCGTATAACGAATATTTTCATCTTTTATATTACGTTTTTCTATCTCTTTAACCGCATGAAGAACTGTTGCGTGATTTCTTGCAAAAGAACGCCCTATTTCCGGTAAAGATTTATCAGTCATCTTCCGGGCGAAATACATAGCTATCATTCTAGGTACAGCAATATTGCGGGGGCGTTTGCTACTAGTTAAATCAGCAACTTTAAGATCAAAATGATCGGCAACCTTTTTCTGAATAGATTCTATTGTAATATTATTAATTACAATATCTTCAAGAATTGGTCGTAATATTTTTTCAGCAATCTCAAGAGTGATTTCTCCTCCTTTTAGAGACGCATAGGTTAGTAGTCTTGTTATTGCACCTTCAAGTTTTCTGACATCTGATGATATCTTTTCTGCGACAAAGAGCAATACATCATTGTTTAATTTGATTAAATGCTCTTCCTGTTTTTTCTTAAGAATTGCAAGCCTTGTCTCCAAGCCGGGAGGTTGAATATCAACTGTCAATCCTGAATCAAAGCGTGAAATCAGACGCTGTTCCAACCCTCCTATTTCTGAAGGCTTACGGTCAGAGGTCAGTAGAATTTTTCTATCTTCATTATATAATTTATTAAATGTATTAAAAAACTCTTCCTGGAGTTGGATTTTTCCTGCAATAAAATGAATATCATCAATGATTAAATAGTCGGCCTTTCTAAATCTATTTCTGAATTTTGAAGGATTATTCTCCTTAATTCCTTTAACATACAGATTAAGAAAATGTTCGCAGGATATATATTCTACCACTATATTTGGGTTTTCTTCTGTAATTAGGTGTGCTACAGCCTGCATTAGATGAGTTTTTCCCAAACCTGTTCCGCCATAAATAAATAATGGGTTAGCTATAGGAGGAGTTGATGAGTCTGATATGCTTTTGGTGGCAGCATAGGCAAATTCATTTTCTGGACCAACTATAAAGTTTGAAAATGTATGCTTGTGATGACAATTAGCCGCTCTAGGTGTTTGTTCTTTAGTCTGAGCAGGAGTTACATATAATTCTTCTTTTGGCATATCTGTATTTTGTTCTTGTGAATGGCCTTCTTCAAACTCTATTTTAAGAGGTGCGCCAGCAGCCGAAGATATAGCTGAAGTAATCATATCATTAAAATTATCCTGAAGCCATGAAATAAAAAAAGCATCAGAAACACCTAGCTTAAAAATACCATCATTTAAGGATAATGGTACAATAGGTTTTAGCCAGGTCGCATAAGTTTCCTCATTTAAAACATTACGCAACTGCTTGAGTGCTTTAATCCATATAAATTCAAGTTTATCCATCTTCCCAAATACACCGTTTCTATTTAAAATTTTATAATTATTAACAACCAATCTATAAAGTACAACTATAACAAGCACATAGTTTGTAAAAGTTTATGTCCAATAAATCAAAAAAAAACATAAGAGAAAATATTAGTCAATATATGTTTTTAATATTATAAAAATTGAGGCTAAAAAACCCAATTTTTAAATTTTACACAAAAAAAGCCTGAGTTAAGAAAATGGATATTAGTCCGCCCTGGACTCAGATTTTTTCTTCATTTTTAATAATGTTTTTAACAGTAATTATAAGCTTATTAAAAAGTTATCAACAAGTTATTAACAGGCAACTAATTGCTGTCATTTAAAACACTATTTATCATACTGCAAAATACGGATTTCGCAAGTCTTTTTTTTGCTCAAAAATCAACATTTATTGTAAGTCTTTGATGCTATGTATAAATAATTTTTTAATATTTTTTTTTGATAAAAATTTTTAAAAATCAAGCTCTTTTTTGAATTTTTTTTGCTCTTTTTTATAACTCTTTGATATTATGCGAAAGTAACTTTATCTTTACTCGCATACCATAGAAATTTGTAAATTTTGGAAAAGGCAGATTTGTAATACTTTTGTTTTTTTATAACAAAATAGGAGTATTAAAAATAAATCTTTCCTGGAGAATAATTACATTGAAAAATTAAAGAATTAGCAGGTGCGTCGGATTTCTGCATTTGAGAAGGACGGAGCAAAAATTCAGAAGAGAGAACTGTGCAGCTCTTATCCATCATAAAGCCGAGCTTTAAAAAAGTTGATGTTAATAATCTTTAAAAGACAATTTTTAATTGTCGATTGACATTAAGGGGGAAGGTATGGGGTTCTCATAGAGCAATACTACAAGCATAAGTGCTTATATATATTTATATAGTTATTTTCTTATATATAGTGAAATACAAAATCAATTTATTGAATATTTGTATAAATATACTTGAATTACAGTATGGAGTCATCGGCAATAAGTCTTTTTGTTAATTATCTTGAATATAGCAAAAATGCATGTTTTAATCATCTTTTGAATAGGCTCTTTTAGGTAGAAATTATCATGATAGAAAAGATCAAAATCAAATATTTTTTAATAAAAAAGCTTTATTAGGTAGAAAAAGTTATAAAACAATGTTATATTGCTGAGGTAAACTGAGGTTTATTTTTATAAAAAAGAGCATTTGTTAGACTGCAAATGTAAATTTGGAAATTTTTTATAAATATAAATCTAGACACCTTTCTTTGTAGAATGGTGTGATTTTAAACACATAAAGGAGGCTTTTTATGAGAAGTTTAAAAAAATTAACCGCAAGCGTTGTTGTTTTGATTCTTGCAATGCTTACAATTACTGTTTTTGCTGAGGAAAAAAAGGCTGAAGTGAAAAAAAATGTTGCGAAATCTGAAAAATATGAAGATTATGCAGCGAAGTATGAAGAGAAAGCGGCTGATGCTGAAAAAGCTGGCAAAAAAGAATTAGCTGCAATTTACAAAAAATGTGCAGAGGCGAAGCGTTCAATGGCTAAAGCATTGAAAGAAGGAGATGAAAAACTTTTAGATGAAGCAAAAAAAGCTTATAAAGAACTTAAAAAAGAGCTTTCTGCGCTAGACAATAAAAAAAGTGATCTTTCCAAGGTTGACAAAAAGAAAAAAGAAGTTGAGCCTAAAACTGAAAAAACTGAAAAGGTTGAAGCTCCAAAAGAGAAATAAAGCTATTTAATGATTTAGTTAAGGAATCTTACTAACTTTCTGTTTCAGAAGTTATTAAGATTCCTTTTTTTTTTGCAAGTATAAATCAAATTGGCAATAATTTTTGAACTACTTTAATAGTTTTCAAACTAGAAAATAATTTCATTAATAGTTTTTAATGTTTTATCCGCAAGTTCATCTAAAACTTTATTTTCTGTATTTAATGGAGGTAGAAAATATATAGTATCACCAAGAGGTCTTAATAGTATACCATTTTTTACTGCCTGCTTATAGCATTTATATCCGGTTCTTTCCTTTTTAGGAAACGGTTTTCCTGTATCAGGATTTATAATGTCTGCAGCTGTCATATAACCAATTGAACGAATATTTGTCAATGCATTACTATTTTTTGCTATATCTTCCATGCGTTTTCTGAGTTGACTGCTTTTTTGAGCAACAGATTCAATAATATTATCTCTTTCGTAAATATTAAGTGCAGCAAGGGCCGCTGCTGCTGTGATAGGATAACCGCAATATGTATTAGAATGCATAAATGCTTTGCCTGAAAAGTAATCATCATAAAAAGCGTCATATATTTTATTCGAAGTCAAGACTGCAGCCATAGGCCCCCAGCCGGCAGTTAATCCTTTTGAAATACACATGAAATCAGGTGTTATCTTTGCATAATCACAAGCAAACATTTTGCCTGTTCGTCCAAAGCCTGTCATGATTTCATCAGCAATTAAATGAACTTCATTTTTATTTGCCCATTTTCTTAAACGCGTAAGAAAATCAGGTTTATATATTAGCATTCCGCCAGCTCCCTGAAGAACTGGTTCAAATATAATTCCAGAAAGTTCGTCTTTCATAGAATTTATCTGTTTTTCAATTTCTTCCCATTCCGCATCTGTCAGAATGTCATCCTCAGAGTTTTTAATCTGATATATATATGGTATTTTGTCAATTTTTTTCACAGAGGGCATAAGAGTCGCGTAAGGGGCAGAATAGAGTTCACAATCACCAGCTGCCAATGTAAGGGTCGTTTCGCCATGATACCCGTTCTGCAGTGAAAGAAATTTCTTTTTAGAAGGTCTGCCTGTCTGAAGGTTATACTGCAAACTCATTTTCAATGCTATTTCAACAGCAGTTGAGCCGTTGTCAGCGTAAAATATTTTATCCAGCCCTTGTATTAATCCTGTAATCCGTTCAGAAAGTTCCACTAAGGTATCATTACATGTATTTGCCATAATTACATGTTCAAATTTTGATATTTGAGCGTTGACTGCTTCTTTAATTTCAGGGTGAGTATGCCCCAGTGTTTTGCACCACCATGAGCTGATCGCATCGATAATTTTGTCTCCATCAGCTGTAAAAAGAAAAGAACCTTCTGCCCTTACAATATGTAAAGGCGGAAAGGTTTCGTAATCTTTCATTTGAGAGCATGGATACCAGATGTGTTTTAGTGCTCTATCAGATAAAGTGAACATTAAATTTTCATTAACTCCTCTTCTTTTTCCTTAAGACCTGCATCAATTTTTTTTATATGTTCATCTGTAAGTTTCTGGATACTTTCAAGCATATCACTCAAATCATCTTCTGTTATTAAACTCTCTTTTTTAGCTTTTTTTGCCGCATCGTTGCTATCTCTGCGAATATTACGAACTGCAACTTTTGCTTCTTCTGCTCTGGATTTTACTTGTTTAGTTAACGCTTTTCGCCTCTCCTCTGTAAGTTCAGGCATCGGAAGTCTTAAAATCTTTCCGTCACTGACAGGAGATATACCAAGATTTGATGCTAAAATAGCCTTTTCAATTAAAGGAACACATGAAGGGTCCCATGGTTGAATAACAATTAACCTTGCTTCTGGAGTTGTAATTCCTGCCAGCTCTTTTAAGCGCGTTGGGGTTCCATAATAATCAACCAAAATTCCTTCAACAAGAGCAGGTGATGCTTTGCCGGTTCTAATAGCGGCAAAGTCACTTTTCATAACTTCAACAGCTTTGAGCATATGTTTTTCTGTATAATCCAATAATCCATCAATATCTACATTCATCGTTCAGACTCCTTATTCATTTTTTAGAGATAATTTCTATACAGGAATGTTATAAACAAGCTTTTTGACATTCCCCAAGCAGTATTACTATACAATATATAAGAATACTACTGATGGCAAAAAATACAATTGTTTCTTTTTAAAAATTAATAAATTATCTATTGATTATTTATTCTGATTAGGTATATTAAGTGCTAATAATTATTGTGCCAATGTAGCTCAGTTGGTAGAGCAATTCACTCGTAATGAATAGGTCAGCGGTTCGACTCCGCTCATTGGCTCCATATCAGAAAAAGTTTTATGATTATTATTTCAGGATAATATTATCTCGGGGTTTAACACCAGGCAGTCTATGTGGACTTTTACATTATTATTGCCACCCATGCTGCAGTTATTACCAAATGCAAAGTGGATGGTGTCAGCCAGTTTTTCATCTCCAAGCAAATTTCCGGACATTTTTAGAGTATTGTTAGTTCCTATTCCAAATTCAGCAAGCAATAAAGCATCTTTCCCATAGGGTTTTAAAGTTCTGGATAGTTTCTGAGCTCTGATTTTGCCTGAAGCATTAGTTTTTTCATAGTTGAAATCAACAATAAACCCATCTTTTACGGTAACAATAACTTCAGAGGATATATCTTCTCCTTCCTGTCCTCCTATTGTGCCATCAAAAACAATCACTCCATTTGCACTTGTTTCATCTGGTGCAATAAATGCTTCACCAGCAGGAAGATTACCGAAAATTCCAGGCTGTGTTATTAAACCGTCATCATTTTCTGCTTTATATTTCTGTACAGAAAATACTATATCTGTTCCTTTAGATGTTTTAACATTCACACTTGAAGCATTGTTAAGTTTTTTACACCATTGTTCACCTTTGGTATGCAGTTCATAGGGGTCTGCTGCAAGACCCTGAATAAAAATTTCCTTGTTAATTCCGGGCAGAGTTGCTGCTCTTGCTCCGTTTTTTACTGCATTCCGTACAGCATCAGTATGTGTTAAGGAATACATTGTAGGTGCTAAGATTAATTTATGCTCCAACATTTGTTTTCTTATTTTTTCAGGTGGTTCAATGCCATGTCCGCCAGTTAAATTGATTTTATCAAGCGTAAGTTCCAAATTAAGAGACTTTGCCACATCTCGTAATGCATCTGCAATTTCTTCAGTTGTTTCATCAAAAACAATAAATACTTTTTCGCTTGATTTTACGCCCATATTTAAACTGAGCGCGCGTTTCGCAGCTTCATATAAGTTCATCTTTACTATTCCTTAACCGCATCTAAGATATAATTTTGAACTTTTGGCAGATAAAGATTGCCAAGATGTCCTCCTGCTGAAAATATGGTTAATCGCCTGCCCATTACATTTTTTAGCCAGGTCCAGTCTTTTTCAGAAAGCAGAAAATCGTCCTGATTATGAAAAATTTTCAGCGAAGGTTCATTTTCAAGAGTTTTCCGGATAAACTTTAAATTAGATTTTTGCATTACTTCATCAATAGTAATATCTGAGCTGTATATTTTTTTAAAATTAGGCATTAAAATTTTATTTAAATATGAGTTAAAGTTAAATTTTTCAATTTCTTTGTATATTTCTCGCTGATCATATGAAGTTTTTTCAGCCTTAACTGCATCTGTCAAACCTCTCATAAAGATTGAATAAATGGTTTCAACAAGTTTCAGGTGAAAATTCAGACCAATTAAAAATTCAGCATCATCTTTATTGAGTGTAATTTTTGATTGAGAATGCTGCAAATCCATTTTTTCTTTCTGATTTTTTTCGTGAGCAGAAACAATTGGAGAAGCATCCGGAGAATTTCCGCCCATAATATTCATATAAGCTGCAATGCATTCTTTAACTTTTTTTGAAATATCTGTTTTTCCCCATTTTGCTCCCTTAAGATAATATTTATTAATTATATCCATTGCATAACGCATATCAACAGGCGGATTAATTGCAATATATTTATCAAACATTTTCTTTTTTTCGCGTACAGAGTAATCACTGATAAATAGAACTTGCATGGCTCCCATTGAAGTGCCTAAAAGTATTTTTCTTTTGAAATATCCCGGATAATCTTTTTGCAGTTTTTTGGTAAGTTTCTTTAAAACACGAACTACATCTAATGAGTCTGCGTAAACACACCCCGGAGCTATGGTTGTGCCTGCAGCTTCCATAAATTCCCAGTTAAAAGAATTACTGATAACAACAGCAGAATATCCGTTCTTATTAAATAATTGAGCGAATTTAGATGCTCCGAAACTAGCAAAATTTTCTCCAGTTCCGGGTATAATAAACACTATATCTCCAGGTTTTTCTCCTAACCATAAATTGTATTTCAGAGCTGGATGTTTTTTGAGAACTTTCAGTTCTCCAGAAACTCTTTTTTTGTAAAATCTAGTATAAAAAGGAGACATTTTTTCCCACATTGAAGCATTATTACGAACAAAAAACAGACCACTTCTCAAAGTATTAACTGCAGAACCCTGATCCGGATACTGGGGTAGTTTAATAAATTTACACAACTCACGAACCGGTTGTCTGAGCTCTTTTATATTTTTACTTGTGGTTTCCGCAGAGTGTAGATAATAAATACAGCACAATGCAAATGACAGGACAAATATTTTAAATTTAGCGTTGGAATTCATAAACTCTCCTTATATAAATATAGTCACGCAATGCTCTATAAGTATCTTTAGTCGATTCTCTTAAGCGCATATAATCATCTATTGTGAGAGAAACACTGTTAAGTGTTAATCCTCCACTAATGCTCATCCCTATAGGGAAAGGTAACACAAACATTGAAACCCAGAAAAACGGGTCAGCTGCTAAGTCAAAAACTTTGCCAAATATATCAGTAGAAGTTATTCCACCATAAATTGGAACAAACAGTATAATTCCTGGCGGTATTCCCCATTCTGCAAAAGCTGCAGAAAAAGTACTGTTATGCGGAAAAATATTCCACCAGTAAACAGCAGCATCATAAGTGCCTGCAATTCCAATAGTTGTATTAATTAAAAAGCGATAAAATTCAGTACCGGCAGCAGACCACCTAGCTCGAATTAGATTTGAAATAACTTTTCTGGGCATTTGAATATTGTCATTGATACTAGCAATTCTTTCTCTCAGGAATTCAGGCAGTATCATATTGTATACCACCGAGACAGGTCTGATTCCATATAGTATAACAAAATCATTAAAATCAAAGACAACTCTATTCATTCCCTGAAGCGGATCATCAATTTCAAGAAGTTCCGGCAAGCCTGGAACTCCCGGAATCGAATTATTTATTGCCGCTTTTTGCTTTGTCTGCTCTGCTGTCAGTTGTACTGTCAGACACATTAAAGCAGATATTAAAAATACAGTATTTAATAACCTAAAATAATATTTTGTCATTCCTTGTCTCCTTGTTAATATTCAGCTGTTATAATTCAGCTCAAAATAATTATATCATCATTATTGCTAAAAACAAGTGATGAGTTTTTATTTAGCTTTAACGATTTTTACAAAAAAATAGTATAAAATTTAAATTCCCCATAAAGAACTTTCGGAAAATACTTGTTTTAAATTCCGATACTATTATATTCACATCTTAAAGAATAAATTACAGGTGAATGTTATATGAATTGGTATAAAAAAGGTCCATTTGTTATATTTGATTTGGAGACAACCGGGTTTTCAGCTAAAAAAGATGCAATTGTTGAAATTGCAGCAATTAGAGTTGAAAAGAATGGAGAAGAGGAGAGGTTTTCGACATTGGTTAATCCTGAAAGAAAAATATCATTGCAGGCGTCGCGGGTTCATGGTATTTATCAGTCAGATGTACAGAATGCACCTCTGTTTGAGTCTGCTGGTAAAGAATTTTTAGATTTTGCTGAAAATTCTGTACTTGTCGCGCACAATGCAAAATTTGATTTGGCGTTTCTTCAGGAGAGTTTAAATCGATATAATCTTCCATTATGGCAGGGAAATACTTTAGATTCAATTTCAATTATTAAAGTTGCTTACCCTGGATTACCTAAATACAATCTTCAGTCGTTAAGAAAGTACTTTGATTTGGGGAAAAATTTTAAAGGTCCGGCACACAGGGCATTTGCTGATGTTGAGTGGACATTGGAAATTTTTGGAATGTCAATGCAGCGTTTGATTGATGTTGAACTTAATCAGAAGAAGAATGCTTGATTGGAATAACTTTTTTTAATTTAATTTTTCACCTAAAATGTTGTATTCAAGTTCGGAGAATGTAAAGTATTCAAAATTTGATAAATATTAATATGTAAAAGGACTGATTATGAATGTAAAGAAAGTTTTATTGGGAAAGGCCCAATGTTCCGTTGACCTAGGGGATGGAAGTGAAAGAGGTGAATATGTAAATCAGGATTATATTATAAATGTACTGGGGCGTCCGCATCGTTCTATAGGCTTAATGTATTGCTATTATCCGCTTGATGAAGGATGGCCGGAACGCGCAAGTGTAGCATTTAAAAGTGACAACATGGAAAATGCATGGGGTTATCCGTATGACGACTATTTTCCGTATGGAGGCGGGCTTGAAGGAGACAGAGACGGCGAACCTTTTACTTTTATGCGCGATATAAGAAAGCACGGACAGGATGTTAATTTAACAATGACAGTAGACTGTGCTGTTTCTGATGAACAGCTTGTAGCAATAGCCAAAGATCTCCGTACTTTCGGTAGAATGCGGTTGAGAATAAATCATGAAGCGACCGGTACATGGTTTAACTTTAATAAACGCTATTCCTATCAGGAAGTTGCTGATTTTTTTGTGAGATTTCATAAAATAATAAAAGAACATGCTCCGAATGTTTCAACATTGATTTGTATCGGCGGCGTAAAAGATGACGGTAGTGGAGAAATTGAATATGAAAAAGAATTTACTGAAGCTGTCAGAGTTGCTGATGTTTGGTCACACGACCGTTATATCTCATTACACTGGGGATGGCCTAATGATATTGCAGAACCTGGTTTAAACAATCACTCACGGAATAATGTAAAAGCTATTCACGAGCATAATCGTGATGCTTTTGAAAGATACAAATACATCAATGATGGAAAAAATAAACTTAAAGTTTTATCCGAGCTGAATACTGATGGTGATGTTACAGGAGGAATTGAACAAGCTGAAGAAGTTAAAGAATTCTACGATATGATTAAGAGTGGAGAGTATGATTTTTACGATGCTATTACAATGTATCAGTTTAGGGACAGGGGGCGTCTGGGTTTAGAACTGGAAGATCCGAATAATTCTGAAGTAGGCATTGCCCAGCCATTATTTGAAGTTTATAAAGATATTATTTCAGATCCTTATTTTTGTCCTGAACTGAAAATAACCTCTGATGTTGAATTGCCTTTAACATTGAGATGGGGTGATGCGGAAGATTCAGAAGGTGTAGCTGTTGAAATTGACTTTGAGAAAAACCCGGTTTTTTGTGAGGTTACCTTTGAGGAAGAGATAAATTTAATGATGGAAATTAACGGACGCTGGTTCTATAAAGCACCTGGTACAAAAACGATTGACCTGATGCCCGCTTTCTGGAATTCTCCAATAAAAGATGGAGAAAGAGTTGCTCTTAATATTTTTGCTCCGCCTGCTTCAGGAGAAAATGATAAATCTCAAGGTGATGATTGGGATATGAACTATTATACGACCATTAATAAACTGCCGGAATTTAGAATACGGTATGTTCCTACAAAATAAAAAAAGATGAAATAATAAAAAATACAACAATAAAATTAAAGGAAAGAATATGAATTGTAAAATTCCTAAAAAAATGTTAGCCTGGCCTCTTTTTGGTACAGGAATGGAGAAACTTGGAAAAGATAACAAGGCGTGTATTGTAGATGTCCCTGAAATCGGATCTGACGAACTGCTCGTAAAAATTGATGCTATTGGTTTATGTTTTTCTGATATTAAATTAATTCGTGCGGGCGAAGAGCATCCGCGCGTAATTTCTGAAGACTTGGATGCTGATCCTGTAATTCCAGGGCATGAAGCTGTAATGACAATCGTAAAAGTAGGCGATGATATTACAGACAAGTTTAAAACAGGACAGCGTTATATTATTCAGGCTGATATTTATGTTGACGGTAAAGGGTTTGCATACGGCTATGCAATTGATGGGGGTATGGCTCAATATAGTAGAATTGATCAGAGGGTTCTAAATGGAGATGAAGGATGTTATCTGCTTCCTCTTAAAGATGAAACACCGTCAGCTCTTGCTGCATTGATAGAACCCTGGACATGTGTTATTGCGAGCTACATGATTGAAAACCGTACCACTCCAAAAGATAATGGCAACGCCCTTATCGTAATGACTGAAGATAATAATAATGCATATCAGGTTGGTGAGCTTTTAAAAACTCACCCGCCTAAATCAATAACTTGTGTAAACTGCAATGAAAAAGTAATTTATGAACTGGAAAAGGAACTTCCGGCTTCAACTTTGAAAGAGCAGACAGAACTTCCTGAAAAAAAGATTTATGATGATATTTTTATCTGTGACATTGCAGATCGTGGCTTTGGCGAACAAATTGCAAAGTTAGGCGCACGCAATGCAGCAATCAATTTCATTGGAGAGTATCCGGATGAAAACTGGTCTTTTGATGTTGGCAGCATTCACTATGAAGGCTGGTTTTATCAGGGAACTGCGGAGAATAATTTTTCGAATGCATATAATAGAAATGTAAGAAGCACAGTGAAAAAAGGCGGTTGCTGCTGGCTTCCTGGCGGAGCTGGTGCAATGGGACAGATGCATACTCAGCTTGCTGTCACTTCAGAAGAGGGTCCTTCGCGTATACTTGTAACGGATCTGGATAATGTCAGACTTGAAAATGTTAAAAATCTTCTGAAATCTGATATCGAAAAACGCGGGGTTGAATTTGTCACACTGAATCCCTCAGATTTTGAGTCACCTGCCGCATTCTATGCTGAAGTAAGAAAATTCTGCGGAGATGATGGATTTGATGATATCATCATGCTTGTACCTGTAATCCCTGTTTTGAATGATGCCGCGGGATTTTTAAAAACAGACGGACTGATGAATATTTTTGCAGGAATTCCGGCAGGCAAGGAAGGTCTGTTGAATGTTAAAGGAATTGTTAATAACGGAATGCGTTTTATTGGTTCAAGCGGAAGCCGTACATTCCATCTGAGACATACTTTAGAATTGGTTGAATCAGGAAAACTTGAACCATCTACAGCATTAGCTGCGATTGGCGGAATGAATGATTTAAAAAAGGGTTTGGAAGCTGTTGCAAATGCAGAATTTCCGGGCAAAACGGTTATATTCCCCAATTGCGAAGAACTGCCTCTTACTGCAATTGATGAAATCAAAAAACTGGATTCAAAAGTTGCAGAAATCCAGGAAGAAGAAGGAGTAACTTACTCATTAGAAATAGAAAAGGTTTTGTTTGACAAATTCATAAAATAATAAATAAAACTCATACTAAAGGGTTGATACAGAGTTCATTTTTTATATCTGTGTCAACCCTTTTTTATTTACCATGAAATAACTACACCTGAGAATGACATAAAGTTTACAGTAACTTTTGGAGGGAGCGAAATTATCATTGGATTTCTGAGAAAATCAACTGTGCATTTTATCAATCATATTCTGCATATCATCAGGAATAGGAGCTGTTACATTAATCTTTTTCCCGGTTACCGGATGAGGGAAAATAATATTGCATGCATGCAGTATCTGGCGCGGAGCTTTAGGTTTTTTCCTCACTCCTCCGTAAATTTTATCACCAATTATAGGAATACCTATTTCTGAGAGATGAACTCTAATCTGATGAGTTCGCCCCGTTTCAATTTTAACTTCAAGAATGCTTACAGGCTGATTATCAATATATCCGCCCTGTACAAAAGTAAAATGAGTAACCGCCTCTTTCCCATTTGGAGAAACCGCCATTTTTTTTCTGTTAACCGGATGCCTGTCTATTGCAAATCTGATTGTATCAAAATGTTTTTTAGGAACACCTTGAACCATCGCATAATAAGTTTTTTTAACTTCTCTGTTTTTAAATGATGCTTTTAAAGTTTGCAGTATTTCTTCATTTTTAGCTACTATTAATGCCCCGCTTGTATCTTTATCAAGACGGTGGACTATCCCGGGGCGGTATTTATCTTCAAAAATTTCACCAAAATTTAAAGAATCATTATATTTGAATAATAACGCATTAACAATAGTTCCTGCAGGATTCCCATCGCCTGGATGAACAATTATGCCCGGTTTTTTATTAATAACTAGAATATTTTTATCTTCAAACAAAATATCAAGTTCAATGTTTTCTGGCTCAGGTAGTGGAATTATATTATCCTCAGAAGGCATCTGCACTTCAATAACATCTTCACATGATAATTTTACTTTATTTGAGGCGGCAGTTTTTCCGTTTATAATAACTCCACCATTTGAAATAACTTTTTGCCATACTCCCCGTGAAAAATCAGGAAAAATTTCAGGTAAAAATTTGTCAAGTCTGGTTCCTTGAACTTTTTCAGGAACATTAATTGTTTTTAGAGTTGATTCCGGCATAAGCTTTATTCCAGTAAAGTTATTTGTTTTTTATTGCATCTCTATAATTTATTGCAAAATATAGTCAGTTTTAAAAAAAATTGCGAATCCGCTTGCAAGAGGATTCGCAATGTAATTTTATAAAATAGTAAAACTATTCAGATTTCTTTTCAAGTTCCAGAGTTTTTGTTATCTGATCACAAACTTCAGATGGTCCAAAATACTGAATTGGTCCTGGATAAATAAAATCTGTCGTTTCAGCCCAAGTTTTGCGGTGACGCTGAAATTCAATGAATGGATTGCCGTCAAGTCTTACTAGTGCTTTTTTAATAACAGGTTTATCCGCACCATGGCGCCTTTCCATATTCATCATCATTGTTATTGGAACTCCACCGCATTCCCATTTCTCGGCTGCTTTATCAGTATTCTGAACCGATGACATATATCCAGTCTTACCTGCGCCTGCAAGAGCCGCTGCTGTATAGCCTAAGCTGTAGCAGTAGTCAGCATCAAAGTTTGACGGTGCGGCACATCTGCCTTCATATCCGAAGAAGTGTGTCTGGGTAGAAAAAGAACCTTTATATTTACCCTCAGCTTTAAGTTCTTCAAGACGAAGATTAACCATTTCAGCAAGGAGTTGTTCAGTGTCGATTCTAGATACTTGAACATTTCCATGCGGATCTCTGTCAAGAAGCAGCTGGATTTTTATATTTTCTGGTAATGAACTAAATACATAAGATGAGTCTTTTGATAAATTATGATTTACAAATGCCAGCTCTTCTGAGCGACCTTTTAATCTGCCGTAAGCATCTTTTTCTTTAGCAAGCAGATCATTTAATTCAGAAATAAGAGCTCCTACTTCAGGAATGAACTCAATCAAACCTTCAGGAACAAGAACAACACCGAAGTTGCCTTCAGTTTCAGAGCGTTTTACAACTACATCTGCAATATAAGTTACAATTTCATCAAGAGTTTGTTTTTTCTCAAAAACTTCTTCTCCTATTAGTGTGATATTAGGATGAGTCTGAAGAGCACATTCAAGTGTAATATGAGAAGCTGAACGCCCCATTAATTTGACAAAATGCCAGTATTTGCGGGCTGAATTTGCATCTCTCTGGATATTTCCAATTAATTCAGCATAGACTCTGCACGCGGTATCAAAACCAAATGAAGTTTCAATGTATTCATTTTTGAGATCACCATCAATTGTTTTCGGGCATCCGATAACATTAATTCCGGCATCTTTAGCAGCATAATATTCAGCAAGCAGACAGGCGTTAGTGTTAGAATCATCACCGCCTATGATAACAATTGTATTGATATCAAGATCTTCACAATTCTTTTTTGCTTTTTCAAATTGTTCTTCACTTTCAAGTTTTGTACGCCCTGATGCAATCATATCAAAACCGCCTGTATTACGGTATTCATCCACAACTTCAGCAGTTATTTCAATATATTTGTTATCTACAAGCCCGCTCGGTCCTCCGAGGAAACCAAATAATTTACTGTCAGGATTCAATGATTTTAGACCGTCAAAAATACCTGCAATAACATTATGACCGCCAGGAGCCTGACCACCTGAAAGAATTACCCCTGCATTAATTGCCGGTAATACACTTTTGTCACTTGACTGCGTGAAAGATATCTGAGGTTTCCCAAAGTTATTAGGAAATAATTCTTGAATTTTTTCACTGTCAGCTTCTGATGTAGTTGGTGCTCCTTCTTTAATTCCTACAATCGCACCTTTTTTTAATGCAGGTGGAAGCTTTGGTGTGTAAGCTGCTCTAGCTTTCTGCAGTACAGAAATTGCCATAATTAACTCCTTTTATTTTAATTTAATTTTTAAGATATAAAATATCCTATTTTAGCCCTATTCTGAGATTTTTTGGGCTTATTTATGCTCTGCAACAGAGTCTAAATATATATATTCCTAAATTCACGAATTTACATAATACTAACTTTGATATTATTCAAAAGTTATCATGTAATTTATAAGAATATTCTTTAACTTCAAAAATAGTAACAAGAACTTAGTATAAAAAAGAAAATAGTCAAATTTTTTTCAATCGTAATCATAAAAAACTTTCACAGTAAGTGCTCATATATTATTTTGCAAAAGAGATATAAATATATCAATACTTATAAATTATAAAAAAAAAGTGAAAAAATCACTGCATTATATTGTATTTTTTTAGACTAATTGTATTTTGCTCTTTCTTGAGAAGTTAGTTTTTTAGTATTAGGGTCAGGTTTTGGTGTTTCGAATGAAACTTTTTAATACAGGGGTTTACTGATGAAAAAGTATACACAAGATCATGAATGGGTCGAAATTGATGGTGATATTGCTATTGTTGGAATATCAGCTCATGCTGCGGAAGAATTAGGCGACATAACATTTATTGAATTGCCACAAATTGGTAAAGATGTTATTGTGGGTGATGTTATAGCTGTTGTCGAATCTGTAAAAACAGCTTCAGATGTTTATGCTCCTATTAGTGGAACAGTCAAGGAAGTTAATGAAGAGCTGGAGGAATCCCCTGGTATTGTGAATTCTTCACCGGATAAAGACGGTTGGATTTGCAAGATTGATAATATTGATATTGCTGAAATAGAAGAATTAATGACAGAAAGTCAATATGCAGAATTTTTAACTGAAAATAACTGATGTCATATATAGCCAATACTGGTGAAGACCGCGATTTAATGCTTGATAAAATCGGAATTGATTCCATTGAGCATTTGTGGAATGCTACTGGTGTTCCTGAAGGCAATACAGATTTTGCATCTTTGTCTTCTGGTTTATCAGAATATGAAGTTTATACAAAACTAAAAAAACTTTCACTTCAAAATAGTGTTGAGTTGATAAATTTTTTGGGAGCAGGATATTATGACCACATTATTCCTGCTGTGGTATCTGCAATTACATCTAGGTCTGAATTTTATACTGCATATACTCCCTATCAGCCGGAGGCATCACAGGGAACTCTCCAGGCTATTTACGAATATCAGACTGCGATCTGCAGATTAACGGGTATGGAAGTTGCTAATGCTTCTATGTATGATGGCGGAACGGCTCTTTTTGAAGCGATGATGATGGCAATAAGAATCACAGGGAAACGGAAAGCCGTTATTTCAGAAGCTGTCTCGCCTATTTATCGTGAAATTATCAAATGTTACAGTACTAATTTAGATATAGAGCTTCATGAAATACCTGCGGGGAATCTTGATTCTAATCATCAGAATCTTATTGATATTGCAGGAAATGATACAGCTTGTATTTTAGTTCAATACCCAAATGTATTCGGTTCAATTGAAGATTGGGGAAATACAGTTGAACAAATTCATAAAAAAAATACACTGGCAGTCTGCTCTGTATATCCTCAAGCTCTGTCTATTTTGAAAACTCCTGCTGCAATGGGATTTGATATTGTAACAGGCGAGGGGCAAAGCCTGGGGTTGCCTCTTAATTTTGGCGGACCCTATCTCGGTTTTATGGCAACAGAAAAAAAACTGATGCGTAAGATGCCAGGCAGAATTGTCGGAAGAACAACTGAAAAAAATGGAGGAGATGCTTTTGTTCTTACTCTTCAGGCAAGAGAACAGCATATACGCAGAGCAAGAGCAATGTCAAATATATGTTCAAATGAAAACCTGTGTGCATTAGCTGCAATCGTTTATTTATCTTCGGTCGGGAAACAAGGTATGGTTAGGGTTGGTGAATTATGTGCATCAAAGGCTGTATTTGCAAAAAATCAAATTCTACAAATTGAAGGAATTGAAGAAGTTGAGGAGAATATACCATTTTTTAATGAGTTTGTAGTTTCTCTCCCTATGGATGCTTCTGAATTTGTAGGAAAAATGATTAACAAGGGGTATGCAGCAGGATTCCCTTTAGGCAGATACTATAAAAACCGTAAAAAACAACTTTTGATTGCAGTGACTGAAAAAAGAACAAAAGAGGAAATCAAAGGTCTTGCAAACAGCATGGAGGCCGTCCTGAAATGAAATTGATATTTGAAAAAAGTCGTTCGTTGCGTTCTGGAGTATCTCTCCCGGATTCTGATGTGCCTAATGTAAATTCAATTCCTGAATCATTGTTAAGAGATAAATCTCCTGAATTGCCAGAGGTTTCTGAGCTGGATACTGTAAGACATTATACAAATCTTAGTCGTATGAATTTCGGTGTTGATACCAATTTTTACCCATTAGGTTCCTGCACTATGAAATATAACCCTAAAGTCCATGAAGATATAGCAGGACTGGACGGATTTAATTCACTTCATCCGCTTTTACCACAATTAAGAGGCGGTGGTGCTTTAACTCAAGGTGCTTTGGCTGTAATATATGAAACTGAAAAGTTTTTATGTAATCTGCTTGGGTTTGATGCTTTTACCATGCAGCCGTTGGCTGGAGCTCATGGAGAACTTACCGGGGTGATGCTGATTGCTGCTTATCATAAGTCAAAAAAACAATCCCAAAGAAAAGTTATGTTAATTCCCGATTCAGCTCATGGAACAAATCCTGCCAGCGCTGCTATGGCGGGTTTTATACCTATGGAAATTCCTACTGATGAAAACTGTAATACAGATATCAATACATTGAAAAAATATCTGAATGATAACCTGGCGGGGATTATGCTAACCAGTCCTAATACATTAGGTATTTTTGATGAACATACGCAGCAAATATGCTCTTTAGTTCACGATGCTGGCGGATTGGCATATTGTGACGGAGCGAATTTAAATGCACTAATAGGAAAATTAAAGCCTGCTGAGCTTGGATTTGATATTATGCACATTAACCTGCATAAAACATTTGCGACACCTCATGGTGGTGGAGGTCCAGGTTCAGGACCGGTTGGGGTCTCTGAAGAATTAATTCCTTTTCTTCCTGTTTCCAGAGTGATTAAGCGTTCAGACGGTACTTATTGCCTTGAATATGACCATCCTGAAAGTATCGGATATACAGCACCCTTTTACGGGAATTTTTCTATTATTTTACGAGCGTATGCTTATTTATTAACCCTTGGTATAGATGGTCTGAAAAATGTCAGTGAAAATGCTGTTCTGAATGCAAATTATATAAGAGAATCTCTAAAAACATTTTATACGCCTGCAACAGATCGAGTCTGTATGCATGAGTGTGTATTTTCGCCTACCAGTCAGATGCTGAAAAATGGAATACACGCACTGGATATTGCAAAAGCACTAATTGACAAAGGAATTCACCCCCCAACAATTTATTTTCCTTTGATTACTAAAGAGGCGATAATGATTGAGCCTACAGAAACAGAATCACTGGAAACCCTGGATGTTTTCATTGATGCAATGAAAGAGATTGCTGAAAATGCTTTGAATTGTCCGGAAATGATAAAAAATGCTCCAGAATCTACTAAGGTATGCCGGCCGGATGAGACTCAGGCAGCTAGACATCCTGATATTGTTTTTACTCAATAAACAGTGAGTTAAACACATCCTAAATGAGAGTATTCTGTCAATAACAGTAAAAAATTCCTGTGATACTCTAAAATATACGAAGAAGAGTCTGTTTAAACTCCTTTCCATAATAAAGTAAATTTTATGAGATAGGCAGTTCTTTACATTTCAAGTTTACATTGACATCAATGCCTGAATTGCTAATTTATATGAATCAAAGCCGAATCCGCAGATCTGACCTATACAAGCTGGAGCCGTACAGGATTTATGGCGAAATCCCTCTCTTGCGTTTATATTGCTAAGATGAACTTCAACTGTTGGAATGCCGATACCTTTAATTGCATCATGGATTGCAACACTTGTATGCGTGTAGGCCGCGGGATTTATAATTATACCGTTAACTTTTTCAGCACTTTCAGCAATTTTATCAATTATTTTACCTTCATGATTACTTTGAAAAAATGACAATTCAACTTCCATATTTTCTGTAAATGCAATTAATACATTTTGAAGATCTGACAAAGTTTGCGTGCCGTAAATTTGGGGTTCCCGTTTCCCCAGTAACTGCATATTGGGACCATTTATAACTAATATTTTCATTTTTTACTCCTGGAAATTACCAATTATTCTTAACCGTCTTTCTGCATTCCAAACTGCATTTCATAGAGCCTTTTATATTTGCCGTTAGCTTTTAATAGTTCCTGATGTGTGCCATGCTCAATAATTTGCCCATGCTCAAGTACAATGATTTTATCTGCATGTTGAATCGTACTTAAACGATGTGCTATTGCAAAAACTGTTCGGTTTTCCATTAAATGATTAAGTGCGTCCTGTACAAGGCGTTCAGTAACAGTATCAAGAGCACTTGTCGCTTCGTCAAGAATCATAATTGGAGGATTTTTCATCATTGCTCTAGCAATTGAAATACGCTGTTTTTCTCCTCCGCTGAAATTATTCCCTTTTTCTCCTGCCATTGATTCATATCCGTCAGGATGTCTGCCGTCCACAATAAAGTCATGGGCATTGGCTTGTTGTGCAGCTTTTATAATATTGTCCATATCAAGAGGAGGTTCTGTCCCGTAGGCAATATTTTTTGCAATTGTGGTATTGAATAGAATCGCATCCTGAGTTACTATACCGATCAGTTTTCTTAGAGATGCAATCTCAAGATCTCTCAAATCAACACCATCAATAGTTACTGAACCTGAGTCAACATCATAAAACCTTGCAAGTAAATTGGCGATTGTCGTTTTCCCTGAACCTGTTTCTCCGACAACAGCTACAACTTCTCCTTTTCTGATAGTTAAGTCAAGACCGTTAATAATATTTTTATCTTCATATGAAAAAGAGACATTATTAAATTGAATTTCACTTTCAAAAGTTTTTGGACGAATCGGGTTTTCTTTTTCAGGAAGACTTGTATCCATATCAATCAAATTGAAATATCTGTCAGCCGCCGCCATACTTTTTTCGATGTTTGCTTTGATTTTTGCTAATTTCTTTATCGGCTGATAAGCCATAAAGGCAGGAATCATTAGTTGTGCAAGTGTTGTAATCGTAATCCCTTGAGAATATGAATAGACAAGAAAAATCAAGGTGGCGGCAACTGCAACTGTTTCCATTGCTGGTGCCATTAACAACTCAGGACGCAAAGCTCTAATAACAGTTTTAAAGTATTTTCTATTAACATTCTTAAAAACCTCTAGTTCACTTTTTTCTGTATGAAATGCCTTAATAATCAGTATCCCTGTAAATGTCTCATGCATTCTCGATACAACATTTGCAATTTGCTTAAATGCTTTACGGTATATTTTTCTGATTTTTCTCCCTAAAATCATAAGAGGAAGAACAGCAACTGGCAATCCTATAAACAGGATAATTGGCAGAGATATAGTTCCATTTCTTAAGCTGAAATAAATAATAGCGATACCGCAAGCAAGAATTTCAAGGGGACATCTTGTTGCATCTGCAATTGTATTTGCCACAGCCCGTTCTATTGTTGCTGTGTCATTAGTACATCTGCTGATTAATTGACCAACATCCATTTTCCCATAGAATGATAGAGATTGGTTTAATAATTTTTCAAAAATCTGATTTCTAAGGTCAGCAACAACTTTAACGCCTACCCATCTTGTAAAATACCTGTTAATATAAGTAGCAAGATTTTTGATTAGCCAAAGGAAAATAAAACAGAATATAAAAACTGAAAAGAACTGCCAGTGCATTTTTCCATCTTTATTTTCTGCAATGATAGAAAATTTTAATATGTAATCCCAAGTTATGATTCCATTTTCATATACAATCGGCAGATTAATTCCGTATGATGCCGCCTGTTTTTTAAAGTCTTCAATTTGGGATTGTAAAGTAACCGGACTTTTTTTTAACAGCTTCTTAACTTTTTCAACTTTTTTATCTGATGGAAGATCGGATACTTTTGAAATTTCATTCACTATAGTTTCAGCTTTTTTTACAACAACTTTCTCTTGTTCTTCTTGGGGAACTACACCTTTTAATATATTAGGTATTAAAAGAAAACTGCTGAATAGAGAGCCGGCTACAGCAAAACCTGCAATAATGCCGATCGCGAGTCTCAATTTATAAGGAGAAGCATATTTTAGCAGACGGAAAAAGCTCTGCCTTTTATACTCATATTGTTTTTTATCTTTTTTTGACACAAAAAATCCTCTTCAGGAAATAAATTCACTGATTGTTGAAACTACAAATTTCCGTTGTTCAAAAGATGATTCAGGGAAAATAGGCAACGCAATAATGTTACTGGCTCTATTTTCACTGATTGGGAAATCACCTTTTGAATATCCTAGCGATTGAAAACATTCCTGAAGATGGAGAGGTACAGGATAATATACATCAACACCGATTCCTGCATTTAAAAGATGAGCCTTTAATTCATCTCTGGAAGTCTCCTTTAATACAATACAAAACTGATTAAAAATATGCCTGGTTGTATAGTCTGCCTCAGATGGTAATGAAATTTTATCCGATATGCCGCTCTTTTCAAAAAGGGTTATGTATTCCTGAGCATTTTTTTGTCTTGCTTCACTCCAGGAGTCCAGAAATTTAAGTTTTACCGAAAGAATTGCAGCCTGAATTGCATCCAAACGAAAATTTCCTCCAATATATTTGTGATAATATTTCGGATTAGCTCCATGGTTTCTGAAAATCTTAAGCAGTTCATATTTTTCAGGATCATTTGTTGTAACTGCTCCTCCATCTCCAAAAGCACCAAGATTTTTGCTTGGGAAAAAAGAAAAACAACCGTAGTCGCCCATTGAACCTGAACGCTTGTTCTTATATTCCGAACCTATCGCCTGGGCTCCGTCTTCAATTACAATCAAATTGTGTTTTTTCGCAATTTTCAGTATAGAATCCATGTCGGCGCATTGTCCGTATAAATGAACCGGAATAACCGCTTTTGTGCGCGATGTGATTTTAGATTCTATTAATTCAGGATTAATATTGAAAGTATCCTCTTCTATATCAACAAAAACAGGGGTTGCTCCTACACGGGCGATTGCACCCGCCGTTGCAAAAAATGTGAATGGAGTAGTAATAACTTCGTCTCCATAACCTATACCTTCTGTCATCAGTGCAATTATTAACGCATCACTTCCTGAAGATACACCTACAGCATATTTTGACTGACAATATTCAGCGACTTCTTTTTCAAATTTTTCAACTTTCGGGCCTAGAATAAAGTATTGAGAATCACATATTTCTTCAATTTCCTGCATGATTTCATGTTTCATGGTTTTGAATTGTTCTTTCAAATCCAGCAATGGCACTTTCATTTATTTTTCTCCAGTATTTTCTATTTGAATATATTATAAAATATTCTGTTATTTATAATCTGACTCGTAATATAACAGCTTTTAATAAAAAGACAATTAAGCTCTTATTTTTTCAACATATTGAATCCGTAATCTGCAAAATAATTATTTTTATCCGCAACTGTTTTGAAGGTACTAAACGCCCATTCACTCAAATAACCTTTCCCCTCTAGTGATAATTGTGTATGTGCTGACACAATGGCAGCACCCCGTTTAAATATTTCAGTAAATTTTGACATTTCTGGCACATCGAAAGAATCTACAAGCTTCTGACCCGGTGCATTCATTTCAGTTCCGACTATAATCGGTAAATCCCTTTTTTCACAAGCTTCAACTACTTTTTCTAATTCTGAAACTTTTTTTGCTTTAAGTTCAGCATCTGCAATATTCCAGTTTCTGTCCGGGATAATATTGAACACACCTGCACCCGCATCTATATGCAGTTCCAGCAATTCATCTAATGCTTGTTCTCCACTACTTAAACCATCAAGCCATGCAATTGTAGGAATAGCTCCGCACTGTATAATAAATTTATTGAATTCTTTTAAAGGTGGGAATGATTCAGGCGTCGGATGCATATATCCTGGACCTCCTGATTTCATTGTTTTTGCACGAATTTTCCCCTGTAACGCAACACTCTCTTTTAAGAGATTCAAAGCTTCGCTTTTGCTGATTTCCAATTTTTCTGACCAGAATTCAGCTAATTTGTCTTTATCTTTAAACAATTTTTCTGCTTTCTTCTCGTATGCGTTACATACATGGCGTTCTGTTACATTGCCTGCGGGTGTCAAGGGAACTGCATCTTTTTCAAACTCTAACTCAACAGGAGCTAAATAGTTATTTACTTTTTCGACAAGAGCTTCAGTTCTCTTTCTTGCTCGCTCTTTCATAACTTTAAGAAATTCGAATGCATCTTTATTTTCTGGTGAAGTTTTTGTAAAACCTACGCCCATGTGATACGCAATGCCCGGCTCGCCGGGAGAATTTATTACTTTGTCGGAAAATTTATCTATAAAAGCACGAGTTTCAACTCCGCATAAAGGGCGTATTTCAAATATCGAACAAGCATTTAAAAACTCATCAACAGCATCAAGAACATCAAAATCAACAATTCCAGCGGCAAACCATCCTTGAGTTTTTGCAATATAAGCAATATAAGATGGAGAAAATCCGTATCCATTGAATGAATAAAAAGTATGACAGTGCAGGTTGTGAGCATCTGTTGCAGGTTCCACTTTTATTTCACCAGATTTTATTAGTTCCGCTGCAGTTTTTACAGCATCTATTCTTGTTGCAGGATTAAAATCATTCAGTTTTTGTTTTAATTCTGATATATTCATTGTTCTTCCTTATTAATTATCTGTTCTTCTCTTCAGCTTTTCTTTCTTGTTGTTTTTTCTGAAAGATCCTAAAAATTTTTCAGAAGACTTTTTTATAATGGAATATAATATATAAACGGGAAAAAAGAACCCTGCTAAACAAGTAATTAATGATAATTTTTTTTCTACTATAGCAACGAAAAAATAAAAAATCATAACTGATTGTCCCATAAGAGTTAAGATTATAACAATTTCTGATGGCAATTTTAAAAAATGGCATTCTGGAATGACATTAGCAGCTGTTGATAAAAGAAATCCCGCGAAAAGTCCGGCAGACAATATTTTAATGGTAGTTGTTAATGAAGGTGAAAAAAGTGTAATAAGGCAGTCCAGTGCAGATGGATTTCTATGTTTTACTGCTTTTAACAGAGGTGAAATATACCGTTTTCTTACTTTACCTTTTTGTTTTGTATTTAAAAACTCTGAATTTGATCCCGATTCTATTATAGTACTTTTTATACCTGACTTTGGAATAAATACAACTTTGTTGTTATTGCATACAAGTTTTATATGATATTCAAACCAGTTTTTATATTCAAAAGGCTGAAAAGGTAAATCATTTAAAAGTTTTTTTGTCATGCAAAAACCAGTCCCTTGAATACCGCAGGAAATTCCAAGGTTATTACGGGCCTTTGGTCGTAAATGATAATAACCTGCTGAAGTAATACATTTTAGATGTTCCAGCCATGTCATTTTTCTTTTATATCTACTGACGGATACCTGTACCGCATCTGCACCGGAAGAGATGTATGCATTTAGAGATTTCAACAGCCATGGAGATACAGAAACTGTTTCATCAATAATTAAAAAGGCATCATATTTTTCATTTATTAAAATAGACAGTGCCCACTCAATAGCAAACTCTTTTCCTTTTCGCCAGGAATTACAATATCTTATAATCCGTGAATCATTGTAGCTTTCTGGAAAAATCTTGTCTACTTCTTCTGAATTAATATTATCGGTTAAAGTGATGATTTCATATAGTTCATCAGGATAATCTATTGCCGCTTTTAGTTCTACAATCTTTTTCTGCAAATTGTGAGGTACAGATGTTAAAGGAATGAATAATGCAAAAGAGCTTTGCGGAGTTTGTGAGATTTGTGTTTTTCTGAAAAAAAGTGAATAAACAGTTATAAAGTAAAGGTAAGTGCAATAGGTTAAAGCCGGCAGAAGCATACAAATACATATACCTGCTAATATAAGCGCAAAAATCCGCATTATTTAATATTACCTATTTTTTGTTTGTTATGAATCAATTTCAGATATTTTACTTCCTAAATCCTTATTTGCCTGGAGTATTTTTTTAATTTCTAATTGTATATAATCTGTTTAGATGTCGATATTCAGATTTTCGCAGATAGTTTTTTTATGTAATTTACATAGGGGTGGGATACCTCATGATACTTTTCCGGAGATAAATAAACTATAAATAAAAATTCCTATTGTATCAGAATTCCTGTCCTGTTTCAGGGTCAATTATCATAAAATCTTCCTGGTGAAAACTTGGATCAGGACGAAATGTTAAATTTTGACCGTACTGTTCTTCAAGTTCAGTAATTAAATTATTGTCATCATTTCTCAGACGAGCCATTACCGCAGGATGTATTTTTATCCGTAATGCAAAATTCTTTTCTTTCTTATATTTTGATAGTATTTCTTTTAATTTTCTCTGAATCTGAACACTCATCGTCATTGAGGATTTTATTTTCCCTTTCCCTTCACAATAAGGACAGGGGTCATATACTTTTTCAAGAAGACTTTCTTGTTCGCGCTGGCGGGTCATTTGCATTAAACCTAATTTGCTTATTGGCAAAATTGTTGATTTAGCTCTATCTTCTCTAACAAGTTTTCTCATTTGCTTTACAACTAAATCACGATGTTTCTGCAGGCGCATATCTATGAAATCAATTACAACTAATCCTCCAATATCACGCAGTCTAAGGTGACGGGCAATCTCTATGCATGCAGCAAGATTCGTTTCCAATATCGTCTCCGGTAAATCTTTACCTTTCCGGTCTCCACTGTTTACATCAACTGCAATTAATGCTTCAGTTTCATCTATGCATATATAGCCACCACCGTTAAGAGTAACTATGCGCTCATATATCGAATTAATTTGTGATTCTACATTCATGTACTCGAAAATTGGAAGACTTTTTTTGTAAATGGAAACTTTTTTTGCAATGGCTCTCCCAGCTATTTTTGTCATCAGCTTTTTTACATAATCGAATTGTTCAGTATTGTCTATAATTAGCTCATCAATGTCTTCTGTTAAAGAATCCCGCACTGTTCGTTCCAGTAATGTGGGTTGCTTATATAAAAGTGCTGGTTTGCCTCTTTCTATTTTTTGCTCTTCCATGCGCTTCCATAATTCGCATAAAGTGTCCATATCCCTCTGGAGATATATCTTTTTCCGGCCTTCTGCATTTGTCCTGCATATACAACCAAAACCATCAGGAATCTCCATTTCGTTTAATATTCCACGAAGCCGCTGTCGCTCCTTATTCTCCACAATTTTTCGGGATAAGCCAATATTGTCAGCAAATGGCAATAAGACAAGATAACGACCGGGGATAGATAAATTCATTGTTGCCCGGGGACCTTTTGTTCCAATTGGCCCCTTTACAATTTGTATTAATACATCGGAGTTCTCAGGGTAAATTGAAGGTATGTCATTTACTGTTAATCGCTTTTTTCTGCATTTTGCAATACGCTCTTCAATTTCTTTAAGCCTAGCACTTAAAAGAGTACTCTGTCCTTTTTTTCGGGTTTTCTTTTTATTTTTCCCTGAACCACTTTCTAAATTCTTTTTTTTCCGAATATTCTCAACTATATCATAAGTTGTAGGTAACATATCTCTAAACGGCAGGAATGCATTTTTTTCTTCTCCAATATCAACAAATGCAGCCTGAAGAGATAGTTCTAGATTTACTATTTTCCCCAAATACAGGGAACCTGAAGAAACTTCATCATCTTTGCGTTCAAGCATATATTCTTCAAGGCGTCCTTCATTGAGAAGTGCAACCCGCGTTTCCAACTTTTCACAGTTGAGAATAAGTTGTTTCTTTTTTTTTCTATTTAATAATTTACTAAGCATTTTTTTTCCTTCTAAACTGTTAGTCTTTTTCAAAACTTCAACCGGAGTTTACATTAATCTTTACAGTTAGCATTCTTAAAAAACAATATCATAGATTATAAAAAAGTAAAATTGCCATTTAGAAAAAAAAGCGGTCATATTTAGCTTTTTAAATTTTTTTCCTACATATATCGCTTATTTCACAATTTTTACAATCTGGTTTTGACGATTTACATCTGTTTCTGCCATG
>Ga0256913_10000163_pt1 | contig 31194 bp, 33 predicted proteins | sample Axial_MatmetaG_FD_185970 | JGI IMG/M metagenome (GOLD analysis project Ga0256913, IMG submission 185970) | Deep-sea worm associated microbial mat communities from Axial Seamount, Juan de Fuca Ridge, Pacific Ocean - Axial_Mat | ecosystem: Environmental > Aquatic > Marine > Oceanic > Microbial... | reverse complement strand
AGATTTGAAAAATAAAGATTTAGGATTTTAAGAGATGTCAGGTGTAATTGAATCAGTAATCAAAACAAGCCCATTGGGAAGATGGTATATCGAACTTACAGATACGATGAAAGAGGATGCAGAGCCGGTCTTCTGTCTGGATATTTACGAGTATGCAGACAAAATAGAAGAGATGGGCAAAGAGTATGACGGTATCGTCGAAGTGATCTGGTCGAGTGATGACGGTGTGACACCGGAGCAGATCAACGAGGTACGTATGCAGATGAATGCCTATGAAGCGGAGCAGGAAGCAAAAAAAGAGAACTCCGAGCATATGCCTGACGGTACGCCGAACTTTGAAGGGTGACCCTCTTGAAGGCACTGAAAGAGATCTATGGCGTAGGGATACTTTTTTTCTACTACATGAAGTATGTCATTCTCATAGGATGGCCGATACTGTTGTACGGACTGGAGTATAAACCCAATATCGTCATGGATATACTGTGGGTTTACTGTCTGGCACTGATGACAAAAGATCTCATTTTTAAATTTGTACTGAAAAGAAGTCACTGCAACAGCGGTGCCTGCAGCCATTCCCTGAAAAAAGAGGAGTAGCAGCGTTCCCTGCTTAAACCTAAATCCTCCTAAATGCGATAATAGTGCAAAGTCATGAATTGCTATTTCGTGATTTCGGTTAAATCCCCCTACATACTTTTTTTGTTATAATCACCATTATTTCACCTACAAGGCAAAAGTATGTTCGGAACATTTGATGATGAAGTGGAAGCAAAGATATTTTTCGGTTCAACAGAAGCGGTAAAAGAGAAGAAGTCTGAACGCTGCAGTCCGTATGACGGGATCGTGGTGAGTATTGCGCAGGTGTGTGATGCCGAAGATACGAAAAATGCACTCTCCATTGCAAAGGAGGCTGTAAAAACAGCGGCGAAAACACCTCTGTCCCAGCGTATATTGTGGCTGGAGGATGTGGTTGGCAAACTACAGGAGTATAAAGAGGCATTTGCGCAGATGCTCTCCAAAGAGGTGGCAAAACCGATCACCTTCTCCCGTATAGAGGTGGACCGGTGTGCAGAGACCATTAAACTGACGGCACTGGAGTTGGCCAGTATGGGCGGAGAGACCATCCCGACAGATATCATGCCAAGCGGCAAACAGACTTTGGCGTACTACAGACGGGAACCGGTAGGGGTGGTTGCCTGTATCACACCGTTTAACTTTCCGCTCAATTTGGTCGCCCACAAGATAGCCCCGGCGCTGGGTGCGGGAAATGCGGTGGTGCTTAAACCCACACCGGAAGCACCGATGACCGCCTATATGCTGGCAAAGCTTTTTGTCACTTCGGAATATGCAGTCAAAGATGCATTGAGTGTGGTGTACGGCGATGCTGAGGTAGGCGCGGCACTGGTGCAAAGCAGTATCCCGAGGGTGATCTCTTTTACCGGTTCCGTACCTGTCGGGAATATTATCACCAAACAGGCAGGGATCAAAAAGGTCAGCCTTGAACTGGGAGGCAATGCGGCAACCTATATTGACAAAAGCGCCGATCTGGCGCTGGCGGCAAAACGTTGTGCCTTCGGTGCGTTTGTCAACTCCGGCCAGGTATGCATCTCCCTTCAGCGTATCTATGTCAATGCAGAGGTCTATGGGGAGTTTGCGACACTGATCGCGGCAGAGACCCGAAAGCTTAAAGTGGGATCTCCTTATGAAGAGGAGACCTTTATGGGGCCGCTGATCGATGCCGACTCCAAAGAGCGGGCAAAAACATGGATCGCATCGGCTGAAAAAGAGGGTGCGAAAGTCATTGCAGGAGGGGAAGAGGTTGATGGTATTTTCCCGCCGACAGTGATGGCGGATGTGACTGATGATATGCAGATCATCTGTGAAGAGGTCTTTGCCCCGATCGTCAGCCTTGTTGCCGTACCGGATTATGAGACGGCGATTGAAAAGATGAACGACTCACCTTACGGGCTGCAGTTCAGTATTTTTACCAATGACTTGAAACTGACACAGCGTTTTATCGAAGAGGCACAGTGTGGCGGGGTAGTGGTCAACGATATTCCGACCCTGCGTTTTGACGTGCAGCCTTACGGAGGTTCGAAGCTCTCCGGTGTGGGCAGAGAAGGTCCGAAATGGGCCCTGGAAGAGTTCACCGAGATAAAATCGGTTGTTATCTGCTAATTCCGTAGGGTCGGTTTACCGACCTAAATTAATATAGTGGTCGGTAAACCGACCCTACAAAGGTAATAGATGAGTTATATGTTCCAGGCAGGTTTTTTAGGAACCAAAGCCCCTTTTTTCATGGATCTTGTTACGCTTGTGGTTGCGCTTCTTCCCCTGCTTGTCGGCATCGCGATCTCCTTTGCCAGACGAAAGAGATACCATCTGCACGGTGTGCTGCAGATAACGATCTTTATTGTTTCAGTGTTGATCGTAAGCTATTTTGAGTATGCTGTACGCAGCAGCGGCGGATATGAGACGTTTGTCCAGAATACCCAGGTCTCCCACCACTACCTTTTAACGGTACTGATCATCCATATCGTGATTGCGGTCGTGACACTCGGCATCTGGGCCAATACTCTTTTTCACGGGAGAAAAGATTGGAAAAACGGGACACTTCCCGGGCTCTACTCCCCTTTTCATAAAAAAGCAGGTATCCGTGCCTATACAGGGATCGTACTTACTTCCCTGACAGGTATCTGGGTCTATCTGCTCCTGTTTGTGTTCTGATGATGAAAAAGATCGCTATTTCCGCCTGCCTGCTTGGGAGAAAATGCCGTTATGACGCTACTGACAACAGGAATGAGCCACTTTTGGAAAGCCTGAAGGATGCTGAACTGATCCCCTTCTGTCCGGAGGATTTCGCTTTCGGTACTCCGCGTCCGACGATGGATCTGATAATCAAAGAGGAGGGAGTGCGTGCACTCTCCAATGAGACAGGCGATGATCTTTCAGAGCAGATAACCGCCTATGCAAAAACGTTTTTTGAGGCACATCCCGATATCGATCTGTTTATAGGCAAAGACCGGAGTCCAAGCTGCGGGGTATGCACTGCAAAGTGTTATGATGAAAAGAAGCAGCTGGTCTCTTCTTCCGCAACAGGGTTGATGGCAGCCGAAGCGAAAAAAAGAGCGATCGATGCAGTCGATGCAGAGAGATATCTCAAGTAGGGTGGCTAATCCGCCGTAAATCATGGTGGGGAGAACCCACTCTAGAAGGAAATAATGTGATCAGAAATATGATTGTTTTTATTGTTGCGCTCCAGTTCCTGCATGCAAATGCACTGCAAAAAGATGATATGACCAAACAGGCGATTGTCAAGATCTATACGGTTGCCAAAATTCCGAACTATCTGGCACCATGGAGCAGTTCGATGCGAAGCAGTACGGGGTCCGGTGCGATCATAGAAGGCGGATTTATCCTGACCAATGCCCATGTTGTGGCGAACCAGGCCTTTTTGGAAGTACAGCGTTACGGAGAACGTAAGCGTTATATTGCCAAAGTACATGCTGTTTCGCACCAGGCGGACCTGGCGCTTCTGAAAGTGGAGGAGAAAAGCTTTTTTGCAGGGGTGGAGCCGCTGACGTTCGGTTCGCTTCCTGATGTGGAACAGAAGATCGTCGTGTACGGCTATCCTATGGGAGGCAATACCCTCTCTGCAACGATCGGTGTGGTCTCAAGGGTGGAACATCATACCTATGCGCACAGCGGGGAGATGTTCCTTGCCGTACAGGTCGATGCTGCGGTCAATCCGGGAAATTCCGGAGGGCCGGCACTCTCCGAAGGCAAGATCGTTGGTGTGGTGATGCAGGTCATCAGTAAATCACAGAATATCGGGTACCTGGTGCCGGTAAGTATGGTCAGGCACTTTATTGAAGATATGAAGGATGGGCATTACGACGGAGTGGCAGACCTTGGGCTGGGCACGCAGAGACTGGAAAATCCCGCACTCAGGCACTATTATGGGCTGGATGAAAATATTAGCGGAAAGCTGATCCATAAAGTGATGTACCAGTCCGCAAAGGCCGGCGGTCTGAAAGCGGGGGATATCTTGACCGCTGTTGACGGGCATACTGTGGAGAATGACGGTACAGTTGAGTTCAGAAAACATGAATATACCCACTACCACTATTTTGTCGATGCACATCAGATGGGAGAGACTGTAGGGTTGGATATCATAAGGGAGAGAAAACCGATGCATATCGATGTGCCGCTGAAATATACGGCGGATGATGTCTACTTGGTAAAAACTACACGTTATGACAGAATGCCCACCTATTTTATTTACGGCGGATATGTCTTCTCTCCTTTGACCCGTAATTTAATACGCGCGACCAACCGTAACCGCCTCTATTTGAGTTATCTGGCCTCGAAATGGCAGACGGAAGAGAAGAATGAAGTCGTGGTACTGCTCAAGGTCCTTGCCTCGGATATCAGCAGGGGAGACAACAATTTTGGCATGTGGGCTATCGACAAACTCAATGGAGAGACATTCAGGGATTTTAAAGAGTTCCATGAAAAGATGCAGGCGGCAAAGGGCAGGTATATTGTCCTGGAGGACAAAAACGGCATACAGATCGTGATCGACAAAGAAGAGGCGCAACGCAAACAGAGGGAGATCCTCGACAAGTACAATATTGAGTTTGACAGATCTGCCGATCTGAGAAAATAGAAGCGGCAGTATCTTTCAGCAGAGGGACAGGCTATTTATATTTTTTAAACTGCTCAAGCCATGCTTTGTCTTCTTCACTGAGCTTGCCTGCACGTTCAAGAAGTTTCTTTTTGGTAGAGATGAGGTCATCTACGCTCAAGTAGGCCAGAAGAGAAGGGTTGATGGTGGGTTCTGTACGCCCATATGCGATCAGTTTTTCAATATCTGCCAATAAATTTTCTTTTGTAGGTTTATTTTCTTTATCCATTTTGTTATACTACCAAAGAAATTAAAAATAAAACGTTAAAAATGAAGAGTCAAGGAGCTTATGATGCCAAATATCGGTGATAGTGTACCGGATTTCTGCCTGCCGAACCAGGATGAAGAGGAGATCTGCCTGAGAGATATCAAAGGGCGTTGGATCGTACTCTATTTCTATCCTAAAGACAATACCCCCGGATGTACGACGGAAGCGTGTGATTTTACAGCGGCACTGCCTGATTTTGAGGGCCTTGACGCCATTGTACTCGGCGTAAGCCCTGACTCCCCGAAGAGACACCGCAATTTCATTGAGAAGAAAGATCTCAAGATCACCCTGCTTGCCGATGAGGAGAAGGAGCTGTGCAACCTCTTTGGATGCTGGCAGCTCAAGAAGAATTATGGCCGCGAGTATATGGGGGTGGTACGTTCGACGTTCATCATAGGCCCTGACGGAAAAGTGGCGGCAAAATGGGAAAAAGTACGTGTCAAAGGGCATGTCGACGAAGTCAAGGCGAAACTTGAGGAGCTTCAGAACAGCTGACTTGGGGGAGAAATTTTTAACCAAAGAGAGAATGAAAAATGAGACGATATTATACAAAATGGTCTGACAGGCGAACTGCCCACGGTATCGCAAAACCGCTGCTCTATCTGTTTATAGAAACTGTTGCTCTTGCCATGCTCTGCTGGCTTGTTTCTCTGTTCAATATTCTTATTTTGACACTGCTGGCCGTCCTGGGGGCGGTATATTTTCTGATGACCTCGTCCCTTCCCCGATACAGACGGGCTAAAAAACGCCAGAAGTATTCAGAGTATTGAGCGTTTCTGCCTCCCCGGCTCTCCTCCTCTTCCGGTTTAGTATAATTTAAATCTTTTTTGGGTATAATCGCGTTCCTTATTCTCTAACAGGGCTGTTGTCACAGCTTGAATAACGGAAATACACATGTAGTTATTCCTTGTAAGGTTGCGCGAAAGCGTTAAGGACTACAGCGGATCAAACCTGAGTCGAAGCGATACTATCAAAGCTTTTAAATGAACAGTTATACCAAGGAGAAAATTATGGTAACAATGAAAGACCTACTCGAGTGCGGCGTACACTTCGGGCACCAGACAAGAAGATGGAATCCAAAAATGAAGAAATTCATTTTCGGTGCAAGAAAGAACATCTACATCATCGACCTTCAAAAAACACTAAGATACTTTAAATATACATACAATGTTGTAAGAGATGCGGCAGCAGAAGGCCAGACCATCCTTTTCGTAGGTACGAAAAAACAGGCTAGACAGGCAGTTAAAGAGCATGCAGAGAGATGTGGTATGCCTTATGTTGCGACAAGATGGCTCGGTGGTATGCTGACAAACTACCCGACAATGAAAAAATCCATCAGAAAACTCGAGATCATCGAGCAGATGGAAGAGAACGGCCAACTTGAAATGTTGACAAAAAAAGAAGCGTTGATGCTTTTGAGAAAGAAAGAAAAACTGAACTCTTACCTTGAAGGTTTCAGACATATGAAAAAACTTCCGGATATGATGTTCGTTATCGATGCAGTGAAAGAGCATATTGCAGTGAAAGAAGCGAGAAGACTCGGTATGAAGGTGATTGCACCGCTTGATACGAACTGTGATCCTGACGTAATTGACTACCCGATCCCGGGGAACGATGATGCGATCCGTTCCATCAACCTGTTCTGTAAAGAGATGGCAGAAGCGATCATCGAAGGTAAAGCGGCATACGCTGAAGCGCATGGCGAAGAGGTTGCGGAAGTAACTGCCGGAGAGATGGAAGAGGTTATGGCTGAAGCGGCGGCTGAAGAAGTGGCAGCGCCTGCAACTGAAGCGGAAGTTGAAAAACTTGCTGAAGAGAAAGCGGCACCAAAAGCAGAGAAGCAGGGAGATGACCTTACAAAGCTTAAAGGTGTAGGTAAAGTCTATGCTGAAAAACTTAACAATGAAGGTTTCAATACATTTGCAGACGTAGCGAATATGACAGACGAGCAGGTTCAGGTAATGGAAGAGAAATACAGTTTCAAAGGTGACTTCAAAGAGACTGTAGCACACGCAAAAGAACTGGCGGAGGCGTAATATGGCGAATTTCGGACCAAAAGATATCAAAAAACTTCGTGAGATGACCGATGCGGGAATGATGGACTGTAAAAAAGCCCTTACTGCTGCTGACGGTGATATGGACAAAGCGGTCGAGTGGCTGAGAGACCAGGGTATCGGTGCGGCTGCGAAGAAAGCAAGTAAAACAGCTGCTGAAGGTGCGATCGGTGTCAAAGTCGAAGGGCCTAAAGCAGTGATCGTAGAGATCAACTCCCAGACTGACTTCGTTGCGCAGAATGACAAGTTCAAAGCACTGATGAACGAAGTGGTTGAGCATGCGTTCAACAGTGAGCTTGAAGATGCGGAAGCGATCAATGCTTCCGAGATCAACGGTCAGCCTTTCTCCGAGTACCTCTCCCTTCAGATCGCAACGATCGGTGAGAATCTTGTTGTAAGACGTTCCGCTCTGATCAACGGTGACGCAAATACGGCGGTAAGCGGATATGTTCACTCTAACGGACAGAACGGCGTTATTATTGCAGCGGAGTGTGAAGATGCTGAAACGTGCGAAAAAGTAACACCGATCCTTAGAGAGATCGCAATGCATGCAGCTGCAATGGCACCTAAGACACTCTCTTACAAAGATTTCGATGCCGAGTATGTGGCAGAAGAGACCAAGGGTAGAATCGAAGCGATCAAAAAAGAGAATGAAGAGCTTGCGCGTCTTGGTAAACCGCTTAAGAATGTACCACAGTATATCTCTATGAGCCAGCTTACAGATGAAGTACTTGCGGCTGCAGAGGAAGCGCTCAAAGAGGAGCTGAAAGCGGAAGGTAAACCGGAAAAGATCTGGGATAGGATCCTTCCCGGCAAACTGGCAAGATTTATCTCCGACAATACGACACTTGATCAGGAACAGTGCCTTCTTGACCAGAAATTTGTTATGGATGATTCCAAAACTGTTGCCGAGTACTTTGAAGAGAAGTCAGGCGGTAAAGCGAAGATCACGACATTCACAAGACTTGAAGTGGGTGAAGGGATCGAAGTTGAAGAAGAAGACTTCGCTACGGAAGTTGCCAAGCAGATGGGTTCATAATCCTATCTTAATCGTAGGGTACTGTCTCCGGACAGTACCTTTATATCATACAGTTACACAATCTTCATTTGGTGTCGTGAGGACACAACACCCTACAAATAAACGCTTTTTATGTTAAAATACTTTCAAATTATCAAAGGGCACCTCTAATAATAAGTCACACCCATAATGACCTATTATTGGAGATGCTATGAAAGGCATGAAATATGTCCAAACCACTATTGGAAGCAAAAGATATTTCCCACAGTTTTGACTACCTTCTTTTCAGCGATATCCATTTTTCCATTGCCCCTGGAGAGAGTGCCGCCATTGTCGGACGAAGCGGTAGCGGGAAATCCACACTGCTGCATATTTTTTCTACATTCATGGAACCTAACGAGGGGAGTGTGACACTTTTGGGGCATGACCTCTACCGGCTCAGCGATGAAGAGATAGAGTCCCTCAGACGGTATGAGATAGGGATCATTTTTCAGTTCCACTATCTATTTAAAGGGATGAGCGCATTGGAGAACATCAGTGTTGCGACCATGCTTTCAGGTGAAAGGGTGGATGAGGAGATACTGAAAAAACTGCAGATAGACCATCTGATGGCGCACAAGACTTCCGAACTCTCTGGTGGAGAGCAGCAGAGAGTTTCCATCGCCAGAGTATTGAGCAAAAAACCCCGTATCATTTTTGCAGACGAGCCTACAGGAAACCTTGACAGGGAGACGGCAGACCTGGTAATGGATGTACTGACAGACTATATCAAAGCGTATGATGCAGCCCTTGTGCTTGTTACACATGATGAAAGTTTGGCAGTACGCTGTAACAAAATTTTCAAACTTGAAGAGAAAATGTTGAAAGAGCGCGTATGAAGATCGATATCCTGCACGCACTCTATACGGGTGGTATGATCATTCTGGCATTCATCGCTGCACTGGTTGTGACAAAAACGGTTTCGAAATATATGGAGAAAAAGCGGGAAGAAGAGGAAGAATAATGCTGCTTGACCGGAGCCCGTATTGAACGCGGGATCCATACTTCACTGCCATAGGGTCAAATAATCCTATTTCGCCTGCGAGATCAATACCCCTTCCAGTAACTTGTCGATATCACCGTCGAGAATGGCATCGACATTGGTGAATGCCTGTCCGCTTCTGGTGTCTTTGACCTGCTGGTAGGGTTGCAGGACGTAGGAGCGTATCTGGTGTCCCCAACCGATGTCGGATTTCTCTATACCGTCTATGGCCGCCTGTTTCTTTGCCATCTCATACTCGAAAAGGCGTGATTTGAGCATTTTGAGTGCCGAAGCTTTGTTCTTGTGCTGGCTTCGGTCGTTCTGGCACTGTACGATAATATTGGTCGGGATATGGGTAATACGGATGGCGGAGTCGGTGGTATTGACATGCTGTCCTCCTGCACCCGATGCCCGGTAGGTATCGATACGGATATCTTTGTCCTCGATGACGATATCGATATCATCGTCGATCTCCGGGGAGACCATGACGGAGGTGAAGGAGGTATGGCGTTTGGCATTGGAGTCAAAGGGGCTGATACGTACCAGGCGGTGGATACCGTTCTCCACTTTGAGGTAGCCGTAGGCATTCTCCCCTTTGATCATGAAGCTCACATCTTTGATACCCGCCTCTTCCCCAGGCTGGTAGTCGAGCACTTCCACTTTGAAACCGTGGCGCTCCGCCCAGCGCAGGTACATACGGTAGAGCATGCTTGCCCAGTCCTGGGATTCCGTTCCCCCCGCTCCGGGGTGGATGGAGACGATGGCGTTGTTACTGTCATGCTCTCCGCTGAGCATCATCTGTACTTCCAGAGCCTTGATATGCTCCTGCAGGGAGTCGGCATCTTCAAAGAGCATCTCCAGCGTCTCTTCATCTTTTTCGGCTTTTGCCATCTCAAAATAATCCATGGCATCCTGTACGGCATCATTGGCATGGTTGTAGGTCTCCAGAATACGCTCTGTCCTGGTCTTCTCCTGGGAGATCTTACCTGCATTGGCCGCATCGTTCCAGAAGTCCGGGTCCTGCTGCATCTGCTCTATCTCGTCGAGTCGTTTCTGCAGCGCGTCTGGTTTGACGATATTGGTGATGTTCTCCATCTTGGTGGAGAGTGTTTTCAGAAGTTCGCTGTATTCGTAGGCATCCATCGAAAAGTTCCTTTTCGAAGCGGGTAGCAGGTAACAGGCAGCCGATAGAGAACTCAACCGCAAAAGCGTTACGCGCTACACACTTTTTTGTTGCAATTTTACCAAAAAGTAACAAAGTTCTCTCTATTGTCAGGGGTTTTTTACGCTTTCTGCCTCCGGCTCTCCACCCTCTACCCTCTTTTTGGGTAAAATACTGGCAAAAAACCAAGAGAGGGCCAACGATGATCATAGCAAGAACGGTAAGTGAACTTTTGGAAGCGAAAAAGCGGCTGACAAGAAGCATAGGGTTCGTGCCGACTATGGGGGCACTGCATCATGGGCATCTCTCCCTCATCCGTCAGGCAAGAGAAGAGAATGATCACCTGATCGTCTCCATTTTCGTCAATCCTACCCAGTTTCTGGAAGGAGAGGATCTGGAGAGTTACCCCCGTAAGGATGCCGCAGATATCAGAATCTGCGAACTTGCCGGGGTGGATCTGCTGTTCATGCCCACGATCGGCCAGATGTACGAAATGGATGAGCTGCGCATCGGTGCCCCTGCCGTACGCGGTTATATTCTGGAAGGGCAGAAACGTCCGGGGCATTTCGACGGGATGCTGCAGGTGGTGATGAAACTGCTCAATCTCAGCGGTGCGGATTATGCCTATTTCGGTAAAAAGGATGCCCAGCAGCTGGCGCTCATTACCCAGATGGTCAAAAACTATTTCATGAAAGTCCAAATCGTACCGTGCGAGATCGTGCGTGATGAGAACGGTCTGGCACTGAGCAGCCGTAACGTCTACCTGAAAGAGGATGAAAAACGCAGAGCGCTCTGTCTCTCACGTTCGCTTAAAAGAGCAAGCAAAATGGTCATGTCCGGAGAGCTGGATGTCCAAAAGATCAGAAAAGAGATGCTGGAAGTGCTCAAAGAGGCCGATGAGGTGGAGTATGTCGCCATCGTGGACAGAAGTTTCAAAGCACTTGAGAAGGTGGAGATAGGCAATACCATCATCCTGGTAGCCGCATGGGTGGGCAAACCGAGGCTGATCGACAACCTCTGGATCTAGAAGAGGTCCTCGAAGAGTTCATGGGCTGCTTTGTCGACAGCCGGTTTTTTGGGCTTCACCTCTTTTTTAGGTTTAGGTTTAGGTTTTGTCTGGGGCTTTGGCCGGGAGGACGGTTGGGGCTTCTTTTTGATCTTGAAAAGCTCTTTGACCGATTTTTTCCCGGCATCAGGACTCCTGGTGATACATTTTTTCTCTTCACTCTCTCTCTTTTTCCAGAACTTTTCAGGTTTGATAAGAGGTTCGAGCTTTTCTGTTTTCCCGCCTTCTGGTTTCAGGTAGTCAAGTTCCACCAGTGTATGGACAATACGTTTGAAAGTGGGTACGGCAGAAGCGGAGGCAAAATATTTGTAAGGTTTCTTGGCACGGATCACCAGGACACCGATAGTATATTTATGCCCCTCTTTGTCGTTGGCAAAACCGTAAAAACTGCTGTGGTATTCATGTATGTAGTGTCCATGTTTGGCAATATGCGCCGTACCTGTCTTCCCGCCGATCTCCAGGCCGGGATACTGTGCCTTGACCCCTGTCCCCCTTCTGACGACTTCAAGCAGAATGTCATGGATCTGCCGGGCAGCTTCTTTATTGACGGCCTGAAGGTCTCCAACTTTTGGCTGAAGCGTATAGCGGTTTCCTTTGGCATCTTCCAGATAGTCCACGATACGCGGTGTCACTGCGATACCGTCATTGTTGAAAGCGCTGTAGGCTTTGAAAAGCTGTGCGAAAGTGACCATCATACCGTACCCGTAGGAGCTGTTCGCCCTGTGCAGTTTATGGTCCAGCAGGTGCAGGGATTTGATGCGGCCCGGAAGATCTCTGGAGAGGTCGATCCCGGAAGGCCTGGCGATACCGAACTTCAGTAATCCCTCCCTGAACTCCTGCCCGGTCAGTTTCCATGAGATCTGTGAGATACCGACATTGGAGGAGTGTACGATGATATCTGTCGCTGTCAGCGCTTCAAACTTCTCATCATCGGTAATGGTATGGTGTTTGCCTATTTTTATCCGTCCGTTGTAAGTGTTGAACCAGGTTTGCGGTGTTACGACCCTGTGGTTCAGTGCGATCGCCAGAGTGAGCGGTTTGAGGACAGATCCTGCTTCATAGGGGTATTCGGAGAATTTTGGGTTGAGCGCAGGGATATCTTTCTGTGTGATGCAGGAGGGATCATAGCGTTCGGAACTGGCAAGAGAGAGGACTTTGCCCGTTTTGCTCTCCATGACACCGATAATGATCTCGTCGGCATCGAGGGTCTCTTTCATCTGGTCGAGCATCAGCTCAACCCGTCTTTGAAAAGCCAAAGGTATATTGAGGTGCAGGTCCATTCCGTCTACACGCTGTAATTTGATACTGTTCTTATCGTGGATGACAGTACCGACCACATCTCTTTTCCCCCTGAAATAGCCGTTTTTTTTGGAAGTGATATGTTTGTCGTAATTTCTCTCCAGGCCTTTTTTCCCCTGAGGCCTGGTATATTTCCCGTCACTTTTGTTCCCGACATAGCCAAGTACGGGGCTCAGGACATCGCCGAGCGGGAAACGCCTGGTCTCTCCGTTCTCGATAATATCAAGCCCGTACAGCACATCTATGCCGTTACGGTTCTTGACCCACTGGAACACCCCCAGCCTGCGGAGTTTGTACGCCAGGGATTTCAGCTGCATGGCCGAGCGGGAGGTGATGGTTTTGGAGAGGATGATATTGCCTTTGATCTCCTTACCTCTTTTATTTTTGAACTTCTGGCGGATCTTTTCCTCTTCAATACCGCTGTAGATACTGAAAAGTTTGATGAAGACCGCCTTTTTTTCGGGAACGATGCTTGCGCCCCGGATCACTGCCTGATAGGTTTTCTGGGAATTGCTCAGGGTATAGCCGTCGGCAGAGATGATGCTTCCCCGGAAAGAACGGTCGTGGATGGTCGTATTATGGCTGGGAATACGTCTGGGGGAGGTGATGGTATTTAATACGGAGGACAAAAAGATCACCATGGCAAAGAGCAGAATGAAAAAGAGCCCCAATATCTTATACTTTCTCTGGTAAAGTGCATGGTTACGTTTGGTTTTTGACATATTCCCCTCTTATTGGAGTGTAATTTTATCAAACTTATCTGTTAAATTTGATAAAATACTAATTAATATGGATTTAATTTCAAGATAAAGAGAAGATACAATGATAGATAAGCCGCTTTTGAGTGCAGTGATGATACTTTTAACACTTTCACTGGTAATGGACTACTCTCTTTCTGTCTATACCGTAGCGCATTTCCATTATGCCGATTTCCATTTTTTCATACGTCAGAGCATAGCCGTGTTCCTGGGGTTCGTCATGATGGTACTGCTGAGCAAAATGGAGCCTGACAGATGGTTCTCCCGGGTGGGGCTGTCGCTATTCATCCTTTTTTTCATCCTGATGATCTTGATGCAGTTCCTTCCCGCGTCGCTTGTCAATGCAGTGGGCGGGGCCAAACGCTGGATACACCTTGGTCCGCTGTCCATTGCGCCAGTGGAGTTTTTCAAAGTAGGATTCGTCTTTTTCCTGGCATGGAGTTTCTCCCGTAAACTGGTCGATAAAACGCAAATGGGTTTCATGGAAGAGCTGAAAGCCTTCTCCCCCTATATCGCGGTATTTCTCCTGGCGGTAGTGATCATCGCCATTTTTCAGAAAGACCTTGGACAGGTCGTGGTTCTCGGGGCAACGCTGATGGTACTTTTTTTATTTGTGGGAAGTTCCATGAAATTCTTTTTTACGCTGCTTTCCGGGGCGTTCGTCGTAATCATCGGGCTGATCTTTTTCGCACCGCACAGGATGGCACGTATCAAGAGCTGGTGGATCAGTGTACAGGATACGATTTTGTCCATCCTCCCTTTTGATTCCCTGCAAGCATGGAGGGTCGAGAGTTCCATAAAAGAGCCGTACCAGATTTCCAACTCCCTCAATGCCATTCATAACGGGGGTTTCTTCGGGCAGGGGCTTGGCAACGGGCAGTTTAAACTGGGGTATTTGAGTGAGGTCCATACAGATTTTATTTTGGCGGGGCTTACGGAAGAGTTAGGGTTTTTGGGACTTTTTCTTGTGACAGCTACGATCCTCTTTATTGTATTCCGTATTTTCAAGATCGCTTCGAAAGTGAAAAATCCCATGTATTATCTTTTCAGTATAGGAGTCGGGCTTCTCATATCCTTCGCATTCATTCTCAATGCGTACGGTATCTCCGGGATCACCCCCATCAAGGGAATTGCGGTACCGTTCCTCAGTTATGGCGGATCACACATCCTGGCAAGCTGTATCGCTATCGGTATGGTATTGATGATCTCGAAAAAAGTACCCAGAAACGAACAGGGGGAGATGTTATGAGTATTGTAATGACTGGCGGTGGCACAGGCGGGCATCTTGTGATCATCAAAGCGGTGAAAGAAGCGCTGATTAATGAGGAACTAAAGGATATATCACAGAGTGATATAGAATCATCCTCAGTGCTCAACACTCAATGCTCAACGCTACCAACACAGTTGGTCTATATTGGCTCTACCCAGGGGCAGGACAGAGCGTGGTTCGAGGAGGATGAAGCGTTTGCGGCTAAATATTTTCTGGAGACCAAAGGGGTGGTCAATCAGCACGGCCTTGGGAAAGTAGTATCGCTGTGGATGATGTTCAAAGCTTTTTTGCAGGCGAGAAGGCTTCTTAAAAAACATGATGCCAGCGTAGTCTTTTCCGTAGGCGGGTTCTCCTCTGCCGCGACGGCACTTGCGGCAAAAAGCATGGGGATCCCCCTGGTTATTCATGAGCAGAATGCAGCCCTGGGGTCACTGAACAGAGTGTTGAAACCCTATGCGGATGCCTTTATCAGTTCCTATTTGGAAGAGAGTCCCATCAAAGCCTATCCGGTTAAAGCGGTCTTTTTCGAGAATGCCCGTATCAGAAGCCGTGTGAAAACCGTTATTTTTCTGGGGGGTTCACAAGGCGCCAAAGCGATCAATACCCTGGCGCTCTCTATAGCCCCGCAGCTTCAAGAGCGTGGGATACGCATCATCCATCAGGCCGGCGCGAACAATATTGAAGCGGTAGAGCAGGCGTATCGGGAACTTGGTATCGAAGCCGAGGTTTTTGGTTTTACCGAAAAGCTGGCGGAGTATATGAATCAGGCGGATTTCGCCATTGCAAGAGCGGGGGCTTCGACCCTCTGGGAGCTTGCCGCTACGGCGCTGCCTACACTCTTCATTCCCTATCCTTATGCGGCAGGTGACCACCAGTACCACAATGCCAGATTTCTGGTAGATAAAAAACTGGCATGGCTGATGAGAGAAGGGGAGATAGAGAAGGAGAAGGTACTGGTACTGCTGGAGGAGGAGCTTTCCGGCATCAGTGAAGGGTTGATGCAGGTTGTCCAGAAGGAGGGGAGCAGGAGTATTGCGGCACTTTTAAAAGAGATGGCTTCCTGATCTTCCGTATGGATGCATAGAAAAACAGGAAATTGTAATAAGATGCCGGCTGTCTCACAAATACAACACAATTTCATATTACACTTTCTGCAGAACTTTAATCAATAGAGGAGTTGGATATGAAAAAGTTGACAGGTATTGTGTTCGCGTTGGTTGCAGTATTTGCATTGAGTGGATGCGGGGATGATTACTACTATGATGACGACGTCCCTCCCTCAAACGCAACCACACTGTTTCTGGTAGATCAGGATGGTTTTTCACTGGGAGGCATACCGTATATCTGTGACTCCATGAGCGGCTGGGGTACAACGGCACCCAACGGTGAGTTTACATTTTTCCCTCCAGACAACTGTGAATTTGATTTTACCGGACTGGAAGGAAACTATCATGGTGATCCGCTGGTAGATGATATTATCTATATCGTAGATGACCTTGATTATGGAAAAGGGGGAATCCCCTACGAGTGTGCCTCTTTTGGTGTAGGTACGACATATGGTGACGGAAGTTTCGATTACGATATCGACGACCGGTGCCTCTTTTACCTCTGATCACCGATCAGAGCGTACCCCTCTCACATGAGAGTGGGAAAGGCTAGCTGAAAAATATCTGGTAAAACTCACGGCAGCCTGAATTTATCTGCAAATAACCACAATTTAGCTAAAATATCCCCAATTTATAACGCAGGACAGTTTTCAATGGATATTAGAAAAGCATATTTGGATTTTTTTCAGGAACGCGGGCATCAGCTGGTAGAGAGTTCTCCTCTGGTTCCCGATGATCCGACCCTTCTTTTTACCAATGCCGGCATGGTGCAGTTCAAGAACATCTTTACCGGTGATGCACCTGTTCCAAACCCGCCGAGGGCAACCTCTTCGCAGACCTGTATCAGGGCTGGGGGGAAACATAACGACCTTGACAATGTAGGCTATACGGCACGTCACCACACTTTCTTTGAAATGCTGGGGAACTTCAGTTTCGGCGACTACTTTAAAAAAGAGGCGATCGCCTATGCATGGGAGTTCATCACTTCCGAAAAGTACCTGAACCTGCCGGTCGGGCAACTCTGGGTTACAGTGCATGACAGTGACGATGAAGCGTATGAGATGTGGAAAGCGCATATCTCCGAAGACCGCATCATGCGTTTTGGCGACAAAGACAACTTCTGGCAGATGGGTGATACCGGGCCGTGCGGGCCGTGTTCGGAGATCTTTTACGATCAGGGCGAAGAGCACTTCAACTCCCCTGAAGATGTGATGGGAGGAGAGGGAGACCGTTTCCTCGAGATCTGGAACCTTGTCTTTATGCAGTACGAAAGAGATGAGAAGGGCAAGCTTCATCCGCTGCCCAAACCGAGCATCGATACGGGGATGGGACTGGAGCGTGTGGTCGCCATCAAAGAGGGCAAGCTCAACAACTACCACTCCAGCCTCTTCACGCCGCTGCTGGAAGCCATAGGCAAGCTGGTAGGCAAACCGTATGACTACGATGCGCCAAACTCCGCAAGCTACCGTGTCATCGCCGACCATGTCCGTTCGGTCAGTTTTCTGCTCGCACAGGGGGTCAACTTCGACAAAGAGGGGCGCGGCTATGTACTCAGACGTATTATGCGCCGTGCCATCCGCCATGGCTACCTTCTGGGGCTCAGAGAGCCTTTCATGCACAAACTGGTCGATGTGCTGGCAGAGGTGATGGGTGACCACTACGGCTACCTCAAAACCAAGTCTGAAGCGATTAAAACTTCCATGAAACTCGAAGAGGAGCGCTTTTTCGATACCATTGAAGCGGGGATCAAACTCTTCAATGCGGAACTTGCAAACACTACCGACACTTTCAACGGTGAAGTGGCGTTCAAACTCTACGACACGTACGGCTTCCCTCTCGATCTGACGGAAGATATGCTGCGGGAAAAGGGTATCAGGCTTGACATCGATGCCTTCAATGCAAAAATGGAAGCGCAGAAAGCCCAGTCCAAAGCCAACTGGAAAGGGACAGGCGACGCATCGACAAGCGGAGACTTCAAACAGCTCAAAGAGCAGTTTGGGAAGAACACTTTTGTCGGGTATGAGCAGACCGAAGCGGCCACCAAAGTGCTTGCACTGCTCGATGAGAACTTCAAACAGGTCGATGCCATCGACGGTAAAGGATGGGTCATGCTGGAGCAGACACCGTTCTACGCCGAGTCAGGCGGACAGGTAGGAGACAAAGGGAAATTAGAAATTAGCAATGAGAAATTAGAAGTTGAGGTGCTGGATACCAGGAAGTTTCTGGATATGAACCTCTCCGAAGTGGAAGGGAAGCTCGCTGTCGGTGATGAAGTGGAAGCTGTGGTCGATCAGAGCCGTGCGGAGATCGAGAAGCACCACTCTGCGACACACCTGCTGCATGCGGCGCTGCGTGCATTACTTGGTGACCATATCTCCCAGGCAGGGTCACTTAACGACGACAAGCGTCTGCGCTTTGACTTCTCCCACCCCAAAGCCCTTACGGCTGAGGAGATCCAGGCGGTAGAGGATTGGGTCAACGACAAGATACAAAGAGCCGTCCAGAGAAAGACAGAGCTGATGAGTATCGAAGAGGCGAAGCACTCCGGTGCCATGGCGCTCTTTGGAGAGAAGTATGGGGATGAGGTGCGTGTGGTCAGTTTCGGTGATGCCTCTGTGGAACTTTGCGGAGGAACGCATGTGGACAATGCAGCACAGATCGGACTCTTCATGATCGCCAAAGAGAGCGGGGTGAGTGCCGGGGTCAGACGTATCGAAGCGATCTGCGGCCGTGCGGCGGTAGAGAAGGTCAAAGGGCTCAGAAGCGAGATAGAGCAGATCAGGGAAGAGGTGAAGAACCAGAACCCGATCGCGGGTATCACCAAACTCAAAGAGCAGATCAAAACATTGAAAAATGAACTGCAGGAAGCGTTAAGCAACACGAAAAAAGAGTTGAGTGCAGCAGAAGTGAATGGAGTGACAGTGATCGTCGATGAGGTAGAGGTTGGCGATATTAAAGAGCTCATCGATGAAGCCAAGAATAGGTATGAGAACGTGGCGATCATGCTTTTCCAGAAAAAAGGGGAGAAGGTACTGTTGGCTGCAGGCTCCAAAGGAACACCGGTCAAAGCGGGTGAGTGGATCAAGTCCATCGCTCCTATCGTCGGCGGAGGCGGAGGCGGCCGGCCGGACTTCGCACAGGCGGGAGGAAAGAAACCAGAGAAGATTACGGAAGCGGTCGAAGAGGCAAAAACCTATCTGTCCGAAGTACTTGAAGGCGGCAATTAAGCATGTACAGCCATACGGTTGTCTTTCTGCATGTGCTTTCGGCCTTTGTCTGGGTCGGAGGGATGATCGCGATCCGTGCAGCGGTACACCCGGTACTGCAAAGCATCGATGATCCAAAGGTCAAACTGGGTAAAACACTGGAGATCACCGGAAAGCTCTTTCATCTGGTCATCCCTTTTATTCTGACACTCCTGGCAACCGGCCTTATGATGCTGTATGCAGCCGACGGGTTACATGGAGACCTAAGGCAGCTTTTTCTCTCCAAAGAGGCTGTTTGGGGAGTCATGACAGTGAATTTCAGTTATATGTATCTGCAACGGCGTACAGCCTGGAGGCTTTTTGAAGCAGGAAACCTTCCAGAAGCCAAAGAGAAAGTGAAGCGGATACCCAATCTGCTGCTGCCTGTGAATATTGCGCTGGGGATCACGGCACTCTATCTGGGTGTCAGCCTCAGAGGGTTGTAGATGTATGTGACAGGAGGGTACCGACAATGATCTATCTCTGTTCCAACTCCCAAAGCCGTGCCCTTCTGTTACGGAAGTTCGGGATTGATTTCATGCAGAAACCTGCCGATTTCGATGAAGAACAGATAGGTACGAACATAGCGAAAGAGTTTGTCTATCTTGCCAGTAAAGGCAAGATGGAAGCGGCAGAGCGTCTCTACGGGCTGGACGTACCGTTGTTGACTGCCGACAGTGTGATCGCTACTGCAGAGGGTGAGATCTTGCGTAAAGCCAGGAATGTAGAGGATGCCCGGCGAATTTTGCTCAAACAGAGCGGTTCGAGTATCTCCATTGTCTCCTCTCTCCACTTCAAGTCGAAAAAACTGCTCTTTACCGACACTTCCGCGACACACTACCGTTTTGCCCCATTTGAAGCGGATGACCTTGAAGCCTATCTGCATAGCGGAGAGTGGCAGGGGAAAGCGGGCGGCTGTATGGTAGAAGGCTTCTGTAAAAAGTATATCAGGTCTGTCAAAGGGTATGAAAGTACAGCGATGGGATTGCAGGTAGAGATCTTGCTTCCCTGGCTGAACCTGTAGGGGCAGGTCTTGTACCTGCCTAAAATTGAGTGCTGTATCAATTTCCGAAATGATACAGGATATAATGAATTTCTTGCCGTAGAAGGTCACCATAAAGGTGGCCCCTACAGAATCGAAAGGTGATTTTTATGTACGAAAAAGAACTTGAAGCACTCAAGCGTGCCGGGCGTTTCAGGGAGCGCACACTCTATGACGACAGACTGGAAGACCTGGCTTCCAACGACTACCTGGGACTCTCCCATAACAAAAAACAGTTCAACAGGGCAGTGAAACTGGTCAAGTCCTATGAGACGCTCAGTTCCAAAGCGAGTATGCTGGTCAACGGTTACCATCCGATCCACCGTCTCTTCGAACTGATAATGGCGGAGCAGAACGGTTTTGAGGAGGGGCTGGTAGTGGGCAGCGGTTTTCTTGCCAATCTGTCACTCATAGAAGCACTGGTGCGTAAAAATGACCTGCTTTTCATGGATGAGGAGTATCACGCTTCGGGAGTGATGGCTTCGGGGCTTCTGGGAGAGCGTGTCATTACCTTTGCCCATAACGATGCGGGCGACCTGAAGCGAAAACTTGCAGCCCACCCTGCCAGGCGACAGATCGTTGCAGTGGAGGGGGTGTACTCCATGAGCGGAGAGCTCTGCAGCAAAGCGATCTTCGATCTTGCTGATGAGGCCGGTGCGATGCTGATCGTCGATGAGGCGCACAGTGCAGGGGTCCTGGGTGAAAATCTTCTGGGTATTTTCGAACATTACGGCATCAGGATACATGAACGCCACATCAAGATGGGTACACTGGGAAAAGCGTACGGCAGTTACGGGGCATATATTCTGGCTTCGGCCAATGTCATCAGCTTTCTGGAGAACCGGGCAAAACCCATCATCTACTCTACGGCACCTTCAGTGTTCGATACGGCGTTAGCGCTGGTAAATGTCAAACATATACGCAAAAATGCAAAAAAGTACCGTAAAAAAATCGCACAGAGACAGAAAGTTGTCAAAAGAGTGACAGGTATGGTGTGTGAAAGTCTGATCCTGCCTATCGTTATGCCAAGCAATGAATATGCGCTTTTTATGCAGAAGGGGCTGATGTCGCAGGGGTATCTGGTTGGGGCGATACGCCAGCCTACAGTCAAACAGCCTATTCTCAGGGTGATACTGAATCTGGGAGTCTCTGCCAAAAAGCTGCAGCATGTGCTGGCACTCATTAGCCATAACACGGTACAATAGTGGCATTATTTTGAAATGAAAGGTCGATGTGTTCAATAGTCTGGTAAAAGGCTCCATTATTTTAATGATGATCTTCGCGGTAGCGCTTGGCGCGGCATTTATCTATGCTTACGAAGAGATCTCGCTGGATGCCGACAAACTTATCAATTACAAACCTGAGATCTCATCGGTCATTCTGGACAGGAACGGTAAAAAGCTGGCGTATGTCTTTAAAAAGCAGCACCGTCTCTATGCCCGTTATGACGAGCTCCCCAGCCATCTGGTCGAAGGGCTGATCGCTATGGAAGATACGAAGTTCTTCGAGCATAACGGAGTCAACCCCGATGCGATACTCAGAGCCATCTTTAAAGATATCCAGGCCGGAAAGTTCGTGGAGGGTGGAAGTACGCTGACCCAGCAGTTGATCAAGAACAAGATCCTTACCAATGAAAAAAAGCTGGCCAGAAAGATCAAAGAGGCGATCCTTGCGCTCAAGATAGAGCATGAACTGAGCAAAGAGGAGATCATAGAGCGTTATTTGAACGAGATCTCCTACGGAAACAACTATTTTGGGGTAAAAACAGCTGCGAACGGTTATTTCCATAAAGAGCTGAACGAACTTACGCTGAAAGAGTCCGCCATGCTGGTGGGGTTGCCGAATGCCCCAAGCTATTATAACCCTCTGCGCCACTACAAGCGTGCATTGAACCGTGCGAACAATGTGCTCTACCGTATGAAGAGTTTGGGATGGCTGACGAAAAGTGACTACCTCAAAGCGGTCAAAGAGTCCCCCAAAGTCTATAAGACATCGCTGACACAGAACATCGCCCCCTATATCGTCGATGAAGTCCTGCGGCGTTTCAAGGGAAAACTGGGGGATGTAAGGACCGGAGGCTACCAGATCTATACGACCATCGATATGAAGCAGCAGGCCATTGCGAAAGAGGCGGTTGCGTTCGCCTACCAAAAAGTGTTAAAGCGCTATAAAGAGAAGCCGGAAAAGAGTACGATCAATGCCGCATTTGTCTCTGTTGAGAGCAAGACGGGCGATATTTTAACTATGGTAGGCGGAGTGGATTACAAAAAATCCGCTTTCAACCGGGTAACCCAGTCGGAGAGACAGCCCGGATCGGCCTTTAAACCGTTCATCTATCAGACTGCGCTGGATATGGGGTACAATCCTGCAAGTCCCCTGACCGACCTTGCAAGGACTTTCCAGTACTACTACAAAGGAAAACCGAAGATCTGGGCTCCCAAGAACTATGAGCATGATTTCAAAGGGTTCATTCCGCTGCGTGAAGCACTGGTGCATTCAAGAAACCTTGCGACGATTAACCTGGTCTTTGACCTTGGGGTCAGCACAATACGCAAACGGCTGGCATTCTTTAATGTTCCGCATATTCCAAGGGATATGTCCATCGCCTTGGGAAATCTCGGGTTGAGCCCGCTGAAAATGGCGGAGATATTCTCCGTGTTCGCCAACCAGGGACATATGATTGCACCGAGGCAGGTCAGCAAGATCGTTTCCAAAGAGGGAGCTGTGATCTACGAGACCCGCCCCAAGGAGATCGAAGGCTTTACCACACCGGAACAGGCGTACCTGATGACAGACATACTCAAAGATGTCGTCAAACGGGGAACAGGCCGGAATGCGCAGGTAGAGGGGATTGAGCTTGCAGGAAAGACAGGAACAACCAACAACAATATCGATGCCTGGTTCTGCGGCTACTCTCCTACCATAGAGACGATCGTCTGGTTCGGAAGGGATAACAACAAGCCAATAGGACGTAAAGCGACGGGCGGAGCGATCGCCGCGCCGGCGTTTGCCTATTACTATAAAAAGCTTCTGGAGCTCTATCCGGAAATAAAACGTACCTTTGATATTCCCCAGGGGGTATTCAAGGGGGTGTATGAAGGGAAGACCGAACTCTACACTGCCATCTCCCCGCTCCCCTCGAAAAAGAGAAGTATCGATGAATTTGATGCATTCGATGAGCAGCCTCAGAGGGAAGAGGAGATACAGATCGTAGAAGAGGATGATATCGCTCCCGAAGAGGAGATGGGACTGGCCGAGACGATCAATATCGACGAGGATACGGTGACCGAAGGGGAGGAAGAAGAGGATGATGATCCGCTGCACCCCAAACGGAATGTACCAAAAACACCGGTCTCAGAGGATAGCGGTACCCTCTTCTGATGTCAGGAAAAGAGATCATTTTTGTACTCGATCCCATGTGTTCATGGTGCTGGGGATTTGCACCCACAGTAGAAACAGTACGCAAACAGTACGCGGAAGACTATGATTTCTCTTTGGTAATGGGCGGTTTGCGTACCAAAGGGGAGATGGTATGGGATGAGGCTGCCAAGTCCTACCTCAGAGAGCACTGGCAGGATGTGGCGGTACGTACGGGACAGCCTTTCAATGAGGCGCTTTTTGACAAAGAGCAGTTTACCTACGACACCTACCCCGCCTGTAAAGCGGTCGTGACCGTGCGTGAGCTTCTGGGAGAGGATGCGGCTTTCAGGTACTTCCATACGATCCAGCACGCCTTTTATGCGCAGGGGGTCGATATTACCAATACCAGACTGCTCTACGGCTACTATGAACAGCTTTTTGGCAACAGCGGCAAGTTCGCTTTCATGTATGGTACGGAGCGTATCGAGACACTCATGATGCATGACTTTGCCAAAGCACGCTCGATGGGGGCTACAGCTTTTCCCTCAGTCGTGATTGTCGATGAAGATGGGCATATGGTCTGCCAAAAAGGGTACAGGTGTTTTGAAGAGATGAATAGACTGTTAAAGGATACACATGCATAGTTTTGCACCAGAGATCACACTGATCACGATCTTGAGCCTTGTCGTACTTTCGGATGTACTTGGCAACCGTCTGAAGATCCCGTCGGTCTTTCTACTGTTAGTCGGTTCGTACCTGATCTATACCTATGTCAAGGTAGCCGTGCCGATCGATCTGGTACACCATTTCGATACGATCATCCTCTTCTGTATTCCGCTGATCTTCATGGGGGATGCCCTGCATCTGCACTTTTCGGATATCAAAAAACATGCATGGAGTATCTTCTATCTGGCAGTGGTTGCCGTAGCGCTCTCCATTACGGTGGGGGCGAGCCTCTCCTATTTCAATGTCTTTTCAGGCCTTGGCCTGGGTGCCTATGTCTCGCTCTTTGCGATCAATATGGCGACCGATGCGGTCAGTGTACAGTCGGTGCTCTCCCGCTTCAAGGGGATCAGCCATGATATCAAAGTCCTGATCGAAGGGGAGTCTCTGGGGAACGATGCGACCGCGGTCATTGCCTTCTTCTTCATAGGACTGCCGTGGATGATGAGCGGACACATCGACCCGGTACATGCCGCGACCGAAGCACTCCGTGTTTTTGCCGTGAGTATGGGGATGGGGCTTGCACTGGGGTACGGCTTCTATATGCTGATGAAGCTCTTCTCTGACAAGCGCGGGGAGCTCTTTGCCTTTATCATCGAGGGGTATGCCGCCTATGTACTGGGTGAAGAGATGCATGTGAGTGGTATTTTGACACTGATCACGGCCATCATCGCTACCAAGGCGTGGATCGATATGGATATCACCTTGCTGGAGGAGCAGGAGGAAAAGAAACGTAAGAGTTTTTTCAAGGCATTGCGTATGAGTTCGGTGGTCGCTACAACCAAAGAGCGGCTGGAGTACATCTACGAGATGGCTAAAGAGTTCGGATATATCGCAGCGGTCATGATCTTCTTCGTTCTTGCTGAGATGGTTGATTTTGAGAAACTCTGGACATACCGCAGTGAGATCCTCATCATGTTCGGTGTCACGACTGTGATCCGTGCCCTCTCCATGGCGAAGTTCGCCTTTTTCGGCAAAACGATCGATTCGATCAAGCCTGTCGGTGCAGAGGGGTGGTTCATCCTGACATTCTCAGGGATGAAAGGGGCGCTTTCGATCATTCTCGTGCATATGATACCCGCTGAGTTCGAACATAAAGCACTCTTTGAAGCAGTGACGACAGGGGTGGTCATCCTCTCTATCTTTGTGTATGGTACAACGCTCTGGAGTTACTTTACCTTCTTCAAGAAAGAGGAGAAACAGGATCTTTTTGCTGTAACGAAGCACTAACGTATATCTGTCTGAAGGGATCAGCGCATGGCTCTTTTCAGTGTTGTAATCGTTTCAGGATAGTCTCTAAGCAACTGCTCTATCTCTTTGATATCGAAAGCATCGATTGCATTTTGCAGTTTTTGTGTGTAACTGTGTAAAAGAGTGATATCGTAAACTTCTGCCAGATCTTGAAGGGTTTGGGCAAAGTCTCTGATCTCTTTGATATTATTTCTTTGTATGACATTGTCGTAGTGCGGTTTGATCTCTTTATGCAGTATTTGAAGGATCTTCTTTGTGTGTGTACGCGTCTTTTCCGATAAAGGTTGCAGTGTTTCCCCTTTCTGTATCGTTGTCGTATCGTTATGATAGGGGAGATATTGCATCAGTGTCTTAAGGAGGGTACGTTTATGTATGGGTTTTCGTAGATAGTCGTCAAAGAGTTTCATCTCCTGCTGCATTTCATCTTTTTCGAGTAGCGAAGCACTTAATGCGATGATCGGTAAAGAGGGATAACTCTTTTTAAGTTGTTTTGTCACTTCAATCCCACTGCTCATAGGTATTCTGATATCCATGAGAATCAGATCCGGTCTGCTTTTTTCCATAATGCTGAAGGCCTCTTCTTTGTTTGATGCTTTCAGCACCGTAATATTGCTATGAAGGAAAGTCTCTTCGATCAGTTGTCGGTTGGCGGCAATATCATCAACCACAAGGATTGTCGCCGGTTCAAAGACAATAGTATCTGGTGTGGTATCGGAACCGGAGTGTTGCATGGTTTCAGTCTCTCCCTCTCCCACCTCGATATTGAAAAAATGTGCCGTAAAGCATGTTCCTATATCAACTTGACTGCGTACATCCAGTTTACCGCCCATCATCTCGCACAGTCTTCTGGAAATGGAAAGCCCGAGGCCGGTACCGCCAAAGCGGCGATTGTCCTGCCCTTCTCTTTGTTCAAAGACATTAAAGATCTTCTCGATCTGGTCTTCTGGGATACCGATCCCGGTATCTTCTACATCAATATCAAGGTTGACTGTGTTCTCTGCCTGATGCATGGATGTAACACGGAGACGAAGGGTAATGGTGCCGCTTTCAGTAAATTTGATCGCATTGCCGATGAGGTTGAAGAGTATCTGACGGACACGGATACTGTCTATCATAATATGGTCGGGCAGGTCAGGATCGGTTACGATCTGAAACTGGAGTGCTTTTTTGCCCAGCTCGACGGAGAAGATCGTACGCATCTCGTAGCAGAGGTCATGCAGGTTGGTATTTGTCTCTTGTATATGCATTTTCCCGGCTTCTATTTTGGAAAGATCAAGAATATCGTTGATGAGTCTCAAGAGAGTAGCACCGGATGATTGGATAGTGTGAAGGTAGGAGAGCTGTCTGGGTTCCCTGATCTGTTCATTCAGTAATTCGGTAAATCCGATAATCGCATTCATCGGCGTGCGTATCTCATGGCTCATATTGGCCAGAAACTCTGATTTGGCACGGTTGGCATTTTCCGCTTCATCTTTGGCTTTTTGAAGTTCGCGTGTCAGTAATTCATACCGTCTTTTGGTACGGTGAATATAGGTTGCAAGGATCGTAAGCAGTATGATGATAATCATGGTAAGGTAGAGTGAATATTGCTGTTTTTGGATACGTGTATGCTGCTTTTGCATGGTTTTTTCACGTTCTGCAAGGAGCTCTTTTTGTCGTGTGACCTTCTCATTGATCGTGGAGATCCTCTCCTGCAGTGATCCTAAAATACTGTTACGTTTGTCGATCTCCTCCTGAAGCGTGTCAAGTTTATGGATACGGGCCTGCAACTGTTCCTCTTGTGTTTGCAGTTTTTGTTCCAGTTTATTCCTGCTGCTAACAAGTTTTTCCAGCAGGGTTTCTTTCTCTTTAAGCATAGCCTGTTTGTTGGAGAGGGCATGTTCCGCTTCATCTATCAAGTTGTTTTTTTGTGTCAACTCCCGATTGATCTGTGAGATCTGTTCTTTGAGAGACTGTGCTTCTGTTTTGTAGCGTTGAAGTTCTTTTTGAATGGCATCAGTTTTTTGCTGAAGTTGAAGCAGATGTTTTTCCTGCTTGCGGATCTCTTTGAGTGTGACACCAAAAAGCTTGCTTACACCGACTTCCGACCCTCCGGTCAGAAGAATTTTGTTGTTGATTTTAAGGTGATGGGCTTTGATATTGTCAAGGTTGATCTTAAGGCTGCTGCGGCGTTTACGTTCCCGTTTGATGTTAAGCATGGTACTGTGGCTGTCGGTAGCATCTTCGCTGATAAGCAGCAGAGGAAGATGTTTGGGGAGGCTTCGGTAGATAGCAGGGAGTGACCTTCTGAACGCTCTGCTGACAAAAAGTACATGATATTCTTCCGGTTTTATCTCCCCGCTATGATCCAGATGTATAATCTGTATGGGTTTATGTTTGAGTTGAAGCCCTTTGACCATATTGCGGAGGGTTTTCGAGAGCTGATTTCCTTTTTCCAAAATGGCGATCGTAAACGCAGTATGGTGCTTTGAAGTAGGCCATGTGGTATTTTTGCTAAGCAGATAAATATAGGCCGATGCAATCTCATAACGGCTTTTTGGAGTGGTATAGGCTGCATGCAATGAGTGGATCAGACCGAAGATCAATACTATCCGAAAGAGAAACTTCAATCTCTACTCCTATTCCTGAATTTGGGGTTATGCAGTATGCATTATTATAGCGACATTTATGTTATAATCAATGCAGGAAGGACAACCCAAATCCCGAAATAGGAATTCATGACTTTGCACTATCATCGCATCTATGGGCTTTGCATAAAATCATCATCGAACCTACGGGTGCGACTTAAATTTTACACAAACCCCCTAAATACGAGCATAGCACAAATTCAAAGAATCCTATTTCGAGATTTGGGTTTATATTTTGATGTTTGGTATAGCCAAACCTACGATATAATATGTTCTATGATTTGAAAAAAGGAAAAAGAAGATGGACTTGAACAAAAAAGTCACATTTGCCGATACGGTTTTCGCCCAGGAAGTAGACGGGGAGATGGTGCTGCTCGATATGAACAGTGAAAACTATTTTGGTCTAGATGAAGTGGGTACGTCCATTTGGCAGGCTATTGAGAAATGCCGGGGAGATCTTCAGGAAGTACTGAAAGATTTGCTGGAGCAGTACGATGTGGAAGAAGAGGTGCTGAAAAAAGACCTTGCTGCGTTCGTGGACAATCTTGTAGAGAATGGACTGGTCGAGGTGAAAGAGGCGTGAAACTTGTAAATGATTTGAATAGTGAAAATATCTCTCTTCCCGAAGAGATAGTCGGGAAGCTGGAACGATTTGCGCTGCTTCTTCACGAATGGAACCAGGTACACAACCTGACCGGAGCCAAAACTGTAGCGGCAATTTACGATAATATCGTCGATTCTCTTTACCCTCTGAGTTTCATACAGAGACCACGCACACTGCTGGATGTCGGTACTGGAGCGGGGTTTCCCGGACTGGTGCTTGCCATTGCTTTGCCAGAAACGGAAGTCGTACTTGCAGAACCGTTGAAAAAACGGGTCTCGTTCCTGAAGTATGCGGCCATCGACCTTGGGCTGCGGAATGTCACTGTGGAAGCCAGGCGGGTGGAAACAGTAGTGCATGAACCTTTTGCGCTGATCAGCTCAAGGGCCGTGACCAATACCAAACTGCTTCTTGACCTTACCGCCAATGTTTCGGATGAAGATACAGAGTATCTTTTTTACAAAGGGAGCCGTGTTTTTGATGAAGTGGCGCAGGTGGAAGGCGACCTGAGTTATGATATAATACAGAAAAATCAGAGAAATTATCTCTATATAAAGAAGAGTTGATATGTTGTTTAAACTTATTGCATTTGCGATTATCGGTATTGCTATCTATAAACTTTTTGGCGGCAAGCTGCCGAGTATGCCCAAACCCAAAAACAAAGAACAGAAAAAAGTGGATGAAGATACGCTGGTGGAGTGTGAAAAATGCGGCACCTATGTGACGATCAAGGAGAGTATCATCATCAACGGTAAATACTACTGTGACGAGTGCGCAGAATAAAAAGAGGGAGAGAAAAATGATTATTATTGGACATCCGTGGATAGAGAGTATCCATTTTTGCAAAGTTTTTTCGGAAGAAGATATCAAAAACAGTAAACCCGGAGATGTCGTCCTGCTGGAACCGCTGGTCGATACCATCGATCTTGCGAAATACTGCCAGCTGAATGACATTCCGTATGCCGTAACGGTCAATACACTGAACGAAGCGATCTTCTGTAATGCGCTGAATGCAGCCTATATGATCTGTGAAGAGGATGAAGCCTGTGTGATCCAGCCGATCGCGCAGGAGTATCTTTTCGATACGAAAGTGCTGGTACTGATACAGGAGGAGAAAGATATTGTCAAAATCGCCCGCTCCGGTATTGACGGGGTAGTCCTTCCTGAGGCGATCTGCTAACGGCCGATGAGAGGTGAATTCAGGCAATACAGCCTTACCTATACGCTGATCGTTCTCAATGTAGTACTTTATCTTTTCTCTGCATTTCTGAGCGGCAGTATAGCGTCTATGGATATGCAGGTATTGGTAGATATGGGTGCACTGTACGGGCCGCTTACCGTACTCAAAGGGGAGTGGTGGAGGCTCCTGAGCGCGATGTTTCTGCATGGGGGCATGACGCATCTGCTGATGAATATGGTCTCGCTCTACCTGATAGGCCGAGGTGCGGAGCTCTACTTCAGCAAAACGGCCTATTTGAGTATCTACCTTTTTTCAGGACTTCTGGGGGGACTGGCATCGCTGATGGTACATCCTGTCAGTGTCGGTATTGGGGCTTCCGGAGCCATTTTTGGGCTTTTTGGCGCACTGGCGGGATTTTTCCTTGCGCACAGGGAGAAGATAGGGGCGCATACCAAAGCGTTCATGAAAGAGTTTACCGTGATCATTGCGATCAATATGGGGATTGGGCTTGCTATCGCCTCTGTGGATGTCAGTGCCCATATCGGCGGGCTTGCAGTAGGGTTCCTGGGAGGTTTCTTCCTCTCTAAAAGTCCGAAATTTACTCTACCTTACGTTGCGGTGATGGTTGTGTGTATGGCGGCGATGATGGCCTATTTGCCGGGACTGTATGCTCAGATACCTTTTTAAACGGCTTCTTTTGGCATTTCTTTTTACCGGATGTGCCGTATCTCCCCCTGAAGTTTCCGATGCAGAAGTTGAAATGCTTGCAAAAGCACTGGTTTCACTGGATGAAGGTATTCCGTACAGTGAAGCGATGCATCTTTCAAGAGATGTTTTTTCCGAGACCCGGGTGCTGGTAAAAACTTTCAAACTTACATCTCCCCCGCTGTTCCATAACTTTCTTGTCAATATCGGCATGCGTAAAAAAGGGCTCTGCTACCACTGGAGCGATGCACTGTATCGTTATGTTTCGGCAAAAAAATACCCGCACTTCTCTTTTCATCTGGCGGGCGCCAATATAGGAGAGTATTTTTTTGAACATAATACGCTGGTTGTGACGGCAAAAGGAGGTACGTTTGAGGAGGGGATCATCATAGACCCGTGGAGAAATTCCGGAAAACTCTATTTCTGCAAACTCAAGGATGACAAGGCGTACCGGTGGGTACACCGCCTTGAACGTGGATGTTGCAAAAACTGTATGGTTCAAAAAGGCAGATAGATCTTGTCGATCAGTTCGGCATATTCGCTTTGTGCATCTGAGTCGATGGTAATGCCTCCGCCGCTTTTGTAGAGCAGTCTTCCGTTCTCTTCTTCAATGAAACGTATCATGACACCTGAGCGCAGACTCTCTCCGTCGAATACGCCGAAGATACCGGTATAGAACCCTCTCTCATACGCTTCTGTCTCTGCGATGATCTCTGTTGTACGTTTTTTCGGCGTACCGGTAATGGAACCTGCC
>Ga0256913_10000162_pt1 | contig 31252 bp, 27 predicted proteins | sample Axial_MatmetaG_FD_185970 | JGI IMG/M metagenome (GOLD analysis project Ga0256913, IMG submission 185970) | Deep-sea worm associated microbial mat communities from Axial Seamount, Juan de Fuca Ridge, Pacific Ocean - Axial_Mat | ecosystem: Environmental > Aquatic > Marine > Oceanic > Microbial... | reverse complement strand
CCCATATAATTGGATAAATAATTTATTAAGAAAACTGTTATTTTATTTGAATATTTTTTCTTAGACAACAATTACTTCAATGCCTTTTGATGTATATTTCTCTCTTTCTTCTTTACTTAATCCATCATCTGTGATTATCTTATCTAAACTATCAACCCTATTGACTACTGCCAAGCTTCTTCTTCCAAACTTCGATGAATCTGCTAACAGTATTTTTTCATGTGCTAACTCCATCATTTCATGACAGGTCCTAGCTTCGTAAATATCTGTTGTAGTTAATCCTGCCTTTAAATCAATACTATCTATTCCCATAAATAATTTATCTGCTGATATATTTTGAAGTGTAATATTTGCTAGTGGACCAAATAACGTAAAGGAATCTTTGTACATCTCACCGCCAGTAAGAATTATTTTTATTTCGCTTTTTGCAAGTACAGTTGCTACTTTTAAAGAATTACATATTACTGTTATGTCATCTATTCCTATTAAGTTCTGTGCAAACTTTAAACATGTTGACCCTGAATCAATTATTATTACATCTCCACGTTTGACTAGGCTAGTAGCAAATCCGGCAATACGTTCTTTTTCATTTATTTTTATTTTTTCTTTTTCCGAGAGAGCTAAACCGGAATATAATGCTTGAGGGCTAATTGCTCCTCCATATACTCGCTTTATGGCTCCTTTCTCTTCTAATACTTGTAGGTCACGTCTTATAGTTACTGCAGAGGTTTTAAATATATCACTAAGATCATTAACGAAGACTCTCTTTTCTTCGTTAATTAATTCTCTGATCTTTTCTTGTCTTTCTTCTGTAAAAATGATATTACTCCTTTTAGAATTTAAAAAGAGAACAATAACTGTATGAGTATTCTACTTAAAAGGATATGTAAGCTTATTAAAGTATTCATAAGCTTACAAGCGTTCGTTTATTTTCGTTTATATTAACTTATGAACTTTTCAATATTAATGCAAGATTTTTTTTAAATTATTTTAACATATGAATGAATTATCATCATTTTTGTAACATTATTATTTTTTTTATCTTATAATCTATCAGTCTTCTATACATTGTTAGCTAGAAATTATTAATATATAATTTTCATTATAGTGAATTTCCCATCTGAATTTATTGTTATACTTATCAATAATTCTTTGACCATTACGTTTATACTTGCTAATTATACAACCCTTGTATTATCACTTATCGTTCCTATTATTATCATTAAATACAGCTTCGCCATCTAACTCACAATTCCTTTTGAGTATTATTGTTCAGATAATATAATCTACTTTTACTATTTAATCTCTATGATTTGTTTAATACAACTATCGGAAAGGAACATATACTTATTAACGAAAACTCTTTTTCCTTTATCAATAAGTTCTTTGATCTTTTCTTGTCGTTCTTCTGTTAATTTGATTTTTATCATTACTTTTTTTATTAAAAGTATGAGTTTAGATACAAGTGCATTCCACAAAACGGACATGAAAGCTCTTTATAACTATACGTAAGTCATTAAGTGTTCATTCATTTTCGTTTTTGTTAACTTATGAACTTTTTAATACTAATGCAAGATTTATTTAAAATATCACTACTGTCCCGTTATAAGTCAAATAAAAACAACTGGTTAGGATCAGTAGTATAGTTGTTTTTGTAATCGCTATCATCAAAAAGCTCTAAAATAGGCATTTTTTCAAATATCGAGATACTTATTACTTTAAGAAAAGTGTAGAGAGACTGTTCAATTCTTAGGCGTTTTTTTATAATTGCCAACAAAACGAATGTTGAAACTGCTATCCATATCTGAGTTTTAACAGCATTAAATGATGTCCCATAAAACGATTTTATTCTTAAATGTTGTTTTATCCATTTGAAAAATAGTTCAATTTGCCATCTTTGTTTATAAAGATTTGCAATAGTTGTTGATGGTAATAAAAAATTATTAGTGATAAAAATAAACTTTTTATTAATCTCGGAGTTGAAATATTTTACTCGCCGTAATTTATCTGGATACTTTTCATTAGTCTTTCGATTAGTTAAAAGGATGATTTGGTCACAGATAATACCAGTAGTTTTATCAATAGTATTAGAATAAATTCTTCTAAATTTCATATTTGTTTTGGCACGAGTAACGAAATATGCATTCCCTTGGTTGATTCTGTAGAGTCGCTGAAAGTCAATGTAGCCTTTGTCCATAACATAGTATGCTCCAACTTCAGCAACTAAAATATCTAAGATATTCACATCATGGACAGAACCATCTGTGATGTAAATAAATGAGGGGATATTATTTTGTAAATCCAACAAAGTATGGAGTTTTATAGCGCTTTTAGTCTTTTTATATTTTGCCCAAGGAAATAATGTTAAACACAAATCTATCGTAGATGAGTCAAGGGCATAAACTGTTTCATCAAGCTCTTCAAATAGTTCCTCATTTTTATATAAATCTTTAGCTGTTTTTATTAAAACCATTGCAAAACTATGATAGATTCTCCAATCACGATTTTCATTTGCTTTGGCTAAAGTTGAGCGGGATATTTTACTTGTTATTCCCATATGATAAAGTTTTTTATTCATAGCTCTTAGACAACTTTCAATATCCCGTAGGCTTTCACGATATGTCAATTGCGCAAAGGACATTACCAGGAGTTGTTCCCAACAACTAAACGACTTGACCTTGTAGTTGCCTTTGTATTTGTTGACATTTTTTCTAAAACTATGTTTTGGTAGATGATTCATTATTTGTGCAAATACTGTCTGGCCTTGATTCATTTTGTTACTCCATTTTTTGAAGTAACAATGTTATGTATTATTTCAAATCCATAACAACTTTTTATCGCTCTATTTTATTATATTACTTATCATTAACTCGGTTTTTGTCCTAAACGTCGGGACAGTAGTGGTATAAAATATTTAATAATCTTGCATGGTTTTACATTTATTCTGTTATTTATTCATACTCTCCTTAATTTTAACATAAGTATAAAGTTAATACCAAGATTATATTTATTATTAACAAATTTTATTTCTATATTTTCAATTAAATATTCTGTTATTAAATTATGTTTTATTTTTCAAAGGATATTGACTATTGTAATTAGAAAGGACTTACCATTGGAGAGGAGGATATTCGTTTGATACTACTTGGATTAACAAGACTTTAACATTAGTTTTAACAGATTATTTTTTTTATAACTAAGTAATATTATGATTAAAATCGATAAAAATATTCGTGCACTCATATTTGATTGTGATGGTACACTTGTTGATTCTATGCCCATGCATTTTGAAAGCTGGCGTGAAACCTTTGAAGCACATGGTAAGGAATATCCGCACACATTTGTGGATAAACGTAAAGGAATGACCATAAATAAAGTTATCGAAGAATATAATCTTGAGTTTAACGATTCAATCAACCCTGAAAAGTTTGTTACTGAATTTGAATCTAGAGCTATTATTAAATTGCAAAATGTAAAACCGATTGATATTGTTGTAGAGATCGTTTATCAATATAAAGATATTCTACCGATGGCGGTGTGTTCCGGTAGTAACAAAGAAAGTGTTGAGACATCCCTTAAAGCCATTGGTGTTGATACTTATTTTAAGGAAATAATTACAGCAGATGATAAATTAAAGGCTAAACCCGCCCCGGATATGTTTTTGGAAGCTGCTAAGAGGTTAAATGTTAAAGCAGAATTTTGTCAGGTTTTTGAGGATAGTGATTTAGGGATTAAAGCTGCACAAAACGCGGGAATGGTTGCTACTGATATACGTAATTTCTTTTAAGAATGACACACATCGATAAAAAATGATAAAGCATTGAACTTTCGATAATGTCTTTCTATAAAATACTTGTAATACTGATATGAAAAGTGATAGATTTTATTATTTCACTACATGCTATATTTAGTTCATCTAGATAGTATTTTTAGAAAATCATACCACCTATTTATTTAATCCCAAGTTTCTTTTGAATATCTTCGAGTGAAATTCCTTTGGTTTCCGGCATTATATAAATTACCCATAATAGCTGAGCAATCATACAAATAGCATAAAAGGTAAATGTATGCCCTCCTGATGCTTCCGCAAAAACTGGGAAGGTCCAGGAAATCAGTGCTGCCATAAACCAGTGTGTAAAACTGCCCAATGCTTGTCCCCTTGCACGGACTCTGTTTGGAAATATTTCACTTATAAAAACCCAAATGACAGAACCTTGTCCAAAAGCATGTGATGCTACAAATACCATCAAGCTTATTAAGACTATAATACTTCCGGTTTTAGAAAATTGATCACCATAATTATAAAAAGCCCAAGCAGTTGAACCTAAACTTACAATATAACCGATGGAACCAACTATCATTAATTTCTTCCTGCCAAAATTGTCTATAACTAAAAGGGCAAGCAAAGTGAATAGTAAAAGTGTACCACCTACTGCTACTGTCTGTAAAAGAGCTGACTCTGTACCTGCTCCAGCCATTTCAAATATATGAGGAGCATAATACATTAAAGCATTAATTCCCGAAAGCTGATTAAACATTGCTATAAATATAACTAGCATAATTGGTTTAATATAATCTTTCTTAAAGAAGGGTTCGTTCAGTATAAAATGATTAACATCCAAAGATTGTTGAATTACTTTAACTTCTTTTTCTACATCACCGGTATCCGTACCATATTTTTCTAATACTTTTTTTGCTTCATCTATTCTACCCATTGCAATTAACCATCTTGGACTAAAAGGGACAAAAAATAAAAGTGCAAAAAAGAGAACTGCTGGAAGAGCCTCTACACCAAACATCCAGCGCCATTCAACATCTCCCAGTTCAAAACCGGCAATAATATAATTTGAAAAGAAAGCTAAAAGAATACCGAGAACAATATTAAATTGAGTTATAGCAACCATTCTACCTCTGACTTTTGCAGTAGAAATTTCTGCTATATACATTGGTGATATAACTGATGCTCCACCAACACCCAATCCACCTATAAATCTGAAGAACAAAAACGAATACCAATCCCAAGCAAAAGCACTGCCCACAGCTGATACAAAATATAATATAGCAATAGTATAAAGTAATTTTTTACGTCCATACTTATCAGCCGGCTTACCTACAATAATTGAACCTATTATAGTACCAATTAACGCACTTGCAACCGTGAATCCTAACCAAAAGCTAGAAAGGTCAAATACATCTTGCAACCAATGAGTAGTCCCTGAAATTACTGCAGTATCAAATCCGAAGAGTAACCCTCCTAATGCTGCAATAATAGCTGCAATAAAGACTGCCCTGTTTTCTTTATTCATGCTTATCCCCTTCCAAGAAGTTCATTATAATTACAGATATTTCTATGTATATTTTTTTACTACTTTTAATAGTTCACGAAAGTTTATTCAGCGACTATCAATAATTTTTTTTGTATTAGACTAACTTACAACGTTTTGAGGTTTATCATTAATAAATGCTTTCAAGTTTTCCAATAATTTATTCATCAATCGTCCTCTTGCCTCTTTTGTTGCCCAAGCAATATGAGGAGTTATAATACAGTTCTTGGCGCCAATAAGAGGATTCCCTTCTATTGGAGGTTCAACGGAAAGCACATCAAGACCGGCACCTGCAATATTTCCATTATTGAGAGCTTCAGCTAAATCGGTATCTTTTATAAGTGCACCGCGTGACGTGTTAATTATAAAAGCGGAAGATTTCATTTCGGCAATCGACTCCTTATTAATCATCTCTTTTGTATCTGGGAAAAGCGGGCAATGTAAACTTATCACATCCGCTCTTTGTAAAAGCTCATTTTTCTCTACCCATTCCAACTCAGGCATATTCTCAATATCTTGTTTAATCTTATCCGACACGATCACTTTCATACCTAATGCATTAGCAATGCGGGCTACTTGCTTGCCAATACGACCGAAACCAACAATCCCCATTATTTTCCCTTTTAATTCAATTTGTGTCGTAAGCGTAAAACAAAAATCCTTGCTCCTTGACCACTCTCCTTGTAAAACAGCATCTGAGTGTAATTGTACATGATGACAAAGTTCAAGTAGAAGTGCAATAGCCATTTGTGCTACAGAATCCGTTCCATACTCTGGAACGTTTGTTACTACAATTCCTTTATCTGATGCTGCATTAACATCCACACAGTCGTAACCAGTAGCCATAACACCTATGTAGCGAAGACGAGGAAACTTTGCAATTACCTCTTCACGAATCGGTGTTTTATTTGTAAGCAAAATATCGGCATCTTTGGAACGTTCTAAAATCTGATCCATAGGTGTTCGTTCGTAAACAGTTATTTCACCTAACTTTTCAAATTCTTCCCAACTTAAATCACCAGGATTGAGAGTCTCTCCATCTAATGCAACTATTTTCATTATAATCCTCCTTTTGATTCCTTTATTTCTTTTAGCTTAAAATTTTTTATCAAATTTACTCAATATCAATATCACCACAAATTAAGTGAGATATTATATAAAAAAGTCCCGTGCCCAGTAATGAACAGAGACATAACGATTTATTACACAAATTTAATAAACTTTATTCAGCCATATTATTTGAATATTTTTTCATACAATTTAGCCCCCTTAAATTTTGCTTTTTCACTAAGTACGCGTTCAATGCGTAAGCATTCGTTCCATTTTACCATACGTTCACTACGAGAAAAGGACCCTACCTTTAGCTGTCCGGCATTTGTCGCCACTGCAAGATGAGATATAAATGCATCTTCCGTTTCTCCGCTGCGCGCAGAAATTACCGGCAGCCATCCGGCTTCTTGCGTTAATTTGATTGCCTCAAGTGTTTCTGTAACAGTGCCGATTTGATTCAATTTGATGAGCACGCTGTTAGCAAGTTTCTGTTCAATTCCCTTTTTTATACGTTTAGAATTTGTTGTAAAAAGATCATCGCCAATAATTTGAACTCTGTGTCCTATTGTTTTATTGATATACTTCCACCCTTCAATGTCAACATCTGCCACAGGATCTTCGATTGAAATAATTGGATATTTTTCGCACCATTCAATCATTAGATCAGCAAACTCCTGCCGAGTGAAAGTACGGTTTTCTAATTTAAACAAATAAGTTTGAGATGCTTCATCAAAAAGATCGCTTGCAGCAATATCAAGTGATATGCTTGCTTCATGTCCAGGTGTATAACCAGCCTTTTTTATTGAAGCAATTAAAAGTTCAATAATTTCTTCATTACTTTCAAACTCCGGCCAATATCCCCCTTCATCTGCCAATCCAAAATACTTATTTCGCTTCTTTAATATTTCTCCCGCGGCATGAAAAATATTATATGTGATTTCAAGCGTTTCGGCGTAATTACTTGCACCGGTGGCTATGATAAGAAAATCCTGCACATCGATTCGCCAATTAGCATGCGCACCGCCCCCGATAATCTGTATTTCCGGTAGAGGCAGTAAGGTTCCTTTTCCCTTTCCAAGATATTCAAACAAATGTTGATTCTTAACCTTTGCCACTACATTAGCCACAGCCATGGAAACACTTAAAATTGCATTCGCTCCCAAACGACTCTTATTCAAAGTTCCGTCAAGTTTAATCATTGTTTCATCAATCATTCTCTGCTCAAAAACATTCATCCCAATAAGCGCATTTGCAATCTCTCCTTTAACATTATTAATAGCTTTAAAAACAGATTTACCACGATAGAAATCGGAATTCTCATCGCGCAATTCCAACGCTTCAAATTGTCCGGTAGAAGCGCCGCTGGGAACTAATCCCCGAGCAATTATACCATTGGCTAAAGTTACTTCTGTTTCGATAGTTGGCATACCTCGGGAATCAAACACTTGATATGCGTCTATGGATTTTATTTTCAAATTTTTCTTTTTTCTATCTTAATTTGTCGAGTTCTTGAAACCATTTTTCTATAATAGTATTAAGTTCTGTTTCGGTTTCCAAAATCATGCGAGATCCAAAATCACGAACGAATCTTTTCTTATTTTCGTCAGTTATATATTCCACAGGACTTTTGCCATCAATCCGTGCCAACATTAACATAGGCAGAAGAATCGCAGTTTGTTCTTTCACTTTGTTAGCATATTTATTGTTCAAATCCGTATATCCTCTCAAGACATCTTTTATCATCTGCCGGAAGTTAAATTTCTTAGGAAAATGATAAAGTGATTTCAGGAAGAAATGATTAAGGAAAAAACTCAAATCAAAACTTGGATCACCAAACCAAGCAACCTCGCAATCTAACACTACCAGACGATTGTTTGAATAAAGAATATTCTTAGGGCTAAAGTCACCATGTACAAGGCATAGTTTGGTATTTCGCAAACGTTCGGCTTCCGCAAGAATCTTTGAACTTAGCTTCGGATGTTTTTCAGCTGTTGTACGTAAATAAGGATCAATACGCAACTGTTCAAAGTTTTCTAATGTATTAAACTTCTGTTTGGCTTCATAATCATCCCATGAACGAAAATGAATTTCTCCTAACAAAGCACCGGCCTTATACGCAAGTTGTAAATCACAAATTCCAGAAAGCAAATCATCTTTCCAATTTGTAAATCCATCCAAGAATTCCATAGCAAAAAAGCTATAAATTCTTTTAGCGAATATTAACTTAGGTACGGCATCGGGTCTGAATTTACTAACATAGTTTATAAATTCTTGCTCCGCATAATTCCGGGAGATATCAGCAAACCATTCATCTTCCACTTTCAGTTTATGTAAAGCACGTTTAACAACAAAAGTTCGCTTCCCATCTTTTACAATGTAAATCTCGCTTGATACGCCTCCCGTTAAGTTCTGTAATTTTGCGTTAGGAGATTTCAACAACCCGCACTCTAAAAGAATTGAACTGAATTTACGCTCATCTTTATTCATTCTAAAAAATACTTTTTCTATATTTTCAATGATTAATGATTATGTTAAATTTGCATGAACAGAGATTTTTTAATCAATTTAAATTTTATTCGTATCAATTATACCACATTCAATATCTTCCTTATTTACCGAATATACCATGAGAAGTCTATCTTCTTCCACTAAGCAGCTTGGATAGGCATAACCATCCACTTTTAAATGGCCTTTGAACCGCTGTTTTGTTGGCTCTTCTATAAGTCGAATGATTCTATTAAACTTTGCACCGTCATCGGAAAGCATTATAGAGAAGAAATTTCGGTTCATGAAGCTACGAGTTGAATTACCAACTAAGTAAAACCGTCCATCTGAAAAACGACCGGCATGGATTCGAGACATAGCATCCGGTAAATTGCTTCGCATTACCTCTGTCCAACTTTTACCGCCATCTTCACTAAGGGCAACACCCAGATAACCCGATGCACTTTCGTCACGATGCCACATCCAAATTCGGTTATCATCATCTGTGTACCAACTTGCTTCACCAAAAACAAAAAGACCTTCGTCATGACCGGAAAAGTAATCATCCATATTTCCTTTATATGGCATTTCGATAATCTCAGGAGTTTCTTCCGGATTATCTCCAGGCCATAAAGCTACTCCAGGACACATGTTATGTGTGGAAACCGGTCCCATTAATCTTCCTTCCTTTGTCAGCCGTATGTTTTCTAATAACCACATAGCATCAACCAAGCCTTCTTTATATAATTCCCAATGTAAACCATCGGATGAAGACCAAAGGTCCAGACTGTCTGAGCAAGCACGATTGTCCAGTGTACTCATCCCTTGCATTAACGCACGTGAAATATTCCATTTGCGCTGAATGATAGCATAAATTTTATCTTCTGTAGCATATAAGGAACCAACGTTACGAAGCATCCCTCCTTCTTCATCACCCTCGGCAACAAGAATTCTCTCCGACCAGTTTTTCGCATCTTCCGAATAAACTATATATGTTGACTGTCCCGGCATTTCTTCATGTGTTTTACAATTATCCCAAATACACCAATATTTCCCTTTCCATTTTGCTATAAGTTGGTGATGGTTATAGGTACCCAATTCTGTAGTGGTTTTAAATACCGAATGGCGTTCCATTGGATAGTGTTCTAAAAATTCATTTTCGTACCCGGCTTCATGCGTACACCCAACAAATTCGAATGTATCACCAATATACTGCTTCAGAATCGCTGCTTTTACATTAGGTGATAGAACATCGATCATTTTTCTCGTGTAGATGTCTGGTTTTGGCATATTTTCTCCTTTTTATTTTTGTAATAACAATAGATTAACACATAACTACTTTAATACTCTCAGTAATTTAAGATATTAAATGGTTCACACTCCTATTGCTTCACTTTAGAAGTAATGTATTACTATTAGTCGGGAAATTTGAAGGGACCTATTCCCAACAAACAAATGAGTTTTAACCCCCTTTCCATAAAAGAGGAGGGAGTTAAACATTTAAAATATTTTAAATCTATTTATCTTTACGATTGATTAGATATGACCATCTCCTTGAGCAATCCTTGGAGCATGATCCGGGAAGGATTTTACAAAATTCATTGCACCTTTTGCCAGAAAACCAACATCTCCCATGCCTTCAAAAAATCTTACGCCTTTTTTTATCCACGGCTGTGCCAGTTCGAATCTAGGCGCCCACATTCCTATTACTTTTTCATGCTCTTTGGCAGCACCTATCAAACGCTCTATGGCAGCAACAACATCCGGATGATTATACTTTGCCGGTTGACCAATACTAACCGTAAGATCAAACATGCCTATGAACATAATATCCACATGAGGAACTTGAAGAATTTCATCAATATTTTCAAGTCCGGTTTTACTTTCAATATGTGCTATAACGCATGTATCTTCATTAGCTTGCTTCACCCATTGGCTTAAATCTACAGGCTCATAATCCGAGTTTCCGATACCGGGCCCTGCTGTACGGTTTCCTATTGGAGGAAATTTTGTGTAAGTAACAACCATTCCTATTTGTTCCGCAGATTCTGTTAAGGGAAGCTGAATGCCTGTAATTCCGCTATCCAACATTTTAGCAATAGCACCTTTGCTTACATAAGGACTTTTTGCCACTACAGGTAGTCCGTTAAGTCTGCTACTCAACACAAAGCTTGCCAAATCTGCTTCGTTAAAGAATACATGCTCATTCTCAACAAAAATAAAATCGGCTCCTGCATCAGCATAGACTTTTGCCACCCACGGAGCAGTCACTTGCTGGAGAGTTAGTCCAACAACTATTTCTTTCTCTTCTAATAACTGTTTTATACTTTTCATTTTTCCCCTTAATATTCTATTAACTTTTCTTCAATCATCCATTCAACGGCTTCATACACAGCTTGGAAAGAAGTGTAACGCGGATTATATCCCAGTAACTTCTTTGCTTTTTCAATACTGCAATTAGGACTGTGCAGAATATGATCCATTGATCTTCTTATATTCAACTCGGTCAGATTAGCTTTCCATTCATCTCCGGCCATAAATTTTAAATTGGCTTTTTTTCCGAACCAAGAAGCAACCGTCTCTGCATATCCCCTCATGGAGACAGCCTTTTCCGAAACAACGTGGAAAGTTTCACCGACAGCAGCATTTCTATTTACCATAGCTTTAAAAAATGCTTGAGCCAGATCATCGGCATGAACATGATGCAGAGTTTCCATACCATAAGTCGGGAACAAAAGCTCTTCACCTTTTGCAAGAGTTGAAAATATCTCGGGCTTAAAATTACCAAGCGGATTGAGCGGTATCCATTTTGGCCCGACAATATGACCGGCCAGGATACTTGTTGCCGGAAAGCCATTCAGTCTATGTTCCTTCATTAGATAATCATCCATTTCAGCTTTTTTAATTCCATAATCACCAAAAGGGTTCCTACTTTCCTCTTCTTTAGTAGGAACAACTACACTATGACCGTGAACCCATATAGTGCTGCAAACCAAATAATGTTGAATGTTGCCTTTTAGTGCTTCCACCAACTGCTGTACACTCTCTCGCTTAAAGGAAATCATATCAAAAACTACATCAGGCTGCAACTCTAAAATTTTCTGACCAAAAGTACCTTCGGCTTCCGCTTTTTCTCTGTCAATTTTTATGCTTTTAACATGTTCCCATGCACTATGAGGCTTGTAAGGTTTTGAATCACCTCGGCTAACATTAATAACCTCATGCCCTGCTTCCACAAGACGAGGAACGAGAAAAGTTCCTATATGTCCTGTTCCACCAATAATTACAATACGCATAATTTTTCTCCTATTTTTTTATGATAAAGTCCAATTTCTTCCCTCATCAATCATAGTCATATAATTTTCAAGAGGTATATAACTTGTTACCCAGTTTCCAGCGCCCAGAAAATATCCACCTCCGGGTACGCAATTATTAAGAATGTCACGAGTTTTGCTCCTAATAGTTTTTTCATCCGAGCGAGCTAAAATGTCAACATCCATACCTCCCAAAAGAGACAACCGATTACCGTAGAGTTTATTCACCTCTGTTACAGGTAAAATATTCTCTTCAAATGAGTGTTTGGCATCAATACCAACAAAGTCAATATAATCATCCATTAGATTGTACATTTGTCCGCATGAATGGAAAAAGAAATACTTCCCTTTTTGATGAGCCAAATCAGCCATTTTTTTGTGCCAAGGAATTAGTAGTTGGCGAATGTCATCCGGAGCAATCATCGTTGAAGTTTTAAATCCGAGATCATCCGACAAATATATAACAGCGTGGCTGTCGTAGTCACAATAAGCTTTGATCATTGCCAAATCGAACTCAGCAACCTTTTTTATAACCGCTTCAATCAGCGTTCTATCTTCATATAGCAAATAGCTAAAATTCACAAATCCGAAAAGAGGCAGTACAACTTCAAACAGGTCGAGTACGGCAAAGGTACGCATATTTTCGGGTAGGTTCTTTTCGCAGTAGTCCAAAACCGAAAAATCAGCATTTGATGGATTCGGCCACGGATATGCTTCAAAATCCTCCCAAGAACTTATAGCCCCGTCAGTTCCGCTTTCCCATGCACCTCCTTCGGTAGCTGTTCCGCTCATACGAGCATTCGGAGGAAAAACACGCATAAGTTCCAATCCCAGAAATTTGTGAATCTCAACGGATCTTCTGTAGTTATAATCATCGGCATTTGGATTTAAATAATCCCATATCCCATATTTTTTCTGTAACTCTTGCTGGAAATCCTCGTCAATACCGTGTTCGAAAAAAAAGACTCTATCGGGTGTCCCTTCCCTACGAAGATTTTTTTGGAATCCTTCCCAATCCAACTCAATTTTTTTAATCATTCTGAATGTCCATTATATATAATAATTTTTCGCTACCATTATCTTAACTTAAATTCTCTTGCAGTTTTATACATTGCATCTATGTTTTCAACCGGCGTATCGTCCTGAATACTATTACAAGAAACCATGATATACCCGCCGTCCTTGCCCAATACATTGATTGTATCTTCCACATGCTTTTTAACTTCGTCGGGTGTACCAAAAGGAAGTATTTTTTGAGTATCAATTGCTCCGTGAAAAACTATATTATCGCCGAATCGTTCTTTTAGAATTTTGGGATCCATTCCTGCTGCCGTAGTTTGTACAGGATCAAGTATATCAATTCCGACTTCTATAAATCTATCCAGAAGTGAAACAATGGAACCACAAGAATGAGCCATAACTTTATAATTATAACTCTTTGCCAGATCAGCAAGTTTTTTATAATTTTCCAGAAAAATATCGTCCCATTGCTCTTTACTGAAGAGAAGACCATTTTGGCTTCCAAAATCATTCCCGAAAAAGAAAATATCCATTTTCCCTTTCATTGCTTGGAAGAACCTATCATTTAATTCCAGATAAAAATCCGTCATTTTATTTACAAGCGTTTTTATAATCTCGGGATTTATCGCTAAATTTATAAGGAAATTTTCAAATCCGAACATTCTATAACTATCGCCTAAAATTCCGGACCAAAACCCACCGATAATAACTCTATCCCTATATTCTTCACTCTCTTCAATAAGAAGATCGAAATCAAAATCATTAGGGTCAGGCCATTTATAGTTAAGAATATCGGCGGAAGTCGTTGCACTTTCCAGAGGTCCTTTAATCGTTTCGTCAGCGCCGAATTTGTCGTCCCTAACATCCCGCTTAAATCTTATACCGAAAGGACATACCCTTTCATCTTCTGTCATTTCTAATTTGGGACCTTTATAAATCGGGAAGCTTGTTTCATTCTGACTGATATCCCGAGCGGAAAGATAGTAAAAGTCGCAACCTAAAATATCAAGGAGCTCTTTCTCGGTATTGACTCCATAGTACGATTTTAATTTTGCATCAATTAACTTTTTTGCTTGATAATCAATTGGGATACGGTCCGGTGTTTTATGCCGAAGAGCAATATCAACCCGTTCTCTTGCATTCATTTATTTATTCTCATCTTGTTATAAGATTCCACTAATTTTTCCTCAATAGAGGTCTGCAAAAGATGGCTTATTGAATGTAAAACCGTTAATTTTCCCGAAACAATATTACGGGAAATAGTAAATATTCCAAATCTCTTAATTTCTCTCATTACTTTTTAAATAATAATTCCATTTCTTCTAAAGATTTGCCCTTTGTTTCAGGCACTATTTTATATACGAACAATGCCGCTAACAATCCCATACCTCCATATAGCCAATAGGCAAATCCATGATTAAAATACTCTGTTAAGAATGAACTTTTATCCATCATCGGGAATGTCCAGGAAACGAGATAGTTTGAGATCCACTGTGCCGCAACGGCAATCGACATTGCAGTACCGCGAATTTTATTCGGAAATATTTCCGAAAGAAGCACCCATGTAACAGGTCCCCATGAAATTGCAAAACCAGCGGTATATGCTAACATACTTATTAATGCCCCTATTCCCAAAGAATCCGTGTAGAATTGGAGTCCTAAGGCAAACATCGAAATGGACATAACTATTGCTCCCGTTATTTGCAAAGGCTTGCGTCCCCAATTATCTACTTTTTTAATTGCTACGATAGTAAAAGCAAGATTTACCGCACCGACAATTATAGTTTGAAGAAGGGCAACATTTGTACCTAAGTTCATATTTTTAAATATTTCAGGAGCATAATAAAGAACAACATTAATGCCTACAAATTGCTGAAATACTGAAAGAATAATACCAATAAAGATAAGCAACCATCCATAACTTAATAATTTTCCTTTACTAACAATTAGAGACTCTTTTATTTCATTTGCAATTTGTTGAACTTTTTCAGCAGGATTAAGCCGTTTAAGAATTTTAAGGGCTTGCTCTTCTCTATTTACCAAAAATAACCAACGCGGTGTTTCTGGAATAAATTTTAAGGAAATCATAAATATCAAAGCAGGTATTATTTCTGAAGCAAACATCCAGCGCCATCCAATATGACGAAGCCAATCTTCATTACCTTGCAGAGCAATAATATAGTTGACAAAATAAACAACGAGCATGCCGAAAATAATCGTAAATTGATTTAACGACACCAATTTCCCCCTAATTTCAGCCGGCGCTATTTCAGCTATATACATCGGGGCTAAGAGTGAGGCCATACCAACACCAATACCTCCGATAATTCTGTAAATGATGAATTGTGTAAGAACAGTTCCACCTACAGAACCTATTTCAGCAAAACCAAGTTCAGGTACTGCCGATCCAGCAGCTGATACTAAAAACAACACGGCTGAAATAAATAGAGATTTTTTTCGGCCGAATTTATCGCTCATAAAACCTGCGATAGCACCACCGATAATACAACCAATTAATGCAGCAGAAACTGTAAAACCCAAAAGGGAATTTGCTTCTATTTCTGAAAGTCCGCGTGGTTCAATGAAAAAATAATTCAATGAACTTACAGTTCCGGAAATTACGGCAGTATCGTAACCAAACAATAGCCCACCCAAGGTAGCTGCAATAGTAATTAGAAAAATATAACTTTTAGGACTTAATTTTTTCATAAGTAACCTTATAATATTTATTTAAATGGTAGGATTCTTAAAGATTTATTTGAAAGAATTTTACAAAAATTAACTACGAAAGAGATTTTAAAATATGTCAACACTGCAATAATATATCAAAGAGTACTCGACTTTCTTAATAAAAAGATTCTCGGAATTGATTTAGAAAAGTCTTTGCTATGCATTGAAAGGAATCAGGTAGCTAAGCTTACTTATCACTTTGATACTTATTCCATATTTGTTCTGCTTCATCGCTACTTTCCACCATAGTAATTACTGCTAACCCCTCGTGCGGTAAATTCGAGAATATCCAATCCATATCTCTTTCTGGAATATTGCCCCAAATAATCAACGGTTTGGCAGAAAGGATTAATTTATACTTGTCACAAAGTTCTTCAGCTCTTGGTCCACCTTCATCAATATGGAGCTCAAGCGCATGAAAATTCATATTTATATAAGATTCTGTCGGAACATATCCTGTTGAATGCTGGTGCATTATTGACCCATCTAAGGAATTAACAATAGTGCGCATACGATCTTCAATGAATTCCGAAAAATAATCCGGGGAAAGTAATGCCGCTGCGTCTTCTTGATACCAAACAGTTTTTTGCGGAGCCCAAGCATAATAGTAGAATGAGCCTATCCCACCGTGAAAGTCCGGGATACGTTCCACTTGATATCTGGCAGCATCAATCCAGAACTTCACCAGTTTGTCGGCAACCGTATGAACGCCGTCAGAATCCATCATCATATTTATTACAAACTCGCTTCCTCCGTATAAAGCGGAAAGAAGATCGGTAAGCCCGCGCATTCTTGTTGTAGCAATAGGCCACCGTCCGTTACTCTTCACTGCCAACTCTTTAAGCATAACATCCATAAGTTTTACCCACGGATCATCCGGATTAAATCGTATCTCATAGTTTCTGCTATCAAAAGATGTTGGAGGCTCGGAATATATTGAACCGGTAGAATGATTTACATAGATAGGACAACCTAAAAAAACCTCTAACCAAGGAATACCCCAATAAGGAGTACCACTCCAGATGAAATCACCGCCACACTGCTCATGAGCTATATGAAGGTTCTCCGAATCGATGAGAAACCCTTCTACTGGGAAATCTTCTGGAGTTAACGGTTTGCCTTCCTGTAATTTAGACATAGACGGATATCGAGGAACCGGATATTCACTACCGATGTAAAAGCCTAATAAAGCACGATTATTTTCTTTCCGATAAAACGAATGAAAGAGCTTAGCTCTCTCTTCCATCGATTTAAATTGCTTATTCATATTTGCTTTGCCTTTTAATCATAATCTTGTTTAAGCCAACGTAAACGAATATAGTTCCGCCTTTTCCATATAAAAACGTATTTTTCTAAAACGCTGGATTTCTGGCTTTGGATACTCGGCACGATTAATAGAACCTACCGGTATCTCTGTTTTCCCTTTCCACGAAAAGGTATGATGAACATTGTCCCCTGTAAACACGTCGCATTCTTGTTTGCTAAAACCTGGCAACACATTGTCATAAACATCAACAATCTCCGCAGAGATAGATCCACCGTTCAAGCAGCGAGCATTAATTTGGAGGGAAGTTCCCTCGGAAATAAGAGGGCGTGTAACCATAATACCTGGTCTTGCTTGACCGGCATCAAGTGAAACGAATCCATCCAATCTTAATTTTGCCAAGCCCAAAGCATATTCAACTTTGCTCTTATCGTGCGCTTCGGGTACTTCCAGTCCTTCTCTCGCACCGGTTATCCACCAATCATGATGATTCCGTGACCCACCGAAAAAGACAAATAGTTCATCATCAACTTCAATTGGTTTGCTCGGAACTGTTACCATAAACTGCTCCCATTCGCCATCTTCGCCACTCGCTGTAAGAAAAGGTTGTCTTTTGTTAAGGTGCTCCCAAGTCTTGCCGTTTCTACTATATACTAATCTAACATACAAGTCATTAGCTACATAGTTATGAACATTTAAAAATCCAAGGGTTACTCCACCAACAGGATATTGAGATAATCCGTAAAATGTTTCATCAAGATCATCCAGACCATCTTCCGGTGACAATGCTGTATAGAGCTCGCCCCAATGAATAAAATCGGCACTTTCGCTTTGCCAAATTCTGCGCTTATTATTTCGCGACCAATCCAACGGATAGTAAGGCGGACTCCAATGACCTACAACCGGATTTTTAAGATTACGAGCAACGGCATACATATCATAATGACGAGTATTCATCACATATATTCTACTAATCGGGTCGTAGTGTATAATTACCACATCATCTAATTTTGATCCCGAACGTCCTAATACAGGAGGCGTATCATAAGTTATCCAGTGTATTCCATCCCCCGAAGTTGCCGCGACCACATCAGCTACATCATCTTCTCCCGGTGAAAATTGAGTGTAAATTCCTTTGAATCTTTTGTTCTCATCTTTTTCATGCTGATCGAAAATAATACCGAGGTTATAAGCATTAGGAATAACCACATTTGTTTTTTCTCCATCAACCTGATGAATATCAAACACAGGTTTTCTCCATACAATACCGTCTTCCGATTCTGCATAGAGAATATTAAATACACTTTTCCCCACTGCTGTATCATCTGCTTTAATGTCCGGTTTGTTCCAATCAGTGTACCAGCACTTGAACAGATTATCCTTTGGATCTCTGACAACATGCCATGTGTTGCACGAAAAATATGTCATGTGTTCCCATGGTTTGTCTTTAACCAAAAGTGGGTTTTCCTCTGTCTTGACAGGCTGATGCCATGTTCGGGATATATTTTCCACAGATTCAATGACAAGATCATCTATAAATATCTGTTTTTCTCTTCCGATGTTCAGCATTGTCGGATCAAATTTCATTAGTGATTTCTCCTATAAAAAATACTTTTTCAAAATAATACTTAACAAAATCAATATTACTTATGCCCCATATACTTTTGCTTCAATAGCTTTAATATTCTTCAAACCTTCTTCTGCAAGTATATCAGCGCTCGGAGCAAGTTTCCTCCAGATAGCACAGAGTCGCGCAAGTTCTTCAATATCTGGTACAAAAGATTCTATAGTAATCCATCCTTGATAATCGATATCTTTCATACCTCTATATACTTCTTCCCATTGCACCAAACCGGTTCCGGGAATTCCTCTGTCGTTTTCACAAGCGTGGAAATGTGCGAGGTAATCGCCTGTATTAACAATGGCATCATAAAAACTTCTTTCTTCTCTTATCATATGATATGTATCAAGATTAATCTTTACATTTGGCTCGCCAACATCTTTACAGAACTTAACAGCATCCTCAGCCGTATTGATAAAGTAGGTTTCAAAGCGATTCACGGGCTCAACAGTCAATGTTATTCCTTTATCCTGCGCATACTTGGCTGCTTCCCTAAAATTTTGGACAGCCCATTCCCATTCTTGTTCCGTCCTTTGAGTACCTGTAAAATATCCCCATGCAGCATAACTAACTCCACCAACACCGCAGTTTCCTCCTGTAATATCATAGGCTACATCTATACATTTCTTATAATACTCAACTCCATTTTTTCTAATGCTTGCGTCACTTGATAGAGGATTTGTATCTTCTGTCATTGTCATGGCAAAATTCACACCCATATCATTTTCTTTTAAAGCTACTTTTGTTTCTTCAATCGGAATATGATCAGGATGACCGAGGTGAATCTCCACACCGTCAAATCCTAACTTCTTTGCACGAGAAATAAAATGAATATCCTCTTTAACAAAATCACCTGTCCACAAAAGTAACATCAATCCATATTTATGCATGTTTTTTCTCCTTATATTATAATTAAATAATAGTTATAAAATATTTCGTGATTATTTATAAAATTCAAAACCGTGCTGAACATATTAACACCTGAATGTTTCTTCATAATGTTTTTCTTAAAATTCTACATTTTTTATTCTAATATTTTTCCCCTTCCTCCAGTTTAGGTGGGAGAGGAGCATAAGCGTAAAATTCCATTTGCGGCGATTGGAACGACCGATACAACGAGTCGCTGCCATCCATGTTGAAACGAACAACCAGTTGATAGGAAAGGTGCTGATTAGTGATCTTGTTATAGCGATCCGGAAGAATGACATGAGCTTTCCCCTCTTTGTCTGTTCTAATTTTTATGGTAGTGCCGCCAATTTTCATCCGCTCTTCCAATGGAGTTTTATTCCAAGAATCATATCCGGGTTTATACCGCTCGACATACCAAAACTCGAGTTCCTTATTTGGCAATGGATTACCGTCCTGTTCCGTCAAACTAACAGTGAAGCTATTAAGCCATTTACGACCAGCTTTATCATAATCGCGTTCAACCCATATCTTTGTTCCATTTGTATGTCGATTAACCTTTAACCAAAATGTATGCAAGTTGACATAATTTTCATGTTTCCGTCCATAACTGAGGGGATCGTCTCCTCCGAAATGACCAGCACAAACAATCGAGCCATCATCTAATGCATATATCCAAGGTTGATAAACTTCACCTTCACCACCAACTCCTTTTAGCGGATTCCAATTTTGTCCAAGGTCATCAGACCAAAAATACTTGCCAGGTCTCATGCACCCGACTAGAATTCCATCTTTTGTGAGACATACTGTTTCGGGTACTGTTCCACTGTGTACAAACTCCAAGGCACCAGACATGAACCGGTTTTTATCTCTATATACAAACTGCCGTCCTGGTTTTGCAAAAATACTGTTGTTGAAAAAGAGCAGATTCCCGTCTGGTAATTCGACAAAATCGGTTTCCGAAACATTTTGTCCGCCAAAAATAGGAAGAGGACCTTGCCATGATTTTCCTTGATCAAAGCTGAAGAACAATGACATTTTCAATTCGTTGTTTGTATCCAACTTTTTTGCAGCACGCGTAGGTCTGTCAGTTCCTTTTCCCCAAAGAGAACCATAGGGCAGGCATAACACCAAAGTACCATCGGATAAAGTACGTAGCCTATGCGGGAAATATGAAAACCGATCCGGACAAAACGGCTCAGCCGGTTGCCATGTTTTTCCGTTGTCTGAAGAAATCCGAAGAATTTCATTTGACTTCACCTTTGGATCAAGAGAATAAACAGCCCAGTTGAATCGCAGGAAACGTCCGTCCTTAGTTCTAGCAGTAGCAAATTGATGAACACTGTGCTGGTGACGATAAGGTTCACGAGAAATCACTTTCCAAGTTTTTAAACTGTCAGTGGATTCAAGCAAAACAGCTTCCATTAAATATTGTGACTTATCGTAGCCGGCAGGCAACCCCATCTCGTACCACTTTTGAGGTAAAGTCTGCTTCAATGGGTGTTCAGGTAGGCTCACTTCTTCGCAACCTATATACCACTGCCCTTTTTCACCAGGAAAAAATGAAACCCATGATGCGTAACCAGGTTGACGTTTAGACCGGTAAACTATGTGGGAATTAAAGTTTACCGCCTCTATCGCTGGGTCCGTTGAGTCTCCTAAATCTTGACCCAAAGCTACAAAGGATATGCTGCTTAAAACAACAAAGATGTAAATCATCATTCTGACTTGTTTCAAAACCTTCTCTCCTTTGATTGTTTAATCAAATACTATTAAAAAACTTTGCTATTATTTGTAAAACTCAAACCCGTAAAGAAAAGTTCTTTTCAGATAGAACTTTGCTTTTTTCGCTCCCTTCGGAGCCTTTTCACCGCCAGCCCATTTTACCTGTATTGCTTTATGATCTCCTTTAATCATTGAACAATCAGTGCGTGTAAATCCGGATATTGGATCCCCTTCCGAATCAAGAAGTTCAACTTGAAGATATCCCTCATCAAATCCAGGTTTGCTGACCTTCTTAGGCGGTCTTGTCTTTAAATTTACATGAAGTTTTTTCCCTGTCAGATCAGACTCTTTTGTAACTGCCGTTCCAAGAGTTGGTCCACCGGCTGCAGGCACAAGAGCATACATACGATCAAATCGCCATAAAGCTCTGCACAATGCTCCATTGGCAGGTAAGCCGCCGGTCGGTTTGTCTGCGACATATTCCATACCTGCTTTTATATGAGTTTTTAAGTTTGTATCATAAAGATCTGCATGTACACCTTCCGAACCTCCATAATAAACATAAAGGGTATCGTTTAGAACAATAAGGTTTTTTGTTTGAAAGATCATTCCACCACCATAATCTCCCAAAGGAGCATTGTCAAGGCATTGGCGGCGGTCAGGATACCACCAGTTTATTCCGTCACGTGAAACTCCCATTCGCAAATTAAGTGTTGAACTTATCGGGAAATCCATTGTGATCATAGAAATATATCCACCTTTAACTTTGATAGGAACTAACTCAAAATATTCTGCATCGGGATGATCGCGTACATCTTTATCAACAAGTATTCTATCCGGTTTTCTTACAAAATTATCTCCGTCTTTACTTACAGCACGCGAAACAGTACGAACAGCGCCACTTGCAACAGCATAGTCCCAAACAGGTTTATAATCACTCTCTCTTACATCGCGTAATTCACAATAATAAGTAATATATCCGCCTTTCCCGTCAGGATAAACAAAACTAACGGCAGAATCCATAGGTCCCTTTATATTGTCATTGATACATTCCCATGCTTTACCGTCTTTGGAACGATAACGACTGAGCATACTGTATCCTTGATCCCAAAGTTTTTCCAAATAACTACGCTCTTTATGAATATTAGCATATATAAACATTTCATAAGGCCATTCCTTATTATCCGGATTTACAATAACCGAAGCCCATCTCCTTCCACCAGCCACATTTCCATCGAATATTAAATTTGTGGTTTTATATTCTCCATAAGGATTGGGTAGTTCAGGTCTTGTCCAATGAACACCATCCTTACTCTCAAAATACTCCAAGTGCAAACTTTTTTCATTGGCTTTATTAGATTTATTTTTTGTATTCAAATCCTCCACTGTTGATTCCACTGCCGGGCCACCGAATATCCATGCTTTCCACAACCCGTCGATCGGGTCAATCAAAACCGTACCATAGGACATTACACTACCAGCATCCCAAGGCATTTCCCCTTCGATAAGTGGATTGCTCTTGTCCCCTTTACCCGGTTCCACGCGCCATGCAACAGCCTTCATCTCGCTAAAATCATCAGGCATCAATAAAGGCATACGATCCCCATGCTCTTTAATAAGTATTCCCTGTGAAAATGAGCTTGAAACAAATAGGGACATTAGAATGATCACCGTAGTAATAAATCCGTATAAATGTTTGAAATCAAATAACATTTTAATTGATTTTTGCATGATACTTTTACTCCTATTTATTTTTGTTATAAAAGTCTTTTATTTTTTGAGATGTTCGTCTAAAAATGACAAAACTACGGGACGCAGATCTTTCTGTTCCGGTTGCAAATTAAAACTGTGTCCGGCACCTTCGACAAGAATTAGTTTGCCTGGAACACCCGCTTCACGAAGTTTTTTATCCATTTCTATACTTTGTTCTACAGGAACACCTTTATCGGCAGTGCCATGAACTAAGAGAAACGGAGGTTCATTCCCATCAACATGTTTTATTGGTGAAGCCAAATCCCAAAGCTTAGGCGCTTTTTCTTGACTAACACCTAAAAATATTTCCGCAAGAGTTTTTTTATTCCAAGGTTCGTTTTTAAGTTTCAATTTGAATTTTTTCATATCGTAAATTCCATACATAGCAACAACTGCTTGAACGTTGGAGGAAACACCCGGATAAAGTCCGGCCGGTTCCATATTGTCTTCCGCTCCCGCAGTTCCAACCAATGCGGCCAAATTTGCTCCGGCAGAGCAACCAAATACACCGATATGGTCAGGATCGATATTATATTTTCCCGCATTTTTTCGTAAAAATTTTACTGCGGTTTTGCAATCGTAAAGTGCTTGCGGCCATGAATTTTCAGACATCGTAGCAAGCTTGTATTCGATAAAGGCACAGACATAACCGTGTTCCGCAAGAGTAGTGCAAATAGTTTTTCCACGCTCTATGGTTCTATCGCCGGACATCCAACCTCCACCATGTATATATACAACTCCGGGTAAAACTTTCTTGCTTTTAGTATTAACGGGTATATATAAATCCAATTTTTCCTTTCGACCGGGACCCAGATATGTAACATCCTTCTCAACTCTAACTTTATAAACTTCCCCTGCCTTACCTTTCTCCATGTTACTTTGAAGTGCACCCTCTTTTTTATCATTCTGAGAATTCTTATCATCCCCTTTCGTACACATTACAAAAAAATAACTCAGTAATAATACAAGGATGAACCAAGCACTTCCCTTTTTTTGTTTCATAAAAAACATCTCCGTAATAAAATATATAGTTATTGTTTAATACAATAAATGCTATTTACTCTTTATATAAAAATTCAAAAAATATTCATACAGATCATTGCTAATTTTTCTCAGTTCGTATTCCTCTAATTGAAAGCATGTACGGAAATACAGAATATTCAACAGCATTCAATGTTATAGAATATTTAATTTTTTATTAATTGTTCTCTTCCAACTGCTCAAATACAAGTTTCTTGTACCATGTAGAATACAATATCCTGAATGCAACCACTGCAATAATTAAACTGATTAGCGAATAGAGATACCAATGTCCAATCAAGAACATAAAAGTCAAATAAAACACCAAGATAGCAATTGAACCGACTACAACATTTGTAAGTATAATTGAGGTCTTATCCAAATTTTTGTTAAGCTCTTCGTTTGTTAATCCCGAAGCTATACGTATCGGTTTCCAAAAGCCTTTCGGTTTAACATTACGGTAAAATTCCAGAAGTATGTTTTTATCTGTGGATTTCGTCAGTAACGAACCGGCAACGCATCCAATTAATGTAACAATATTTATTGCCGGAGCATATATATATATTGGCGTTTCTGGACGAATTACAACAATTAACGATAGGAGCATGCCACTCAAAGCACCGATTGCGTATCCCCAAGCGTTAAGCCTCCACCAGAACCAGCGTAGTATATTCGGAATAAGATAACTACCATTGAGTCCGACTATTAACCATGCCCATATCTGGTTTATTGATTCAGCATTAAACCCAATTATTATTCCAATTACAACAATACCAATGCTGGAAATATAACTATAGAGCACCAAAGTTTTCTGACTCGTTTTTGGACTAAACGGTTGAATCAGATCACGCACAATCATAGAAGCACCAACATTCACTATTGTGCTGAACGTTGACATAAATGCTGCTACAAAACCGGCAATCACAAATCCTCTAATTCCCATAGGAAGAATGTCTCTTAAAATAGTTGGGAGAATCCTTTCGGGATCATCAAGACTTACAAGCCCACTAATAGCAAGAAAAGTTATCGAAGCGATCATAATATATCTGAATACGTAAAAGAATGCATGTCCGAATCCCGTTTTAGAAGCATGAGTAGAATTAGGACTTGCAAAATATCTCTGTTCGGCAAACCCTCCTCCTCCGGCAGCGCCAGTAGCCATAAGAATTCCACTCATTAACCAAACTATACTAAGTATTCCAAACATTTCATACCCTTCATGCATTGTTCCTACAAGTTCGGGCATCCGCCATTCAGGTATAAGAGAAGTAGCAAAATTTGCATGAAGTATTTCAGTATCAACGCTGGTAAAAGCAATAACTCCTACAATAATTGAACTTATGGCTAATATTACTCCTTGCATAACATCTGTAAATACAACGCTTGTAAATCCTCCTACAACAACATAAGTTGTGGTTATAATAAACAATCCAAGTGCGCATTGAGTAGGAGTAAAAGGTAAAAATGTTGCGGCAAATTTCCCGGTTCCTTTAAATGCTATGGCAACCATAAAAATCAAGAAAATAACGGCAATACTTGCATAAATCGTTCGCGCAAAAACTCCGCCCTTATCATGTCCAAACCGTGCTTTAAGCAATTCGGCTGCGGTCATTACATTAGTTCTGCGCAGCCATCTTCCCATATAGCTCATCAGAAATGCCCCGATAAAAAAGGCAAATGATGACAGTATCCACCATGTTTTCATACCAAAGATATAAAAGAGTGAAACTACCCACATTGTACCGCTGATATCAAAACTACCGGCTGCACTCGATATTCCCAATGCCCACCATGGCAATGTTTTTCCTCCGAGAAAATATTCTTCAAGATTCTTGGATGCTCGTTTTCTAAGCCAAAAGCCAACAAATAAAACCAAAACGAAATAGCCAACAAGCATCGCAATATCTATTGCCGCAAGTTTTATGTTTGCCATAAATAATTTCCTCCATTCAATTAAATATTAGACATGGTAAAATTTTAAATTTGTTATTTTTTCTAAAGTGTATTTTAAATAATCAGTGTTCTTAAATATCCTCTAATTTTTTCATAATCTAATTAATCAACTCTCAATCCACCGTTCTGATCTATAATTTCACCGGTAATAAATCCTGAAAGCGGATCAGCCAGAAATCGTACTACATGGGCAAACTCCTCAGGTTCGCAAAAACGGTGTACAGGAATTTTTTCAAGCACTTCATTACGCTGAGCTTCGGTTAACTGTTCCGTAATCATTGGTGTACGTACATAAGCCGGAGCAATGCCATTGACCGTAATTCCATAGGCAGCCGTTTCAACTGCTAATGAAAATGTTAACGCAATCATTGCTCCTTTAGAAGTGGAATAGGCTGTACCGGCAGTTAGACCACCATTTTTTCCTGCAAGTGAACATGTGTTGATGATACGACCCCACTTCTTTTCTTTCATTGATGGAATGACAGCTTTTGAAAGATAAAATGCACCGTCAAGGTTAATACGATGGATTTTTTGCCATTCTTTCGGGGTAGTAGTCTGCGATTTATTGTTGGACAATATTCCGGCGTTATTGACCAATATATCAATGCTACCAAATTCTTCTGTTATTTTTTTAATAGCTTCCTCTACTTGATCGGGATTACTAACATCGAAAACAATAGGAAAAATTTCTCCTTTTAATTCGGTTGATAACCTATCAAGCTTAGCTTTATCAATATCCGCCAAAACAACCTTCACGCCTTCATGTAAAAACATCTCAGCCACAGATTTTCCTAAAACACCAGCTGCCCCTGTAATCATTGCTATTTTTTGTTTATCCATTTTATTTTCTCCTACTTTATCAAATTCATCTTTTCATATTTTTTTTCGAGGAAAAAACCAATATTTTCCATTACTTTTTTTTCAATGTTCTCATTGGCTTCAAATGTATCCGAAGCTACATGAGGCGTTAAAACAATATTGTCAAGCTTCCTCAAATCATATTCATTTGATATAGGCTCATATGGTTCCTTATCAAACACATCAAGAGCAGCCGCTTTTATCTGTGAAGATTTAAGAGCCATGAACAATTCCTTTTCATCTATTAGCGCACCTCTGCTTGTATTTATCAAAATGCTTCCCGGATTCATCTTACTTAAACGTTCCGCATTGAAATAATATCGTGTTTTTTCATTAACCGGGAGATGAATTGATATGATATCTACTTTCTTAACAAAGGATTCGAAATCAGTGGAATATTCTTCTAATCCGTAATGAGATAAAAATGCCTCCGATGACATATTTTCTTTTTCGGCTTGGCTTGATAACGAAAGTGAATCAAACGCAAAAACTTTCATGCCGAATCCTTTTGAAGCTATAAGAGCAGCTTTTTTACCGATACTGCCCAAACCAACAATACCCAACGATTTTTTGAAAAGTTCAAATCCTGTTTCCGGCTTGAACTCGTTGTTACGCATTCTGTTATCCAGAGACGGAACTTTCCTTGCTATACTTAGTAATAATGCAAAAACATGCTCAGCTACCGAGCGATCAACAGCTTCGGGAGTATTTGTCAGCAAAATGTTATTCTTCTTACAAAGTTCCAAATCTATCCCGTCAAAGCCTACACCATGTCTTGCAATCAAAGAAGATTGCGAATCGGAATTTTCATGAAGTGCACTATAAAGATCGCCAGAATATTTCTCTACACCCAAAACAACAATTTGCGCCCCGGTGGACTTTACACTTTGAGTAACATCTTTTTCATCCGGACTACATACTATCCATTCAACCGAATCGCTATATTCCGAAAAGACTTTCTCCCCTTTTCTATATTCTTTTTCAGTTATTACTACCGGAACTTTCATTTTCCCTCCTTGTATATTGCCAGTGCTTCTTCAGCTGTTTTTAATGCATCTCTTAAACTTTGATCCAGATAAACATCATCCATACCGAGAGCAATGAATCTAAATCCATCATTTATGGCACGATAAATTGCTTCTCGCGTAGGAATCACCACATGAATTCCGGCGGTCTTTCCCGCTTTTTCAGCGGCTTTAACAATTGATTTATAAGCCGACAATAATTTCGGATGAGATGTTTCCCCAATTACTCCATATGAGCCGCTCAAGTCATAGGGACCCATAAAAACACCGTCAATTCCTTCTACAGACAAAATCGAATCGATATTTTGAACGGCTTCTTTCGATTCTATCATAACCAACACTAACGTATCTTCGTTCGCCTTGGAAACATAATCGGAAAATTTTGCTCCGTAATCATTTGCTCTGGAAAAGGCGAATCCCCTTATCCCTTCCGGCGGATATTTCACAGCATTCACCGCCTTACGAGCTTCTTCTGCATTATTTACCAACGGCACAATCACTCCGCGAGCGCCAGCGTCCAGCATCTGCCGAATAGAAAGTGTATCGTTTTCCCGCACTCGAACGAGGGGAATAGCTCCCCGTCCATGCATTGCACGAGCTAAGGAGGTAAAACCGGCTACATCAATATCCGTATGCTCACAATCAGCTACAATCCATTCGTAACCGGCATTAGCCATAATTTCCGCTATACCGGGATGTCCTAATTGTATCCATGAGCCGAGTGTAACTCTTTTTTCTAAGAATGCTTTTTTTACATGATTTATTTCCATATCATAATTCCTTTTGAGAGACAACTAAAATTTATTATTAAAAAGCGATGACATTTTTCCATCTTGAAATTTTTCAATTCACTTCTTCCTATTACATTTAATTATAAGGTAGAACTTTTTTAAGTGGTATATACTTGACTGTAAACATCCTTTACAAATTTTAGTCCTTCCGTTGCTAAATCTTCGGGAGAATCAGCTAATTTTCGCCAAATGCAACAAAGTTTCGCAATGCTTTCCATGTCAGAATCAAAAGATTCAACAGCAAGGCTACCATCATAGCCAACATCTTTAAGAGCTGTAAAAAATTCAACCCAAGGAACAAGACCTGTTCCGGGAATGCCGCGTTGGTTTTCGCACGCATGTACATGACCAATGCGCCCTTCAGTGACTAAAACAGCATCACGGAAATTGTCCTCTTCGCGAATCATATGAAAAGTATCGAGGTGAACAAAAACATTATCCATTCCAACTTCGTTAACAAACCTTACAGCATCCGATGCAGTGTTGATAAAATGAGTTTCGAATCGATTGACAACTTCAATGTTAAGCTTCATTTGTGGGCGTATGTTTTTAGCGTATTCAGCTACTTCACGAAAGTTTTCCACTCCCCACTTCCACTCCTCTTCGGTACGCATTTTACCGCTTAGGTAACCCCATGTACAGTGTATCATTCCACTAAGGGCAGAAGCATTCGCCTCGTTGCACACATCTATAAGATGTTTTGAAAATTCCACGCCCTTCTTTCTTACGGCTGGATCTGGACTTATAAGATTATGTTCCGGACCAAGTCCGTAACCAATAAAAACATCCATATCTAAGTCTTTGCATGCTTGTGCTACTTCCTTAGCCGGGAAAAGTTTCAGATCGAGAGGAACTATCTCTACAAAATCGAAACCAAGCTTCTGACATTTTTCTAAGATGGGAATACTTTCCAGAGTAAAAACATCGTTAAACAAAAGTGAATCAATTCCAAATTTCATTTTTTTATTCTTACATTATTTTATTTTTCATTGCTAAGACGTCGTTTTCGCAATTCTTCTTCGGATGGTGTTGCCGGATCGAATGTAATATCCAAATAACGACAAACATCTTGAAATACATGTGCATAATTTCCAAAACCACAAGCCACATGATGAATATACGGGCCGTAAATTATTTTCTCTTCCCACAAAGGCCAATCGTCAACTTCTATATAAGTAAACGTCCCTTTATTGTATGGGCCTGAGATGCTTTCTCCTTCACCACATAATAACGAGAATTTCCCGGCATTTTCATCTAGCCTTACAACAGTAAGAGGTCCTTCTTTAAGTTGCCAGTTACAAATTCCGGGAGGAGAGCCAGGCAAGATCGGGTGGTTTTCAATACTTAGAACAGAGTCTTTTTTTGCTAAAGAAGCGGGGAAAGGACCGCAGTGCCATAACAATTCCGCATTATCATTATCCGGATGGCGATTAGTAAGATCAGAAAAGAAAGTAGGTGATTCAAACATCATTGCAGCTTGTAACATCAACGAACTGATAGCTCCCATCAAATCCGTTTCACAAGCTACGGGAAGATCTTCTTCTGTTAATTCTGCATGAGCTAAGCAAGTAGTAATTCCAAGTTCAGCTTGAATAGCACTCCAGCACTGCACCGCCATAGCATTGAGTTGATTATTTTCTGCGAACTCCTTCAAGGCAAGTTTAAGCCCCGCAATATTAGCAAGGATATCATTACTATATTTCATAACTTCATAGCGTTGATGGAAAACATCTATAGTTGCCTTAAGATCATCGTTTCCTTCTTTTACAATTTCTCTAACTCGTTGTGCAATTTCGCTAAGACTAATCGGAATTATCTCAACACCAAGTTTTTCCAGTAATAATCCTTCGTTTGTAATAACCGAGTAAAAAGCAGCCGGTCGGGTTGATATTTGACCGATGCGAGCATTTTTCAATAAACGTATAACATTTGCGGCGCGCAGAAAACTATCCATACCTCGTTTATAAACCGGATCACTCAAATGAGAATTAAGAATATAACTGTATGTTACTCCAAAGCGTTGCATTACCTTAGATGTAGCAAACAAGCCACACTGAGAATCGCGCAAGCGAATTCCTTCTGCATCTGGACCAGCATCGCGAGGACCCCAAAGTAGTACAGGCTTACCCAAACCACGCGCAACTCGGGCAACAGCGTCCTCGGTTCCAAAATTACAGTGTGGAATAAATAGCGCATCTACTCCCTTGCTTTGAAAGTGATCAATTACACGGTCACTATCCGCCGTATCATAGATCATAGCTTCATCGTTAAGAAATTCTAAATCAACGATGTTTATACTTGGAAAATCAGTTTTTAACTGCTCCAAAGTCATCTTGTTAAATTTTGCGGCATCTTCACGAGAAAAAAATTCACGACGTGTTGGAAGATAACCAAGTGTTAAAGGGCTCTTATTTT
>Ga0256913_10000161_pt1 | contig 31275 bp, 18 predicted proteins | sample Axial_MatmetaG_FD_185970 | JGI IMG/M metagenome (GOLD analysis project Ga0256913, IMG submission 185970) | Deep-sea worm associated microbial mat communities from Axial Seamount, Juan de Fuca Ridge, Pacific Ocean - Axial_Mat | ecosystem: Environmental > Aquatic > Marine > Oceanic > Microbial... | reverse complement strand
AGTTACTGAGTAAGTCCCGTCAACAAGCCCGGAAATCGTATAGTTACCACTTGCATCTGTTACTGCACTATGAGAAGCATCTACTGTAACTGTTACACCTTGTTGAACATCGCCTGTAACTGTTCCGGAAATAGAGTAAGTAGGACCGACCGGACCGAACCATTTATTCTGAAGATAAGTTTCAACGCTCTGTCTGTCTGTATCTGAAAGAGTGCCGGAATAAGCAATAATTTCAGCAATTCCTCCATCCCAAGAACGAGCTCCTATATATGCTCTGTCCTGAGTAATTTGATTAAAAGGAACCTGAGAAGTTGCAACGAGCGAGACAATATGATAATCCCCTACTGGGAAGACATCAACTATTCCATTTACAGAAACACCATCAAGGTAGGTTGCCCCGTTTTTCACTTCAGCTGCAGCATAGATATCGTCCCAGTATATTCCATTTGGAGCATTAGTCGCATCATTAGCCATACCTCTACTAAACGGAGTGTTCATATTATCATTAGGATCAAGATAACCAAGGAAAAAGTGAGGTTCATTGATATTATTCTCTTTAAGAACCCAGAAAAAGGTTGTAGCGAGAACATCCTGCTGATCAGAGGAAGAATCAACTACACTATAAGTCTGATTTCCTCCAGTAAATTCAAGTACGGAATGCCCGTTAAGAGCAGCAGCGACAACAGAAGGTTGCTTAGTACTATCCGGCTGATAAGGTGTTCTAGTATTATCAGCCTTATTTTTCCATGCTTCAAGAGGTCCTGCAACTGGATTACCGTCATTACTTGGATCCGCACCATCAAGCCACATTACACAGCCTGCAATATCAAGAGGATTAGTAATTCCTCCACCTCCTCCACCTTGAGTAGATACGAAATTTGTTCCTGTAATATCAGCACCGGAAATTGTAACAGAAGCACTTGCCGGAGAAAAAGAATATCCGGACAGAGCTGGAGTTACTGAGTAAGTCCCGTCAACAAGCCCGGAAATCGTATAGTTACCACTTGCATCTGTTACTGCACTATGAGAAGCATCTACTGTAACTGTTACACCTTGTTGAACATCGCCTGTAACTGTTCCGCTGATACTATATGTAGTAACACCAGTTGAAGTTGAAGTAAAATCGGTTCCTGTAATATCAGCACCAGAAATTGTAACAGAAGCATTTGCCGGAGAAAAAGAATATCCAGTTAAAGCTGGAGTTACTGAGTAAGTCCCGTCAACAAGCCCGGAAATAGTATAGTTACCACTTGCATCTGTTACCGCACTATGAGAGGCATCAATTGAAACATTAACACCAGACTTAACATCACCTGAAATAGTTCCGCTGACTGAATAAGTAGATCCTGGAACAACATCAATTGTAACTTTTACAGTGTCGCTGAAGTCCTTACCGTCTGATATTCTATATTCAAATTTATCAATTCCATAAAAACCATTTTCAGGAGTATACGAAAAGCCACCATTTTGATTTAAAGATAGCGAACCGTGCAAGACACCATAAGCCAATTGTAAAGTAATCGGGTCACCATCCGGATCTGAATCATTTATTAAAACACCGGGAGGTTGAACTGTCAATAAAGTATTCAAAGGAGTCGAATACGAATCAGGCATTGCAATAGGTTTTGTATTTAAGGTGACATTTCCATCACTTGCAATAGCTGCAACTTCATCCCCTGTAAGAATTCCATTATAAATTCTTAATTCATCAAGTTCACCATTAAACCAGCCGAAATTTAAAGTTTCTTTTCCTAATTGAGAAACACCCTTAACAAAATCATGTGTCCAATCATCAACGCCTGCTGGTTTCCCGTTTACATAATAATGAAAAGTTTTAGTTGCTTGTTCATAAGTAACAGCTATATGCGACCACATGTTAAGAGGAATCGTTTCAGTTGCCGGAGCAATCTGAACAGAATCTCCATTATGTCCTTGAGACATTACAGCAGGAGCGCCGCTTGCATTAATGTAGAACATAGGACTTTCAGGACCAGCAAAAATTGCAGCTCTATGATAACCATCTCCGGAATATGAATAAGGTTTAACCCAAGCAGTATACGAAAAATCTGAACTCTGAATATCAACAGAAGTTGGAACTAATATATGATTATTATTACTACCCTGAGAATTATCAAATTTAAATCCTGTTCCTTTAACTGCAGGAATTCCCTTATTTGCATTACTGATATTTTTTATAGTACCATCATGGGCCCCTGTGTCATCGGCAGCAGTACCTCCTGTTGTTTCATCAAATTTCCAGTATGCGGCAAGCGGAGTATTTACTGAAGTTGCAAAAACCTTAATGGTAACTTCGGCAATATTGCTGTCCTGAGTTCCGTCATTTACTTTATAGGTAAATGAATCATTACCAGTAAAAGTAGCAGTTGGTGAGTATGAGAAAGATCCGTCAGCATTAAGAGTAACAGAACCATTTGAAGGCTGTGAGACAATTGAAACAGAAATGTTTGCATTTTCAGCGTCGGAATCATTTACTAACACACCAGGAGCAGAAACATTTAAGGTTTTCCCCATAGGTGTCTGATAAGAATCATTGCCTGCAATTGGAGGCAAATTAGGCGGATTAGGCATTTTCTGAGCTGAGATGAAAAAAGCTGAACAAACAGGTGTACCAGAAGCATCCTCAAATTTAGCATCAAAAGTCATTGTACTCTGAGGTAGGTTCAATTCGAGCTCCGCAAATATATCATTTGCAGTAACAGGTACTACTTTTTCAATCCCAAGTTCCTGAATAAAGAGATGAAGTTGTGTTATAACAGGAGTTCCAGCAGGATTATTGTCATTTATTTTCTTTTGTTCTGTATAGAACCATCTGTAAAAATGAAACTTATAATTTCCAGGAGTTTCCGGCTGAATCCAGTAATTACCAAATTTATCAGAAAGGTTAGCTATATTAGGCCAGAAACTTGCATATTTACTACCAGTCCAGTACATATAATCCATTTTACCACCAGTATTATCAGTGATGTCGTTAACCGGATTAAAAGCAGAACCAATTATAAATGGATCTTTAAAAGGGAATACATCAGCTTTCCACATATCAATTTTTGCATCAAGTTGAGCATACATAGCATCTTTGATAGCTCTTTCTGTAGATCCTACCGGTGTACTTAGTGGATTATCCTGATGAATATCATTTGTAAGGTCATACATTAAACCATTTCCGAATAAACGATAGCTTTTCCATATAATTGAGCCTCCTCTACTTACAGGTGGGTCAAAAGTGGTTGCCCAAGAAGAAAAAAGATAATAATCATCAGTCGGAAGAGAACCGCTACCACTGTTTAAAAGAATAGGAGAAAGATCCTGTCCTTCAAGATATCCTGCATCAAAAGGTGAAACAGTAAGTCCACAAAGAGAATATAAAGTTGGAATAATATCAATCATGTGAGATGGAGAATTATTTTTCTTGCCACCGTCAATATGTCCTTTCCAATAGATCCAACAAGGTTCACGGTTACCACCTTCAAAGGAATCAGCTTTATGACCTCTTAAATTTAAAGCCTGATCAGAATAATAAGTAGCTGAACCATTATAAATTTTATCAGCTACCGAAGTACCATTATCACTCATATATAATAAAATTGTATCATCTTCAATTCCCAAATCTACAATTTTCTGCCTCATTTCCCCTAATTTATCATCCAAATCCATTATCTGACCATAAAAACCTCGGGCTTTATTATCATCTGTATAATCAGACCCATCTGCATTTTTAAAATCAACACTATCAAAATCATGTGCATGATAGTGAGATATATGAGGAGCATGTGGAGCTTCTGGCGAAACAAATACAAAAAACGGCTTATTCTGCTGTACACTATCCTCCATAAATGTCTCTGCATGATCAAACCAAATATCTACACTTGCCCCAGGAAAATATTCAAAATTTCCATTATGCCGCAAAGTTAAATCCTTAAGAGTGTACATATTATTGTTCAGGTTATCTTCAATCGTTCCGAACATTCCTCCACCCAAAACAATATTATCATCATAGCCACGGGATTCAGGACCATATGGATAACCATGACCAAGATGCCATTTCCCATACAGTGCAGTTCTGTATCCATTTGCTTTAAACATATCTGCAATTGTCGGAACATCTGCACGCATAAAATGGCGTCCCTGCCAAGCTCTTACATAATTAGAATGCCGTCCTGACTGCAAGCATGCTCTTGATGGTCCGCACAATGGCATCGCATGAAAATCAGTTAAAAATACTCCATCTTGAACAAGCTGTTCCATATTTGGTGTTTTAGATGCCAAATAAGGATGTTCACCGAACCAACTCCAGTCGCCCATCCCCTGGTCATCAGCAAGGATCAATACGACATTTGGTTTTTGTTGTGCGCTGAGCTCCACAGAAGTGACAGCCGGAACAGCTGCTACAGCTAAAGACGCAAGTCCAAATTGGGTTTTAGGAGATGACATATACCGATTTACAGTATTGCCAAACTCTCTAAGTTTGTTTAATGATTGTTTCATTTCTGCCTCCATGTTATATAAAATAAACAATTTATTCATTTGATTCCAGTCAGGTATAATAAAAATTACTTGGGTACATTTTTACAGGCAATTATATAAAAAGGTACTTTTAGCAAACAATTTTCAAAACACAGATTCCTGATACCCAAAAAAATATCTTCATTATATAATTTAGCATTACAATGTCGATATTTCAAGCTAAAACTATTTTATTACTAATAAGAAAGTATTTATAAAATAAGGAAGTCAAAAAGCAGAATAAATTATTTATATAAAAAAACAAAAGGAGAAGGAGAACAAGCAATCGTGTTAATATAAATAAGATATAAATTATATATTTTTATTTAAAATTAATATTGAAATCACTGCAATAAACATTAAGTTTGAAATTATATAAAAAATAAGATTTTAAAGAAGTCGTTCAATTATAAAAAGAGGAAGTTATATATGCCCTTTATCGTATACAATGAAAGTGATGTGAAAAAAGTTTTTATACTGCCTGAAAAAAAGATGGCTATTTTTGGGCGGGAAGAATATGTCGATTTTCAAATTTTTAGGGATTCTGAAGTCAGCAGAGAGCATTTTGCAATAGAAAAAGATGACAATGGTAAATTCATAGTCATAGATTTAGGGTCATCTAACGGCACATATTTAAATGGGAAAAAGCTTGAATCTAATGCTATAGTCGAATTAAACAATGATGATGAGATTCGTGCAGGGAGTCAATATTTTATTTTCAGAACAAAACCTCTTTTTTCTCTTTCTGAATCTCAGGAAATAGAAAATTCATATTCAGAAAATGACGGTTTTATAACTTCAATGCATGAGATTATAAAAATAAAAGAATAATTATGTCACTTAGATTTTTTATCAAAACTTATGGTTGCCAAATGAACGAGCGCGACTCAGAGGCTTCGGCAACGGCACTGCTTAATGCCGGCTATGAAGCCGTTAAGAGTGAAAAAGATGCGGATATCTTAATCTTTAACACTTGCAGTGTAAGAGATCAGGCGGAGCGTAAAGCTGTTGGCAAAATTGGAATAATGAAAAAAATAAAAAGACGCAAGCCTGATTTAATCATTGGGGTTGTGGGTTGTATGGCACAAAATAAGAAAGAAAAGCTATTTGAAGAACTGCCGCATATTGACTTTATTCTTGGCACCGATCAACTCCACACATTAGTTGATACAGTAAAACGGGAGGAAATAGCTAGAGCAAAATGTATAAAAACTGAATTTGACTCTTCTGATGATGCACTTGAAGGTATGGACGGTCACCTAATTTTATATCCAGAGAACGGTGATGAAATATCTAAAATTTTCAAAGGTAACTCATCTTCTGCTTTTGTCTCTTTAATGCGCGGGTGCAATAGATTTTGTTCATACTGCATCGTTCCTTATGTTCGTGGCAGAGAAAAAAGTAGAAAAACTGAATCAATTCTGCAGGAGTGTAGAATGCTTGCGGATAAAGGAATAAAAGAATTAATGCTTTTGGGGCAGAATGTTGCAGCATACGGATACCCTACAGGACAACTTACACCAGTCAGAGATGAATCACCTTTTGCTGAACTTTTAAAAGAGATTTGTAAAATTGATGGTATAGAACGAATACGCTTCACATCACCGCATCCTGCGTGTTTTAATGATAAATTGATTTATGCAATAGGAGAATTAGAAAAAATATGTGATAATGTTCACCTACCTCTACAGTCCGGTTCAAATAGTATACTTGATGCAATGGGGCGCGGGTACACTTCAGAAGAATATTTAAATATAGTAAAGAAATTAAAAGCATGTCGCACGGGCATTACTTTTTCAACTGATATAATTGTTGGATTTCCAGGCGAAACAGAGAAAGATTTTGAAGCAACGCGAAATGTAATGGAAACAGTAGGTTTTGATAATGCTTTCATATTTAAATTTTCACCGAGAACTGGAACTAAAGCAGCAGAGAAGGAAGATAATATTCCTCAAAAAGTTAAAGAAGAACGAAATGCACTTCTGCTTAAGGTTCTAAAAAAGACAACAGCAGAGCACAACTCTCGACTAGTCGGGACGACACAAAATATTCTTGTTGAAGGAATAAGCAAACGCAATTCAGAAAGATGGTACGGAAGAACAACAACGAATAAAGTAACAGTCTTTACTCCATACGCAGGAATTACTCCTGGCGATATAATTAATGTCACTATTGATCGAGCTACAGAAATGACACTTTTTGGGTCTGTTTTAAATAAAGATTAATAAAAACAGTTCATTACTTTTTCATCAGAAAAGAGCAAAGTTATTTTCTTTAAATAATTAAAAATTTACTGATATTTGAGGAGGAGATTCCCGTACTTTTTAATTTTGCTCTAATTCTTACTTACTGCAAACAATATTGGTAGTTGATTGTCAGAATCATTTAAACCAGCAAGTACCCATTTTAAAATAGAAGTTTCTGGAATAACCGCACAAAGATTATCAGTTCCAGTAAACTCAGATAAGGAAAGATTCTCTCTCAAAGTTTCCAGTATATGAATATTATTAGCAGAACCATTTGTGATAATTGACTTGACAATATCAGGAGAAAATTTGCAAAATTTAAATAGAGAATCCATATCCCTGAAAAATAATGTTACTTTAACTGCCCGAGATATTATCTCTCTAAACTTGTTACCATTTCCAGTGTATAAAAAGTAAAGCTTATCTGAATGCTTTTCTTCCTTGTTTAAGGAGATTGCTTTACCATGTAACAGTTCCAATAGGCAATGTTCTAAAAAGCATTTATCTTGTTCAGTAAATTTCAAATCTTCATTATAACTTTCATTATGATTTTCCCCGGTAAAAGTGCTATAAAAATTATAAGGTTCAAATTCATGCAATTCTTTTTTCCCAAGAATAGTTAAATTGGTAATATTTACATGAGAAGGAAAAGAAGAATTTAATGTTATAATAAATTTCCCAATATCCAAAGGAGTACCGTCAAGAGTTAAGAATAAGACATCAGAATCATTCCCTTTTTCAAGGAATCCAGAAATCGCACTTTCTGATGCTAGTGCGACTAAAATATCCGAGGCTTCCTTTAAATCACAGTCAAGGTGAAGTTTATAAGCAACCCTTACTGTAATACTCGAGGATTCGTCTATTGAATCAATCTTCATCCTCAATACTTTTTAGATCACATAGATTACAATGTTTACAATCAAATCCGGCAGGAGGAGTATAAGTTTCTCCTTTTTTTGCTGCCTTTTTTATTGCTAAATAATTCATAAATGCAAGAAAAAAACCTAAAATAATAAATGCACCCGGAGAAGAACTAGGCAACATAAATTTAGTTGACCAAGGAATAATAATTTTGTATGCAAATAGCGTACCAGCAGATAAAAACTCACGAGTTCCGCCTAATGCAACCAATGCAAGGGTAAAACCTATGCCCATTCCTAAACCATCTATCATAGATTTAAAAACACTGTTTTTTGAAGCAAAGGCCTCAGCACGCCCCAAAACAATACAGTTTACAACAATAAGAGGGATGAAAATTCCCAATGCCTGATTCAAAGCAGGCGGTGCATACGCTTTCATAAGAAGGTCAACAATTGTTACAAATGTTGCAATAACAACAATGTAACAAGGTATTCTTATTTTTTTGGGTACAATATTTTTAATTAAAGAAATTACGGTATTACTGCAGAAGAGAACAAAAACAGTGGCAACCCCCATACCTAAACCATTTACAGCATTCGATGTAACGGCTAAAGTAGGGCACATTCCAAGCATCAATACGAGAACCGGATTCTCTTCCCAAAGTCCTCTTATAAATATTTTCCAACTCATATTTTAAATCTCCAACATGTTAAATAATAAATTTTGAATATAACAATAACCGCACACTTTAAATTTGCAAGGTAATCAATAATTTAATTGTAAATTTTCCATCTCTTTTTTCTGGCGTTCAGTAGGAACAGCATTTAGGAGGAATAAAATATTATCTTTGAAGGGATATGCAGTTGTAATTCCCATGTGCGCGGCACGAAGTTGAATAATAGAGTCCCAGTCAATTGGACTGGTAAAAAACGGAGTCCATTCCCCCCCTGCCCTGCGGTCAAATAATGCACTTGCAACCGTCACTTTTCCATCGCCGGGAGCATATTCAGTGACAGTAAGTTTTCCAGTTGCTGGATCTACTTCAGCACGACGAGTTGTTTTAAATGCATTTCCTAAGACAAGATAAAGCTTTACTCCATCCGGAGGGTTTGCTGGCTGTGCCATAACTTCGGTAAAAAGTTTAGCCCTATTCAGACATTTTCCCAAATGATCCAGGGCAATTTCTCGGCGTTCATTATCATCTTTAACATCAGGCAGAAGAATTTTTAAATTTTCAACTTGAGACGGATCAGCCAAGCCCCAATTATATTTTTTCCAAGTTTCAATATCAAAGATATCTATAGGTTTTTTCGTTCCTTTCATTACTACAGAATGCCTTGATAAAACCGGCATCATTTCATAATATGTTACCCAAGTGCCTAATAATGCAGGAGGGAATGGAGGGATATCTCTTCCATTAATCATTTCTATCAAAGTATCTAAATATCCAGCATTGGGAGTTCCTAAAATAATGAGTCTTTCAATATACTTACTACCCGCCCAAGTTAATTTTGCGAATTTTCCTTCAGAAGGTAAATCAGCTGTTCCATATCTTAAATAATATCTAGTAAGCAGTCCCCCCATTGAGTGACCAATTACATCGAAATGCACATCATAATCCGGTATTCCATACATGACTTTATATTGTTTTTTTATATATTTTCTTTTTTCTTCTATAAACTGGTGAAACTTCTTGGCATTCCAGACCAAATCTCTCCTCCAGTCATAAGCAAATTGAAATAATGTATTGAAATTACGCCCTGGAAGAAGAGGCTGTCCCTCAGGTTGATATCCACCTGTTTTCAATACATCAATCAAATTTATATATGCATTTTGTGTAAGTTCCACACCTAGAATTTTAACAGTTACTTTATCTAGCATTCCAGCAGGTACAGTATTATCTACTAAACCACTCAAAGGCACACCTTTGAGCATTGGAACTGCAAGCTGTCTCATGCGTTCATTAGAAATTGAAAAACCGTCCATACCGGTAAATTCACCCCAGACATTCTGGTCTGTTTTCGAATCGACAAGATTAGCACCTAAAAAACCGTGTACAATGATAACTGGATTGCGGAAAACTCCCTGATAAGCTCGCTGTTTTTTCTCGATAACACCAACAACTTCCCTCTGTTCCCCATCAGAATGAGCATTTGAAGTGTATGAACCAGTTGAACTAAATACTGTACAACCACTCAATAAAGAAACAAAGACCCCCACAAAGACAGATAAAGCAAAATAACATATAACTTTTTTCATTAAAATTTCCTTATTTGAATATCTAAAAGATGTATATATATAAATCAAACGAACCAATAATTTACCATTTGTAGCAAAAAAAACAACCTTTTGGAAAGGTATTTTAGCAAAGTTTATTTTTTCACAATTTTTTTTTATTTGATGTGGATTTTTTTTTATTTTGAACTATTATAAGTGCATCATTCAACCCCGTGGTGTAATGGTAGCACAAGTGGTTTTGGTCCACTTAGTCTTGGTTCGAATCCAGGCGGGGTTGCCACTCTTTATATAAACTGCCCTAAGAATATTAAGGTTCTTATTTTTTCTGCAAATAGAGAAGCTAAACACTTATTTTTGAAAAACAACAATTATATTTATTGCAACTTTAAGTATATCGATTTATATTGTGAACATTTGCATGCTTTTAACTCTGTCATAGATGCGGTAAATCATAAAATGCATTATAAAAGAAAATATGATTAGTTTTGAGTAATAAATAATGACTAAAAATAAGGAATATACTTAATGAAAAATTTTAAATTACTGTTTTGCACAGCTGTTTTTTGCTTACTGATTAACGGGTGTGGCACAATGATTGGGACAACTGTTACCAGCAAGAAGAATCCAAAATTCTCCCCGGCTAAATACTCTCGTTTTTTTATAAATGCAACGGACAAACAATTGTGTTTTTCTCCGACAAAAGAGGCATTATTATCTCAAGGTCTGATTCCTTATGATGGGAAAAACCGAGAATCAACTATTTTTGCATATATGAGAGACAGTTCAGGGTTATGCATTCCTCAGTTTAACACAAAATATCCATTATGGTTCAGGTTTGTTTTCCCAAAAACTGCAAAAGTGCAGTTAAAAGATGCTGAGACTTCAGAAACGCTTCTTGAGGTAAATTATGAGCGTGGCTATTTCTCTACCGGTTCAGGAGAAGAACTTTGTGTTTCATCAGTAAAAGACGAACTTGAAAAAGTTTTTAAAAAAACTATGCTTAAAGATCTACCTAAACCAATAGATTTAATGAACAAAGGTTCTCTCGAAAAATAATATCATTATTTCAGTTGCTATTTGATAATTATCATTGGAAGTGAACCTTTATTGCTGTCGTCAATATAAGGAGTTGTCGCAATACCGATTTTATTATCCAAAATTAAAGGATAAACACCTTTCTGAATATTTGAAGGAAGAGTTAATGTGATTTGACTATCTCCAGTTATCGCATCCATTGGAGATGGTTTGTTTTTCACTGAATCAGTAAATTTCATGGCGGAAGAATCCACTTTGCATTTTACAAGTTTCCCGTTAACTTCCAAGTATACTTTAGGAATTTTAAAACCGAAATATTTTCCTTTTACTGTAATTGTACTGCCGGAACTGACCTCAATAACACTGTTCCCTGCTGAATCCAGAACTGCTGTAATAACAGGAGGTACTAACTGAACTCTCATTACTTTTTCATCTATTTTTGTTTTATCTACAGTTTTCCCTTTGACCATAACCGTTACATTCATCGGAGCAAGGGCTCCATTGCTGTCAAAGTAAGTCTTATATCCGGATGCTTTCAAAGTTTTCTTATCATATAAAGATACTTTTTTACTCCATATACCGAAAAATTTGACAGGTGTCGAAGTTTTAACTTTTTTAAATGAGGCTTTTTTACCATTTGCAAGCATTCCGTAAATCTTTGGTGGTTTCGCAAAAGAGGAACCATTCAAACCTTTAACCATACTATCTGTAATTGCTAAAACTGATCCTATTGTAACTTTTTGAGCTAATATTAACAATGATACAGATGCTGTCTTTCCTGGGGTTGCACTATTTATCACATAAGTAAATGAATCAATTCCATCGAATCCTACATTAGGTTTATATTCAAAAGAACCATCATCGTTTAATTCAAGTTTTCCATTTTCAGGCGGTTTATAAACCGAAACAGTTTCAGTTCCGACATTCAAATCATTTATTAAAACTCCTGATTCTGCAGGAACAGTCAATATTGAATCTGTAGGAACTTTATATGAATCTCCAACGGCAGTAACAGGAAGTTCTCCTGATTGTTCAATAAATATTTCAACTTTCACTGGTTGACTTGAAAGAACACCGTCATTAGCAGAATATGTAAATGAGTCATTCAATGCATTAATACTGTCAGAAGAGTACGAAAACCCACCTTCAGATCCGAGGAGAATAGTTCCATGAAGAGGAGGAGTTACAATAATAGCAGTTAAGGAATCACCATCAGGATCAATATCATTGCATAAAACACCTGAAACAGCTTCAACTTTTAATATCCCCTTGGTATAATATTTATCTGAAAGAGCAATCGGTGCGTTATTTCCAGATGAAGTACCTTCTTTTTTACCGGAAAAATTAACATCCATGACATCTGAATCTGAAACAATAACATCTCTTTTCTGTGGAGAAAAAATAAAATCTGCTAGAGTTGCAGTTACAATATAAGTACCTGACTTGATATTTGAAAATGTATATTCTCCATCAACATTACTGTTTACTGTTATTCCCGAATCCAGAGAAAGAACAGCATTTTCAAGACCATTACCCTCATCATCAGTTACTTTCCCTGATATTGAATAATTATCAGATGAAACATTTTTTTGAGCAGTAAAATCTATATCATTAACATTTGCACCTGTTATAACCACTTGTCTGGATGCCGGGCTAAACAAATATCCGCTTAATGTAGGAGTAACAGTATACGAACCTGCAATTAAACCAAGTATAGTAAAAGACCCATCATCATGAGTTACGGCTGAATGAGTAGTGTCAACTTTGATTGTTATACCTGATTGTATATCTCCTGTAACAGTACCGGAAATTGAATAAACAGAGGTTGATGGATCATGATAAACTGCAGTAACAGTAATATCCTGAGCTGGCATTGTAAGTGTAGTTGAAACTGCACTTGCATCATCAAGATACTGGATATCGCCAGTCCAGGCATCAAAAACCTGACCTGATGGCACAGTTGCTGAAATATTAACTGTTTCTCCCTGAGCATATTCCCCTGAACCTGTTCCGTTATTAACTGTAAGAGTAAATTTCGGAGCAGCATTTTGAGTTGAAGTAAAATCAACACCAGTAACATCAGCACCTGAAACTGTAGCACTTGCTGTAGCAGGTGTAAATGTGTAACCTGTAATAGTTGGTGTTACTGTATAAGTTCCGTCGGCTAGTCCGCTTATTGTGTAATTACCAGACGCATCAGTTGTTGCAGAATGTGTAGCATCAACAGCTACAGTAACGCCCTGTTGAATGTCTCCTGTAACAGTTCCGCTGATACTGAATGTATTCGGTGGAGCGGCTTTAAATGTTGCAGTAACAGTAATATCCTGAGCCGGCATTGTTACAGTAGTTGAAGCTGCACTTGCATCATCAAGATACTGGGTATCGCCAGTCCAGGTGTCAAATATCTGACCCGCTGGAACTGTCGCTGAAATAGTTACTGAATCCTTTTCGGCATATTGTCCGCCACCAGTACCATTATTTACAGTAAGAGTAAACTGCGGAGCAACATTTTGAGTTGAAACAAAATCAATACCTGTAACATCCGCACCGGAAACAGTAGCACTTGCAGTAGCAGGAGCAAATGTGTAATCTGTCAGAGTCGGAGTTACTGTATAAGTTCCGTCGGCAAGTCCGCTGATTGTGTAATTACCAGACGCATCAGTTGTAACAGAATGAGTTGCATCTACAGCTACAGTAACGCCCTGCTGGATGTCTCCTGTAACAGTTCCGCTGATTGAATAAGTTGACGGAGCTGTCCCAAACCATTTATTATACAGATAATTTTCAACACTATCTCTATCAGTATCAGAAAGAGTCTGGTTGTAGATAATTATTTCTGCTATTCCACCATCCCAGGTGCGTCCGAAATTTCTGTCTTTTGTAATTTGACTTGCTGTTAAATCACCGGAAGTTACCAGAGATACTATTACATATCGATCTGCTGGTATATCAGTAGTTAATCCGTCAAAATCTGCACGGTCAACCCGTGTTGCACCACTTTTAATCCCATCGGCAACATAAGTGCTGTCCCAAAGAGTACCTGTTCCTCGGTGGAAATCGTATTTTCCATCATCTCCCAATAGAAAATGAAGAGAAGAGCCGTCAGAAGTCTGATTTTGCTCTTTTAATACCCAAAATATAGTTTTTATATCTGTAATTTGTGTAAAATTCAAATTATCGTCTGTTCCGTCAAAAGTTAGAACAGATTTTCCATTAAGCACTGCAGAGGCTACCGTAGGTTGTTTTGCTGTGTCATTTTGAACCGCATCATTACCAGTTCCAGATTTATCTTTCCAGTCTCCGATGGCACCAGTTACGGAAGATCCGTCACCAGCGGGGTCGGCTCCGTCAAGCCATAAAACACATCCTGCAATGGAAGTTGGAATATCCCCTCCTCCTCCATTTTGAGTTGCAGAAAAATCAACACCAGTAACATCAGCACCTGAAACTGTAGCACTTGCTGTAGCAGGAGCGAATGTATACCCTGGCAAAGTTGGTGTTACCGTATAAGTCCCATCAGTAAGTCCGCCTATTGTGTAATTCCCACTTGCATCAGTTGTTGCTGAATGAGTTGCATCAACTGCAATACTTACGCCTGCTTGAACATCGCCTGAAACTGTTCCGCTAATACTATGAGTATCAGGCGGTGCCTGTTTGAATGTTGCAGTAACTGTAACATCCTGAGCCGGCATTGTTACAGTTGTTGAAGCAGCACTTGTGTCATCTATATACTGAGTATCACCAGTCCAGGCATCGAATATCTGACCTGCTGGTACGGTTGCAGAAATATTAGCTGAATCATTTTCCTCATACTGCCCAGAACCTGTTCCGTTATTTACGGTAAGGGTGAATTTCGGAGCGGCATTTTGAGTTGAAACAAAATCGACACCGGAAACATCAGCACCTGAAACTGTAGCACTTGCTGTAGCAGGAGCGAATGTATACCCTGCCAGAGTTGGTGTTACCGTATAAGTTCCATCAGCAAGTCCGCCTATTGTGTAATTTCCACTTGCATCAGTTGTTGCTGAATGAGTTGAATCAACTGCAACAGCTACACCCTGCTGAACATCACCTGAGACTGTTCCGCTTATAGAGTGAGTATTTGGCGGTGCCTGTTTGAATGTTGCAGTAACTATAACATCCTGAGCCGGCATTGTAACAGTTGTTGAAGCAGCACTTGCATCTGCTAGATATTGAGTATCACCACTCCATGCATCAAAAACCTGATCAGCTGGTACGGTTGCAGAAATATTAGCTGAATCATTTTCCTCATACTGCCCAGAACCTGTTCCATTATTTACGGTAAGGGTAAATTTCGGAGCGGCATTTTGGGTTGAAACAAAATCAACACCGGTAACATCAGCACCTGAAACTGTAGCACTTGCTGTAGCAGGAGCAAATGTATACCCTGCCAGAGTTGGTGTTACCGTATAAGCTCCATCAGCAAGTCCACTTATTGTGTAATTACCGCTTCCATCAGTTGTTGCTGAATGAGTGGCATCTATCGAAACAGTCACGCCTTGTTTAACATCACCTGATACTGTGCCTGAAATTGAATGAAAATCTGAAGCTACAGTAATATTTACAGAGACCGCTTCACTATCAGAATTACCGTCAGATACTTTATACTTAAAAGAATCGTTACCGGCAAAACCACTAGCCGGAGTATAAGAAAAAGAACCATCACTATTAAGAGTCAATGTTCCATTTGAAGGATCAGAAACCTTAATAGCAGTTAAAGAATCACCGTCTGGATCACCGTCGTTCTGCAATATACCACCTGCAGGAACTTGAAGTGGAGTATCCATATTTGTAGAATAACTATCTTCAACAGCAAAAGGTGAACAATTATAATTGTCAAGATCGTCATTTATGATAGTATTAATGTCTTTTGTGCTTAAAAATCTATTATAAACCTGTACATTATCAATCTTTCCGATGAAAAAGTCTCCGCCATTACGGTTTCCCACAACAAATGGAGCTCTTGCATTACTCATATTCGAATTAATAAAACTGGTACCATGCTGAATTCCGTCAATATACATTACCCCATCCCCACCATGACGAATTGAAAAAACTATGTGATGCCAAGTATTGTAACTTAGGGTAGTATCAGAAAAAACATGTCCGTTATCCACACCTGCTGTTGTCCATGTAAATAATTTAGGAGTAGCACCAGAAGCATCAATATCAATTCTCAAAGCCCATTCCCAGTATCCGTTTGTAGCTTTTGAGACAGGATAATAAACCCCAGTTGGTAGAGAGTCAGGTATATTAATCCAGAAAGCAACAGAAATATCATTTTCAGACGGACTGAAATAATCTTTATCACTGCCCGAAACAGACTGATTCCCTTCAAAATTAAGAGCGTTACCAAGTTTTCCAGTTGTTGAATTGCCATCAAAAGTAAAATTATCAAGTCTTCCATTATTCCTATACCAGGAAATATCATTAGCGACACTACCTGATGTTTCGTCAAAATTCCATCTTAATAGGAGATTAGCTAAATTAACAGTTATTTTTACAAAAGTCACATTCCCGTCTGCCGCTCCATCATTAGACTTATATGAAAAACTGTCAAGTCCTGTAAAACCTGATTCCGGTGCATAAGAGAAAGAACCATCTGCGTTAAGAGTAACTGTTCCATGAGTTGGAGCTGTATGTAAAACTGCAGTTAAAGAATTCATATCCGCATCAGTATCATTTGCAAGTACACCATCTTTGGCATTAACTCCGAGAGATGCATCTGAAACAGCATAATACGAATCAGGATTTGAAACCGGAGGAGAGTTGACATCTGAAGCTACATGGACCAGAGCATTTTTCGTTAGAATCACTCCAGTTCCAGACTCCTGTACTTTGACAGTTACATTGTATGTTCCAGTCTTTGTATATGTATGAACAGGAGCTTTGTCGGTTACCGGATTTGTACCATCATCAAAATCCCAAGAATAAGTTATATCTCCATAACCACCCGAGGTTTCAATATCAAAAGAGGCTGCTTCTCCAAGAGCAGCTTTAACTGGAGCGGTAAAAGATGTAACTATGAAAGGGTCTGGAAAATAAGGCTGAACAACACTCATCTGCGGGCGGTCATTGCCATTAGCATCAGGCTGAAGAGTAAACATATATTCACCCCATCCAATTCCTGCAGCCCACCATGTCCAGCCTAACCATACATCATTATTATCCTGCATATAGCCAAACATATTCTCTACAGCTTTATAACCTATATAATTAGGATCATTCAAATCACCAGTATTACTTCTTGGACATGCTGTTTCACCTAAAAAACCTTTATAACCATTGTCTTTACACCAATTTGTAAAATCAGTTAGAGTCTCAACACCAATTGTTTCACTTACAATATCTTCATGAGTTCCCGAATAGCCAGGGTCAAGATACTGGTGAACTTGAAATGCAAAATTATTATCCGGATCAACAATATTCAACATTGCAGTACCGTTCGGTGTGCCATAAAATTTACCATTCCAACTATGAGCACCGGAACACGCTGTACCTTCCAAAAGAATCATATTGTGTGCACCAGTACTTCTTATCCCGGTAATTGTATCATTATAAATGGCAGCAAGATCAGAAGCATCAATACCATCAGGCTCATTACTTAAATCAAACCAAATACGGTTGTCATACTTAAAAAAATCAGCCATTTTGGTCCAGAAATCGACAAATGCACTTGTCGGAACATTAGCCGAACCGACTAATTCACCGTAATATTTCATTGAATTATGACTGTCAAGAATAATAACCATATCTTTTGAAAGAGCATATTCAACTTGCTGTTTAATTCGAACCATTTCCTCTGCATTAAGTTCGGCAAGCTGCGAATGCTGGGCTCTTTCCCATAAAAACTGCATACGAATTATATTCATTCCCTTAGACTTAAAATACTGGTAATCAGCCTCTGGTGAATAAAAATAATCGCCACCATAGTTACCAGGTATATTAGATCCATATTCTCCGCCGGAAAAATTAACTCCAGCAAAAGGCACTTTCCCAGCATAAGAGAGTTGGACTGTCAATATTAACAGTAAGAATACCGGAAGCGTAAGTTTTTTTATATATTTGATTAAAGTCATTAAATACCTCTTTTTTTATAAGTGAATTGACATACATTTTTTTTATATCATCGTAAGCATATAGTAACTAGACCGGCTATGCACCTGAACATCAAGATATACCTCCTTTTATCTAGACTGGTATATTTCGGTTAATTTTTTTATTGAATTTCAATAAAAACAACCATTATAATAATATTACTATTTTTGCCTATTTTCAAGTATCAAGTATGTTTTTTCTAAATTTTTAATTAACAATTAATAAGAGACCGTGAAATATCCAACAGATAAAAGCATAAAAAAGATTCATTATAGAAAAAAATTACAATTTCTTAAGAGAAAGTATTGTATTCATTTCCGCTTAATGTATAATTCATAAGTATATTTTAGATTTACTAGGATAGAAAGGTCGCTTCTGGTAATTGTAAAAATAGAAGTATAAATTATCACATAATCCTTAGATAACTTTAAAAAAAGGAAAAAAACATGAAAAAACATACTATTTCAGTATTAGTTCAAAATAAATTTGGAGTATTAGCAAGAGTAGCCGGACTATTCAGTGGGAGAGGCTACAATATTGAATCACTATCTGTTAATTCCACAAGTTCTCCGGATATATCCAGAATGACAATTGTAACATCTGGTGATGAAAATATAATTGAGCAAATAGACAAACAGCTGAATAAGCTGGTTGATGTTATAAAAGTTACAGATCTTTCCGGTCGTGATTTTATTGAAAGAGAACTTGTAATGGTCAAAGTAGCAGTAGATAATAAAACACGCTCGGACATCATTCAGCTTACAGAAATATTTCAGGGAAAAATCATTAATGTTCAAAAGGATGAAATAACTATTGAGCTGTCAGGCAACGGAATAAAAATTGAAAACTTTCTTGATATGCTCAAAGAATATAATATCATTGAACTTGTAAAAACCGGTCGGGCTGCAATTTCCCGTCACCCTGGTCCCACAGAAAACTATGCGGGCTAATATATGAAAATACTGGTTATTGAAGTTGCCGCCTTAGGGTACAAAACTTGGCAGCAGTTTCACTCCCTTCCATTTTGGGATCAATTAAATTCATGTTCACTTAAAACTGTATTTCCTGCAGTTACCTGCACCGTGCAGGCTTCTTTTAGAACTGCCGCACCTCCGGCGGAGCATGGAATGATTGCAAACGGTTTTTTCAACAGGAAACTGAGAAAAACTTTTTTCTGGGAACAGGCATCCTCCATCTATAGTGGTTCTAGGATCTGGGATAAATTCAGAGAAGACGGAGGAACGGTCGGACAAATATGCTGGCAACAGGCAATTGGAAATGATTCTGATTTGATATTGACCCCTGCTCCAATTCACAAACATCATGGTGGAATGATTCAGGATTTTCATGCTCGACCTGAGGGGCTTTATAATAACCTTTGTAAACAGATTGGAAGAAAATTTAATCTTTTTTCTTATTGGGGTCCATTTACTTCAGAAAAATCAACATCCTGGATAACCGATTCAACTGTTGAATTATTAAAATCAGGTAAAGCATCAGATTTTCAACTTGTATATTTACCCCACCTTGATTATGAAATGCAGAAAACAGGTCCAGATTCACCAAAAAGTAAAAAAGCGTTCAGTTTTACCGAAAAACAGATCGAAAAAATTTTTACAGCAGCAAAAGCAGCAGGGTATGAAGTTCTGATTTTTGGTGATTATGCAATTACAGAAGCTCACACAGCAATACATCCAAATAGAATCCTGAAGGATGCAGGATTATTTAATACACGCAAAATAAAGTCAATGCTTTATCCTGATATCTATACATCTCCGGCTTTTGCTATGGTTGATCACCAGATTGCACATATTTATATCGACCGTCCGGAACATATTCAGAAAGTAAAAGATCTCTTTGATAAAATTCCAGGGGTAAAAAATGCTTATTTAAATTCTGAAAAAATTGATCATCCAGCTAGTGGTGAAATTATTTTAGAGGCAGATAACGGCTATTGGTTTGCTTATCCATGGTGGAAAGATAAATCAGAAGCGCCAGACTATGCTACTCATGTTGATATTCATAGTAAACCAGGATTTGACCCCTGTGAATTATATATGGAACTATGGCCGCCAATGTCAATTACAACAGATACATCTAAAATAAAAGGCACACACGGCTTAATAAACGAAAAGGTATTCTGGGGGGCCACATTTGATACAAAGTCTCCTGATTCTATACTTGATGGTGCATTACATATTAAAAATCTTTTAACAAGGAGTATAAAATGAAAAATAAAATTATTGGAATCGTATTGATGTCAGCAATACTCTCAGCAGGGTGTATTTTATTTGGAGAACATTATACACCTCAGCAGTTACTAGGCTATAAACTTATAGATGTGGTAAAAAATAATAACATCAGTGAATTTCAAAATTTATTTGCAAACAATGTAATTGAAAAATTCAAAGAACGAAATGAAGATTTTGATGTATCTCTTCAAAAGGTTCTTGATAAATATCGTGAAAAATTTTTTAAACGCTATAAAGAGTTTCAAGACAGTAACTTTTATTTCAATTATCAGGGAACAGAAACAGAAGGTGATTTATATATATTTTTTAATGAGCAAAGAAGTGCAAAAAAACCAATTATTCTTGAAAATGAAGAATGGGTATTTAACAAACTGTAGATTATCTGACAGAATTTCCTGAATATTTGTCCAATAATATTGACTTTTGATGTAATTAATGGTATAACTTGATTGTTAGGAGTTAGTTTTTTAAAGAAAAAAAACAGCGTAAGATTTCAAAACAATAGAAAAATATAAGCCTTCCTAAGAAAATAATAATAAAGATTTAAGAGGAATTAATGTCGACTATTCTGATAGCTGAAGATGATAAAATCACAATGCTGATTTATAAAAAAATCATATCATATTTGGGGCATGAGATTATTCCATGCATCAACGGTCTAGAAGCTGTTGATGCTATAAAAAAACAGAATGTGGATTTAGTAATTCTTGATTATATGATGCCGGAAATGGATGGCCTCGAAGCCTGTGCCGCAATAAGAAAACTCCCAAATGGCATAAGTATTCCTGTAATTATAGTTTCAGCCAATGATTCCCAGGAAGAAATTCTACAGTGCTTAAATGCAGGAGCTAATGATTACCTTGTTAAACCTATTAAAGAACCTATTTTAATAGCTAAACTGAAAAATTTCCTAAAAACTTCATCATTACACAAAAATGAAATTGAAATTGTTAAAAATAAAGTAGCAATCGCAGATAAATATAAAGTCAATAAGATTTTAGGGTACGGAACCCATTCTATTGTTTTTCTTGCAGAAGATTTGCAGCACAACAAAGAAAAAGTTGCAGTAAAACTTCTAAATCAGAATGTATTGACAGATGAGCTTGCAGATTCATTCATATCTCTTTCAACAAAAATTACCGAAAGCAACCTGACTAATGTAATTAAGATTCTTGATTATGGAGTCTATAATGGACACATATACATTGTACTTGAGTATGCAAATGGAGGTGATTTTGCATCAAAACTCAAACAAAAAGAAAGAATGGATGAGGCTGAAGTTATAAAGATGATGCTTGATATATCTCAAGCGTTTATTTCTATGGAAAATAATAATATAACTCATTTGGATATTAAGCCTGAAAATATTCTAATTACAACGGAAAATATACATAAACTCACAGATTTCGGTATAATTAAAGAAGAAACAAATGCAACAATGTCTATTAAATCAGAAATTTGGAGTACTGCATCCTATGCACCTCCTGAAATTTTTCTTGAACAAAACAAAGTAAGTATTAAAAGTGATATCTACAGTCTGGGGGTAACTGCATATCAGGCAATTACAGGGGATAATCCTTTTTATGCAGAAAAACCCAAAGTTGCAATGTTCAGACAAATTAATCTTCAGCCAACTTCTATACTAGAACTTGAAACTCAATGTTCTGTTGAATTATCATTACTAATTGATATGATGCTTGCAAAAGATCCTGAACAACGCCCTTCCGTATCTGAAGTATTTGAAACCTTAACCTATATTCACTCCTGCTTTGAAAAAGGATGTATTGAAGAATTAACTTATATAGAAAAAACTAACCCGACCAAGCATCTGTCTCCGGAAAAAGAACAGAAAAAAACTAAGGATATTGCAAGAGCAGCTGAAAAAATCAATGTTGAAAAAAATCCAATAATTAAGGGTCACACTTCAATAAAAAAGAAAAAAATAAAAAGATTCAAAAAAAAGCATACCACCATTTTTGCAGGCCCTGTCGTTGATATAGCCTTAAAATATGTAATCCCTATCGTTGTTAGTGTTGTTTTGTATTTCACTGCAGGTTTCGTTTACAGCATGATCCAAGAAAAACCTCCTGAATTTGATTTTAAAGGAATAAAATCAGCAATTGAATGTTCTTCATGCGGTAATTTGGAAATAAAAAGTGTAATTGATATAACTAATTGTAAGTGTAATAAATGCGGAAAACAAGAGTGGTTCGCCTACACTTGTAATAAATGTAATAAAATTTTCCCATGGGATGAAGAAAAAATTGCGGAAGAAGAAGCTGAACTTGAAAAATCAGGTGCTGACGATTCCGAATATGATTCTTTATATGTTTGCCCATACTGTAAATCTGCTGACATATCTCCCCTACCCTGGGAACAACTGGAACATAATGAAAAATTGCCTAAAAAAACTTTAAAGAAAGACAATTAATAATATATGCGACTGATAATATTAACTCAATACTATCCACCTGAACACGGAGCCCCACAGAATAGACTTCACGACCTGGCTGCCAGGGCAGTCAAAATGGGCCATAAAGTGACAGTTTTAACTGCAATGCCGAACTATCCTCAAGGTAAGATTTTTAAAGATTACAGGAGAAAATTTACCTTTAAAGAAGATATTGATGGGGTTAAAGTAATTCGTTCCTGGATTTTTACTTCAAAAAAGAAATCTTTAATTCCTCAGCTGACTGTTTACTTTTCTTTTGTTTTTACTTCTTTGATCGTGGGTCTGTTTAGATTAAGAAAAGCCGACTTTCTAATATGCGAGTCTCCTCCACTTTTTTTAGGCTTCAGTGCAATTTTTCTATCTTTATTCAAAAGAGCTGGCCTGGTAATGAACATTAGTGACCTATGGCCTGAAAGTGCCGTTCAATTGGGCTTGATCGGTCCTGGTTTAAAACTATCAATTTTAGAATGGTTTGAAAAAAAACTTTATAAAAAATCTGTATTTGTATTATGTCAGACAGAGGGAATCGTTACTGGAGTTTTAAAAAGTTATCCAAAAACGAAAACTATTCTATACCCAAATGGGGTTGACCTTGAAATGTTTAAAAAAATTCCAAAAAGCAAAGATACAGCTGAAGAGTTAAATATTGATACCACAAAATTCATTGTTGGGTATGGAGGTAATCATGGCAGGTCTCAGGCGTTGAGTCAAGTTTTAAAAGCAGCAAAAATTGTTTCAGAAAAAAATAAAAATATTACTTTCCTTTTCTTTGGTGATGGCCCAGAAAAAGAAGACTTACAGGAAGAGTCCCGACAAATGAAACTTAAAAATACAATTTTTTTTCCATCTCAACCAAGAAAAAAAATGGCACTAATTCAATCTCTCTGGGATCTCGCTTTAGTACCTCTTAAAAATATAGAGCTTTTTGATGGAGCAAGACCATCTAAAATGTTTGAATTAATGGCTGGGGGAATTCCATTTATTTTCTCAGGCAAAGGAGAAGGTGCAGACATAGCATTAGAAAGTGGTTGTGCTTTTGTTGTTCCTCCTGAAAATTCAGAGAAACTTGCAGAACAGATTATCGAGTTTGCTAAAATTTCTGACAAAAAGCGGTCTCAAATGCAAGAGCGGGGCAGAAATTTTGTTTCATTAAATTTCGATAGAAAAAAACTTGCAGCAGACTTAATGCAACAATTAGAAAATAAACTAAAAAAATAGTCCATCAAAACGCTTCAGATCCCTCTATTTAAAACTTTTCAAATGAAGTTAGACTCCAGTATAAATCTACAGCCTCTTTCCCCCATAGAATCCATAAATAAGAAGCAAAAGCCAGACATACTCCAAAAGGGAGAAGCCCTGTAAACTTTTTCCTTTTTAGTATTATCAAACATAATCCAGCAAACGCTCCAAAAATTGAAGCTGCAAAAAGAATAAAAAAAGCTGCAACCGGACCAAAAGCAGCAGATACTGCAGCCATGTACTTAATATCTCCCCAACCAAATGCATCTTTTTTAAATATAAGTTTTCCAACAAAAGCAAGAAAAAATAAAATAACAACACAGATACTAATAGATGCACACACGGCTGTTAATGCTTTCCAATAATTACCACACCCCCACATTTTCGAAAAAAATGGAGCGGCAACTATACCACCAAGAATAACAGGATAAGTAATTTTATTAGGTATAATTAAATGCTCATAATCAATAAAAGCTGTCAGCAACGCTAGTATTGTAATGGCAAAAGAAGCAACAAGTAACGGTACAAAAAATTTCAAAGGCAATTGAATGGAAAGAAGCTTAAACCAAACTCCCATAAAAAGTAAACCTGTTATCATTTCAACAATAATATACCGTGAAGATATAGGGTTTCCACATCTCCTACAGCGTCCCCTCAAAGCAATCCAGCTTAAAATAGGAATATTTTCATACCATGCGATTTCATAATCACATTTCGGACAATGAGAAGGTGGGAAAACTATTGATTCATTACGCGGAATACGCCAAATACAGACATTTAAGAAGCTTCCAATACAAAGACCTACAAAAAATATAAAAACAGACCATAACCAGAGTTGAGTTTTATCGAAAAATGGGGAAGACTGATAATAAAAAGATGAAAAAAATAATTGATACATTAAGAATCCTTTCTAATCTCAGAAGTTTCTTCAGAATTAAGCATAAGTTTTATCTTAGCTGTTAAGTCAGAGATAGAAAAAGGCTTCGCCATAAATTCACAATCAGGAATATCAAAATCAACATTAGAAATAGTCTTACCTACATAACCTGAAATAAACAGAGTCTTCATATTTTTGTGTTCCTTCTTTAAATTTTTAGCAATATCATTTCCTCTTTCTCCCTTAAGTATAATATCTGCAAGCAGTAAATCAATCCCACGATCAGGTAATTTTTTATAAACTTCAGCGGAAGATGCAGCTGTAATGATATCGTATCCTGCTCTTGTGAGAATAGTTTCAAGTAATTCTCTTAAAGAATCATCATCTTCTAGAACCATAATAATTCCCGAACCAGATTTTAATATATTCTGAGTTTTTACAAACCCCGTATCCGAACAGAATTCAGATTCTTGATTTAACGGAAAATATACATTAAATATACACCCCTTCCCCAAGGTCGTTTCAACTTGAATATAACCATTCTGCTGCTTTACTATTCCGTAAACTGTTGAAAGACCTAACCCCGTCCCTTCTGACTTCGTTGTAAAAAACGGATCAAAAATCTTTTGTTTAATTTCTTCGCTAATACCTTCACCATTATCAGAAACCTGCAGTAAAGCATAATATCCCGGTGAAACTTTGAAGTTCCCATCAAGATATACTTCCTTTAAGAATTTTTTCCCCGTAGTTATTGTTATACTGGAATTCCCTTTATCTCCGCAAGCATCTGAGGCATTAATTACTAAATTCAAAATAACTTGCTCCAACATACTTAAATCAGATTTAATTACCAGCTTTTCTTTTTGTAAATTTAAATTGAGATCCGTATTAACACCTACAAGACGATTCAACATCCCTAACATACTCTCAACTGTTTTATTCAGTTCAATGTCTTTAAGATAAAAAACTTGTTTACGGCTAAATGCAAGAAGTTGACGGGTTAAATTAACAGCTCTTTTACAGGACTTTTTGATCTCCTGTATCGGCTTATAGGTCTTCATTGATGAATCAGTTATCATTGAAAGAACTTCATTATACCCCTGAATCGAAGTTAAAATATTATTAAAATCATGAGCAATCCCACCTGCTAAACGCCCGACTGCTTCCATTTTCTGAGCCTGTCTTAGCTGCTCTTCAAGTTCAGTCTCATGGGTTACATCTCTTTTAATTGCAACAAAATTGGTAATCCTCTTGTTTTTGTCAGAAATGATTGGGAAAATAACTGCCTTCTCTCGGTATAAAGTACCATCTTTATGCTTATTGACAAATAAACCTTCCCATAATTCTCCTTTAGAAATTTTTTTCCATAATTTTTTATAAAATTTATCAGGATGAACTCCACTTTTTAAAAGGGAAGGATTCTTCCCAATCAGTTCTTCATTTTTATAACCTGTAAGTTCTTCATAAGCCTCGTTTACATAAAGTATAATTCCCGTAGCATCTGTAATAAGAATACCCTCAGTTGAATGAGAAACAGTAGCAGCTAAAAGTTTGAGTTCTGCATCCGTCATGTTTAATTCAGTTATATCAAAGCAAACCTCAATGAGTCCTGTAATTATATTCATTTCATTTTTTAAAGGAACAATAACAACAGAAAAATCATGAATTGTCCCATCTTTTTTCTTAAATGAAATCTCAATATTTGCTTTTTCTTTTTTCCCTAATAATACCTGATTTTCACAACTATGAAATTCTTTAGAATTCCCAATTACTTTTTTATCAAACTCTAATTGCGTCATTTCATTATCAGTACTTAAAACATCTACTATCGCATCATTCATTAATTCATATACATTATTAATATTCTTAATAAGAACAGGGATATTAATAGCGGAAAGTAAAGTCTCAAGATAATTTTTTACATAAAAATAAGTGGATTCTTGTTTTACAATTTTAGAAATATCATTAATATACAAAACTAAATTATCATCAACCTTCAATGATTTAACCTGTAAATATTTAATTTGTGATTTAACTTCAACATTAAAATATACAGTATGAGAACGACCTGTACTTAAAGTGTCAAGATATTTCTGATATCGAGGAGTTTTCTCAATACCAGGAGCAAGCTCTTTAAGTTTTTGCCCCACTGGAATATCCCTATTTTTTATTTTCAGAATTTTAGAGGCTTTTAGATTAAAATAGCAACATGTCATTAAACTGTCAAAAAGAATTATACCTTGAGGTGAATTCTCCAATATTTGAAAAAAGAACTTTTCAGGTCGATTTTTCTCGATTTTCATAACAAATACCACCAATCAATTAAAACATTCAAGCAATTTAAGTTTATATTTTTTTATCCATTATCTAAATAAAGTATACCACATTTTTGATATTCAGACAATAGAATTTAAAAAATAAAATTATTATCATTCAAGAATTCCTGATTTTACACATATTTTGACTTCTATTGACATTAAAGTATTTATTCTCAAATTTATTAACTACCAATATATACAGAAAAATAGACTCAATAAATATAAACACCATTTATAACTCGTTTGAAATACTTTTGGATGCTTGTGATTTTTTCACTTTCCGAGTTTAATATTTGTTTAATATTTCTCATCCCCCCATTTTTTATCTTTATGATATACAGAGATACTTCCCATGCTCTTTTATTAAATTATATAGACTTTTTAAAGTCAAATATATTCATCAAAATATGAATCATCCCCAAACTGAGGTAAGATTGAGGATAATTCTGTTCGATTTTTTTCACCACTAACTGAACACTAACATCACACTAACTTTTTCTTCTACTTTTCCGGTCGTCGCAGTGGCGGGTTTCCCCTCACCCAACAACAACCAGAAGGGAAAGAGTTATCCGGCGAACCACTGTGTGTTTTTTCGTCAACGCCCGTATTGTTAGTGTTCCGTTAGTGTATCGTTAGTGGTGAAAAATGAAACCTTGATTTTCCGCGGGTTCTACTGTAATCTACCATCGGAATTTGCGAATTTGGCGAATTTGCGCGAATTTGGGGACAGGTTGATTATAACTTATCCCAATTTTTGATGTAAAATAAAGATAAAAAGGGGAAAGAGGATCAAGGATTTTGAAAAGTTTGATGTGTTCATATATTGTTAATCCTTTGTTCCAGTGACTCAAGAGTATTCATAATATCATTAAATGTCGGGATATTTCCGAAGATCATAGGCTCCATTAATGTGTAATCTTTTTTCAGTTCAGAGACTGTTTTATCAGAGGGGATAATCTTAAAAGTGCCGGGTTTTGCTGTTTGATAACTCGCCCATCCGCAACGGAAATACATAATTTTATGCTGTACTACTCTTGCCAGTAGTTTGGAGTCGTCCAATACTGTTTTACTGAAATCAGAATTAGTCAGCATTGCCAGATCATAATAGTGGCGTGAATAACGTGGAAGCAGTGGTTTATCTTCCGGCCAGTGCGCTAACTGATGCAATATAGTAGCCTTTTCCCAGAATGTTCTTTCCGCACTGAGTGCGATTACTCTACAATCCGGTTCTTTAAACATTTTAGAGAAATGTCTAGCAGCATAAGATACAACCTGAGATTTCTCTGTCGGCCACAAATCGGATTTTGAACCAAATTCCAGCTTAACTACAGGCTTGTTATATTCGGAAACCAGAAACACTGTGGGATAATGAAAAAGTAGAGTCTGCTCATCTGGATCTTTCGTATCAGTAGTTAACTTCCAGGAGAGATCTGATAAGGAAGTCACGAATTGCTTTTGCAGGATGTCATGCAATTCTCCACATACATAAGTGCTGCATTTCTCAGTCATTTCTTTTATAAGCCGATCCCGCTGTTTATTACTTGAAGCTTCCTCCGGGTTGTCTTCGAACCCGAAAACCTTTCTATCTAGCGTCAGGTCAATGTCTTCCGAAAAACGGTTTATGATACCGTAAACCTTTGAAAGTGTGGTTCCACCTTTGAATATAAGGTGTTCTCGAATATCTTTAATTGAAAAAAGGTGTTTAAGTGTCCAGCAGACCCAAAAGTCTTTTTCTGTCAAATATGCTGGAAGGTCCATTGCCTCACCGGTCTGAGTAAAAAGCTGGAAGCGTACATCTGGATTACTGACGGCTATCTTATCCATATCAGACATCATCTTCTTTTGTAATTTTTTTTATAACTTCCCATAGCCAGCTTTCCATATGTCTGGTTTCTTTCAGCAAAGTTTTTTTATCTTTTTCATTTAGGATTCTTCGTAACTGACTGACCACTCTATTGTCAACTGCATTTTTCCCAAGCCATCTAAGAGCCTGAGTTATAAGAATAACGATTTCAGACCCAGGTAAAAGCTCTCTAGGAGGTACACGCTTGAAGATTAGAGTTCTATTTCCTATTTTAATCGTTTTAGACTGTCCATCCGTCAAATAAATGGACTTTGCCGGGACCTGTGTTGATAATCCCAAAATATTGGCAGCAAGAGCTCCTGAGGGTTGAATTCTCCAACCATTTTTTTTCGCTATAACATTTGCGACTTTATCTATATCAGGAGCAAGGACACCTCCGAGTCTCTCGTCAAAAACCGGATAATCATAAATCCCGGTTGATAGCCTGCGAATAATTCCTTTCCTGCGTAATTCAGAAAGAGACTTGTCAACGGAATTACGTGTTGCAATATCATTGAAAGCATCAGCAGAAAAGACATAACCCTTTTTGTGCCCATAAATCCTAGAAACAATTTTATTCTTAACGCTTTGCAACTTATTTATCCTTTTTATTTTTTCAGAAACACGATGTCGTACTTCTGAAATTTACAACTTATACTATAAACTGCAAGTTATAATTGAAAGAAAATTTAGGACAGGTTGATTATACTCTCTCACGGAGACACTGAGAGCACCGAGTTTTTTTATTTCTCTGCGCCACCGTGCCGACGTGAGCGACAGGAATTTGGGGACGGAATTTGGCCGGAATTTGGCGGAATTTGGGGAATTTGGGGACAGGTTGATTATAACTTGATTTTTTATGGAATTTGGGGACAGGTTGATCGGAATTTGGGGACAGGTTGATTATAACTTGATTTTTTATAGCTGATTTGATATAATGTAAGATAATGTAATTTTAAAATTATAATTAATTAAATCAGGAGGTTTGTTATGAGACTTGCAAGGGAAAAGCTTCTTGGCGGCGGTTGTTATTATCATCTGATGAATCGTGTAGCGGGGGATAAACACTGGTATCCGTTCAGGGATGTTGATAAAGAATACGGGATGAATCTTGTCAGGCGTTTGTGTTCGTATTATCTTCTTGAAATAATTTCAATGTGCTGGATGGGTAATCATTATCATATTGTGCTTTATGAACCTCAGACTCATGAACTGCCTGATAATAAAGAGATCGTAAAACGGCACAATGATTTTTACGGAGAAGATAAACTCGGTAGACATATACAGACTGATGATAAGGAAGAAGTTGAAAAAGTCCGCAGAAATATGACTGATATAAGTCACTTTATGAAAAATTTCCAGCAGCAGATGACCAACTATATTAACCGTAAATATGACAGACGCGGAACTCTCTGGGCGGACCGATTTAAAAGTACAATTCTGGAAGGAGAACACGCACTGTGGCAGGTTGTTGAATATATCGAATTAAATCCGGTCAGAGCCGGACTTACCGAATCAGCATCAAACTACAGACACTGCACCTGGGGGTGGTATAAAGGTTCAGGTAAACATATTTTTCATGATAATTTCATAAAACATATGAAAGGTGCACTTGGATCAGTTGCGGCTAACTGGAGTGATCTTGCTCTGTTTAATCTGTTTGAAAGTGAACTTGTGCGTATAACATTGTCAGAAAAGGGCATTATCGGCAAAGCACTTTTTGAAATGGTTCAGGAAGCTAAAAAAGGTGAAACCATGCCTGTAAGGTTTCTCAGACGCACACGACACTGGACTGACGGTGGAATTATAGGTTCAAAAGCATTTGTCCAGAAAGTTGCATGTCAGTTCAGAGATACAAAAAAAGTAATGAAAAAGCAGTTCAGTCACGGTAAAACACCAGACGGTGTTTCCATCTACTGTTATAAAATGCTCAGAGATACCTAATCTGATATTTTTAAACTGATAATTTCATCATATTTTATATCTTCAATTAAGCAAGATATCATCTTCCCTGCCCTACTTTGCAGATTTTTTACCAGAAATCATTGATTTTTTTAATCAGAAAAAATTGTCAATAGACAATTAAAAATAATTTGAATTCAATCAATCAAATATCTATTTTACCTGTAATCCTCATTCTCAATCAGCAAAAATAATCTTCAATTGTCCCTAATTTTCTATCAACCTGTCCCCAAATTGCCCAAATTCTATCAACCTGTCCCCAAATTATCGTCCCCAAATTATCCCAAATTGACAAATTCACATTTATTGTGA
>Ga0256913_10000160_pt1 | contig 31304 bp, 23 predicted proteins | sample Axial_MatmetaG_FD_185970 | JGI IMG/M metagenome (GOLD analysis project Ga0256913, IMG submission 185970) | Deep-sea worm associated microbial mat communities from Axial Seamount, Juan de Fuca Ridge, Pacific Ocean - Axial_Mat | ecosystem: Environmental > Aquatic > Marine > Oceanic > Microbial... | reverse complement strand
TGTAAATGTTAAGATTTTTGTACTATCAACAATTCCTTTTACAACTATAGTTTCGTCAACCATTGCCTCGGCAATTGTAGGATTACGAAACCATTTTACAATAGTATCATTTCCGTTTATTATTGTATCGGCTCCATGGCTTTCGGCAGTGGCACGCATTGTTGCTCGCATATATGCTTGATATTTATCGGGAGCTTTTTCGCCTGTTTGGGTTACTACTGTTGCTGCTCCAATTCTTGCACCATCACGCATATAAATAGAGTCGCAAGCTATTGATATTAATGCACCTGCCGAAGCTGCATTGTTATCGATAAAAACATATACAGGTATCTTAGAATTTAAAATTTTTGTTCTGATACTATCGGCTGCGTCAACTAATCCACCGTAAGTATTCATGTGTATTAAAATTAAATCGGAGTTCGATTTTTTGGCATTGTCAAATGCAAGCTGCGTATGTCGCCAAACTGCAGGACCTATTTCTTGTTTTATATCAAGTACATAAACCTTCTTTTTTTCTTGCGAAAAAGAAAAAACACTTGTTAAAACAATAAGAATAATTAATATTTTTTTTGTCATCGTATTTTTATTTTAACCAAATAATCTTTTAAAAAACGATTTTTTATTTTGACGTTTAAAATCTTCTTCGAGAAGCTCTATACTTTCTCCCTCAATAAGTTCCCATATTTTTCCCCAACCTAAAAAACCACCAATATTTTTATCGTCAATATAAATATCTGCATTAATTTTTCGGCTTATTTCTCCTTCAACATATTCTTCTTCGGGGTAGTTTTTATTAATTGCATAAAACTCAATTCCGTTTTGTCTGCAAAACTCCACTGCCTCATCAAGCTCTTTACCGGCTCGATATGTCCAAAGAATTAACCTATGATTTTTTTCTTGTAATGCTTTTAAAGTTTCAAAAGCAAATAATATTGTTTTTCCAATCTCCGGATACCTATGTTCTACAACTGTACCATCAAAATCTACTGCTATAATCATATTCTTCTAAAAATATATTTTATTCAAATATACGTTATTTTTTTAATTTTTTTTCTATTCAATTAGTATGATTTGATAATGCGTATATAAATCATTAACTTTGTACAAAAAAGAAATTATGAGTACTAACGAAATAAGAGATTATTTGCATAAATATATTGATAATGCTGATGAACGTTTTTTAGCTACTGTTTATCAAATTTCATTAATGAATAAAAAGCAAAATACTCCTTATTTTAAACAAGGACAAGAAATTTCTAAAGAACAACTTTATAAGAAGTTAAAAGAATCTGAAAAAGAAATTAAAAATGGAGATTTCATGACAATAGAGGATTTTATTAACAAATCTGATAAATGGTCTTAAGCAAAAAAACAGTAATAATATCAAAAGCTGCAATGGCTTCTATAAAAGATATATACGATTATATCAAAGAAAAAGAAAAATCAACTATTCCTGCAAAATATGTAAAAAATGCCATTTTAAATAAATGTAAAAGTTTAAAAGATTTTTCGGGGTATTCTATTGAAGCATTTTTGTCTGAATACTCTGAGACATATCGTTCTGTAAGTATTTGGAATTATTTAATTATTTTCACCGAAAACAATAAAACCATTAATATATTAAGTGTTATTCACACAAGCAGACACCCAGAAATTAGAAAAAAGATAGATTAGATTTTGAAAAGATATTCCTACAAGAGAAGAAAATATCGTATATTTTTCTATAAATTTTGTTTATTATCTAATTTTGGCTGGTATAAATAACCAACTTCTGCCCCGGATGAACCTTGTTTGTATCTAAATTATTCCATTGTTTTATATTTTCTATTGTACAACCATAATCAATAGCAATCTTATGAAAATATTCTCCGTATTTTACAACATGGATACATTTTTGTTTTGGTTCTTCAGCTAAGATTTCTTTTTCTGTTAAGTTTCCTTTTTCGCTATCATCAACATAAACAATAAAATCAGAAACTTTTTCGGCAGGTAAAGTAATTGTGTATGTTTTATTGGCATTTGGGATATACCCTTTTTTAAATTTTGGATTTAAGAATTTAATATCGCTGTAAGGCAAGCCAATAGCGTCTGCAACTTTATACAAAGACAAATCGCCTTGAACAGATAAACTATCGATATTATAATAATTATATTCCAGATGTTTTGCATAAATTGCATGCTCATTAGCATACGAGAAAGAATAATATGCAGCATAAAAAATTGCTACATAATTTTGTGTTTGTTTTGGTAAGTATTTCTTTATTTTCCAAAAATCTTTTTCGCCACCGGCTTTTATAATTGCATTACGAACAATTCCCGGACCTCCGTTATACGCAGCAATAGCTAATTCCCAATCACCAAAAGTATTATATAAATAATTGAAATATTTACAAGCTGCTTCCGTAGATTTATAAGGATCTTTTCTATCATCAATATAATTATCTATTTTTAAGTCTAACATTTTACCTGTATTATACATAAATTGCCACAAACCTACTGCTCCCGAACGTGAACGTGCATTTGGATTTAATGCCGATTCAATAATTGATAAATATTTTAATTCCATTGGCAAATCATATTTATCTAAATATTCTTCGTAGATAGGAAAATAAAGCTCCGAACGCCCAAGTATAACCGACATTTGCGAGCGTTTACGAATAGTGTACATTTCTATAAAACGCTTTACATCTTCATTATAAGTTACATCAATTCGGCTATTTTGGTTTAATTTTGCAATTCTGTATTCATAAATCAAATCGTTAGGGCTTATTGTTGTATCAATATTAGGATTTTCCTCATTTTTATTAAAATATTGATATTGATTTACTACTAAAGAATCTATTTCCTCTACCGAATTCAAGCTTTTTTTAGTCTTAAGACTATCTTCCGGTTCGCTTGCTATCATTAAACTAGGTAGCGAAACTAATAGAAATAAAAATATTTTCATTAAATATAATAGTATGTTTTTATTTACACGTAAATTACTTTTATCCATATTTTGCTTTGAATATTCAAATATTGATAAAAAAATGCTGTGTTTTATAGCTTACTGATAAAAGATATTAACTTTCTATTGTTGATTTTGTGTTCTTAGTTTTTTCTTTTAATTTTACTTTCTGAATTTTAACTTAAAAATCTATGAAAAAGTATTTCTTTTTAGCATTAATTGCAATATTATTTGCTTGTAATCCAACAGAAAAAACCGATGAAAAATCTAATGATATGACCGAAAATCCTTTATTAAAAGAATTTGATACTCCTTATGGAGTACCACCATTCGAGTTAATTAAACCGGAACATTATATACCGGCAATTAAAGAAGCTATAAAGCAACACAACGAAGAAATAGATAAAATTGCTAACAATACAGAAGCTCCAACATTCGAAAACACAATTGAAGCAATAGATTACAGCGGTGCACTTTTAAGAAGAATTTCGCCTGTTTTAGAAAACTTGACATCGGCAGAAACAAACGATGAACTTATGAAGGTTGAAAAAGAAGCTTCGCCTTTATTAATAGAACATGAAGATAAAATTAAATTAAACGATAAATTATTTACAAGAATAAAAGCGGTTTACGATAAAAAAGATGAACTAAATCTTAATCAGGAACAAACAATGCTTTTAGAAAAATATTACAAAAGTTTTGTTCGTGGCGGTGCCAATTTAAACAAAGAAGATAAAGCTAAATTAATTGAAATTAACAAAGAATTAGCAATGCTTTCCATAAAATTCGGCGACAATGTTTTGGCAGAAACAAATGCTTTTACTTTAGTTATTGATAGTCAAAGCGATTTAGCAGGCTTACCACAAGGAGTTATTGATGCTGCCGCAGCAACAGCAAAAGAAAAAGGATACGAAAACAAATGGGTTTTCACAACTCAAAAACCAAGTTTAATACCGTTTTTAATGTACTCCGAAAAACGCGAATTACGTAAGCAAATGCAAGACGCTTATTTAATGCGTGGCGATAATAACAATGCAAACGATAACAAAGAAATAATTAAAAAAATAATTAAGCTTCGTCAAGAAAAAGCAGAACTTTTAGGATATAAAAACTATGCTTTTTATGTGCTTGAGGAAAACATGGCAAAAACACCCGATAAAGTTTATGAACTTATCAACAAGGTAATGGCTGCCTCAACAAAAAAAGCTATAGAAGAAAGAGCAGAACTACAAAAATTAGTTGAACTTGACGCTAATGATTTTAAACTTGAATATTACGATTGGTGGTACTATTCCGAAAAGTTGAAAAAAGCAAAATACAATGTAAGCGATGAAATATTACAAGCATATTTCGAGAAAAACAATGTTCGCGAAGGAGCATTTATGGTAGCAAATAAACTTTATGGATTAAAATTTGAAAAATTAGATTCTGTACCTGTTTATCACCCTGATGTAGAAGTTTACAAAGTAACTGAAGCCGACGGCAAAGAAATTGGTTTGCTGTACATGGACTTTTTTGTGCGTCCGGGGAAAAAATCCGGAGCTTGGATGACAAGCTACAGAAAGCAATACAAAGAAAACGGAGAAAATGTAATGCCAATAATTTCAACGGTTTTCAATTTTGCAAACCCTGTTGAAGGAAAACCTGCACTTTTAACTTTCGATGATGTAGAAACTGTTTTTCATGAATTTGGTCACGCATTGCACGGTTTACTTTCTAACTGTACTTATTTAAAATTATCTGGAACATCGGTTGCTCGCGATTTTGTTGAGTTGCCATCGCAAGTAATGGAAAATTGGGCTCGCGACCCTGAGGTAATTAAACTCTATGCAAAACATTACCAAACAGGCGAAGCAATTCCCGATAGTTTAATAGAAAAGATTGATGCTGCTTCTAAATTTAATCAAGGATTTATTACAACAGAGTTTATGTCTGCTGCAATTCTTGATATGGATTGGCATACAAAAGTAACTGATTTCGATAATATCGATGTAAATAAATTTGAAGATGAATCTTTAACAAATATGGGTTTAATTCCTGAAATTAAAGTAAGATACCGAAGCGGGTACTTTTCTCATATTTTCCAAGGTAGCTATGCCGTAGGATATTACGGATATCTTTGGGCAGCAATTTTAGATGCCGATGCTTTTGCTGCATACAAAGAAACAGGAGATGTTTTTGATACTGAAACTGCTAAAAAATTCAGAAATAATATTTTATCGAAAGGTGGAACTGAAGACCCAATGGAAGAATATGTTAAATTCCGTGGTCGTGAACCACATATTGATGCTTTATTGAATGCTCGCGGATTAAAATAGAAAAATATGGAAGCAATAACAGAACAAAGTTTTCTGATATGGTTAATACCATTAATTATTGTATTATCATTATGGGAAACCGTATGGAAAATTATTGCAATGTGGCGTTCTGCCAGAAACAATGACATGGCTTGGTTTATTTGCATTGCAATAATAAACACAATTGGTATATTACCAATAGTTTATATATTAACTCATAAAAAAGAGAAAACCGAAATAGACTGACAAAATTACAATGGTATAGAAATTGATAATTTGGTAATGTTAATTTTAAAATTATTGAATTATGACTATATGGATAATATTTGGTTTTTTTATGTTGTTAAGCTACATAATTAGTAGCACATTAAAATCAAAGTTTAAAAAATATTCAAAAATTCCTCTAAACTCCGGAATGACAGGCAGAGATATTGCCGAAAAAATGTTGCACGATAATGGTATTTACGATGTGCAAATTATATCTGTACAAGGAAGTTTAACCGATCATTATAATCCTGCAAATAAAACTGTTAACCTTAGTCCTGATGTATATCACGGACAAAGTGTTGCATCGGCAGCTGTTGCAGCACACGAATGTGGACACGCTGTACAACATGCACGTGCTTACAGTTTTTTAACAATGCGTTCTAAACTTGTGCCTGTTGTTAGTTTTGCCAGCAAATGGGTACAATGGGTATTGCTTGCAGGAATTCTGTTAATAAACTCATTCCCACAGCTTTTGCTGATAGGGATTATACTTTTTGCATTAACAACTTTATTCAGTTTCATTACCTTACCTGTTGAAATTGATGCAAGTAGCAGAGCTTTAGCATGGCTGCGAAATTCAGGTTTAACAACTTACGAAACCCAAGACAAAGCAAAAGATGCATTAAAATGGGCTGCTTATACCTATGTTGTAGCTGCACTTTCTTCGCTTGCTACTTTACTTTATTATGTAATGATTTATATGAGTGGAAGAAGATAAAATATAATGAAAATAATGAAAAATGAAAGCTTGTTAGTTTTTTAACTACAAGCTTTTATTTTTTATAAAAGCTTCTAAACTCTCAAAAAAAACACTAAATTTGTTATCTAATTAAAATTGATAATAATAAAAAAAATATAATATGTTCGAGGCAAGTGTTTATAAAAATCGTAGAGAAAGTTTAAGAAGTAAGTTAAATAGCGGTGTAGTTTTAATTCTTGGAAATCAAGATGTTTCAATGAGTTATCCTGCAAATATTTTTGAATTTCGTCAAGACAGTTCGTTCTTGTACATGTTTGGACTAAACGAACCTATGCTTGCCGGTGTTATCGATATTGATAACAATAAAGATTATATTTTCGGTAACGATATCGATATTGAAGATATTATTTGGATGGGACCACAGCCATCAATAAAAGAAAAAGCAGAAAAAGCAGGAGTTGAAAATACAAATAAATTTTCTGATTTAAACTCGTTTCTAAAATCGGCTATCAGCAAAGGACAAAAAATACATTTTTTACCGCCTTATCGTGCAAAAAACAAAATTCTTTTAAACGAATTGCTCAATATCAACATAAATAATTTAAAAGAAAATGCTTCGGTAGAACTAATTAAGGCAATGGTTAGTTTGCGAGAGGTTAAAGAAGATGTTGAGATTAAAGAAATTTTAAAAGCTTGTGATACATCATATTTAATGCACACAACTGCTATGAAAATGGCAAAAGAAGGTGTTTTAGAAAAAGAAATTGCAGGAGCAATAGAGGGTATTGCACTTTCGAGAGGTTGGGGAATTTCTTTTCCTGTAATATTATCGCAAAACGGCGAAACTTTACACAACCACGACCACAGCCAACTTTTACAAAATGGTAGATTAATGCTTACTGATGCAGGTGCCGAAACAAACATGAATTATTGTTCAGATAATACAAGGACAGTTCCTGTTGGCGGTAAGTTCAGCACAAAACAGCGTGAAATCTACGAGCTTGTATTGGCTGCAAACAATAATGTAATGAAATTTGTAAAACCGGGAGTTTTCTACAAAGAAGCACACATGATTGCTGCAAGAACTATTACACAGGGACTTATGGATTTAGGACTTATGAAAGGTAATATTGACGATGCAGTAGAAACAGGTGCTCACACAATGTTTTTCCCTCATGGTCTTGGTCATCAGATGGGATTAGATGTGCATGATATGGAAGATTACGGAGAAGATTTTGTTGGCTACGATGAAACAATATCGCGAGTATCGCAATTCGGAACAGCATATCTGCGTTTAGCAAAAAAAATGAAACAGGGTTTTGTTTTTACAAACGAACCCGGTATTTATTTTATTCCTGCTTTAATTGATAAATGGAAAGCCGAAAAGATAAATAATGATTTTATTAATTTCGATAAAGTTAATGAGTATCGCAATTTTGGAGGAATACGTTTAGAAGACGACTTACTTATTACCGAAACAGGATGCAAAATGATGGGAAAACGTATCCCTATTACTGTTAAAGAAATTGAAGATTTGATGTCGTAAATTTTTAGCTTTTAGTTATAAATAAGTATTTTTTCAATATGTAATTAATGAATTATATAAAACAATTAACTTTTCTAAGATTTTTAGCTGCTATTTTAGTAGTATTGTTTCATTATGGGAGAAATACTTGGCCTTTTAACACAAGCGAAATAAACAAAATAGTTCTTGAAGGTTCTATTGCTGTTAGTTTTTTCTTTTTTCTTTCAGGAGTAGTATTAGCGGTTAATTATTTTAATAATGCTAAATTCAAATATCGCGATTTTATAATCAAACGAATAGCAAGAATTTATCCTGTATATTTATTAGCATTTGTTATAACATTGATTCTTGCAATGTTAATTAACAATTCTTATCCAAAAGGATTAAGTATAATACTTCAAATGCTTGGTTTTCATGCATGGGTTCCGGGTATCTGTTTAGAAATAAATTATCCTGCTTGGTCAATCTCCGTAGAAATGTTTTTTTATTTACTATTCCCCTTAATAATATTTTTATTTCGTAAATTAAAAACAAAGCAAATTACCATTTTAGTTATATTAATATGGATAATAAGTTCGTTTCAACATTACTATTTTGTAAATAATTTATATGAAGTAAATAATATTAAAATTGAACAATTTATCCTATATTTTCCATTGTGGCACTTAAACATATTCCTTACCGGAATGTTAGGAGGAATCTATATTAATAAAATAAAAAAGATAAATTTATTAACTGCACGAAGCTTATATTTAATAGGAATTATAATCTTTTTTGCAATATTTTTAATTGATAATCCACTTATTAAATATGTGCACAATGGTTTATTAGCACCTGTTTTCTTCTTAATTATTATTGGTTTATCATTAGATAAGTCGTTGTTAACAAAAGTATTATCTGAAAATAGTTTTGTGTTATTAGGTAATGCAAGTTATTCTATTTATATTCTACAATGGCCAATCTTTATTATTTTCACTAAACTAGTAAACAAATCTAGTTTAAATGGGATTTATTTCTATATTTATTTAATTTCTTTAATAATAATAAGTATAATTATATACTTGTTTTTTGAAAAGAATATGAAACAATTTATCTTGAAAAAATTAATTAAAAAATAAAAAAAATGTACAAAAAAATATTAATTCTAAGTTTATTTATAACTTCTATAGCATTTGCACAAGACGATGCAAAACCAGATTTAAAATCATTCAATAAGAAAAATATAAATTGGTATAACAAAGATATAAAGCAAGATAAAATTGCAGGAGCATCGGTTGACAAATTATACAATGAGCTGTTAAAAGATAAAGCTCCCAAAAAAACCATAATTGTTGCTATGATTGATGGCGGTGTTGATATTAAACACAAAGATTTAGAAGGCAGAATTTGGATAAACACCGATGAAATCCCCGATAACGGAAAAGATGATGATAACAATGGTTATATTGATGATGTTTACGGTTGGAACTTTATTGGGAATTCTGATGGAAAAAATATTAACGAAGCACCCTTAGAAAAAACTAGAATGCTTAGAATTTACGAGAAAAAATTTAAAGGAAAAGAAAAAAAAGACTTATCAGGCAAAGATTTAGAAGAATATAAATTATACGAGAAGCTGTCAAAATCATTTTTTAGCGAATTTACCGAATCTAATATGATGTATAATAATCTTAAAGGATTTATAGAAAATATTGATGCTTCAAATGAGATACTTACAAAATATTTTAAAACTGAAAATTATACTGAATCTGATATTAAAAAAATATCAAGTACAGATGAAAATGTAAATAGTGCAAAAAATTTTATGTTAAACATTTACAAAAATAAAATTGATATTGACGATATTAAATCTTATTACAAATACCTAGCATCTGAAATTGAATATCAACTAAATAGAGATTTTTTCCCGAGAAAAGAAATTATTGGTGACGATTTAGACAATTTTTCTGATACAAACTATGGGAACAATGATGTAACAGGTCCGAGAGCAGAGCACGGAAGTTTTGGAGCAGGAATTATTGCTTGCGTAAGAAATAACAATTTAGGTGTTGATGGTGTAGCCGATAGTGTTAAAATAATGGCAATCAGAGTTGTACCCGATGGAGACGAGTATGACAAAGATGTAGCTCTATCTATTAGATATGCTGTAGACAACGGAGCAAATATAATAAATATGAGTTTCGGAAAAGATTTTTCGCCACATGCCGATAAAGTTTGGGACGCATTAAAATATGCTTCAGACCATAATGTATTATTGGTTCATGCAGCAGGAAACGAATCTGAAAACAACGATACAATTGTACATTATCCTACAAAAGAATTAAAAGAAAAAGGTATTATAGAAAATTACCTGGCAATTGGTGCAAACGAGATGAAAGCTAAAAAGTTTTTACCTGCTACATTTAGCAACTATGGTAAAACAAGTGTTGACTTTTTTGCACCGGGTGTTGATGTAATTTCTATTGCACCCGAAGATAAATACAGTGTAGCAAGCGGAACAAGCTTTTCTGCACCTGTAACAAGCGGAGTTGCTGCTTTGCTTTGGTCTTATTTTCCTGATAAAACCGCAGCACAAATTAAAGAAGCAATGATGAAATCTGTCTCAGATTTTAATACAACTCAAGTTTATTTACCCGGAGGCAGAGCAGATAAAATAAAAGTATTGTTTGGCGATTTATCTGTAACAGGTGGCGTTGTAAATGCTTATAAAGCATATTTGTATTTGCAGGATAATTAATTTTATCAGATTAGTAAAGGGATATTTCTAAATATACATAGAAGATTACTACATTACTTTTTTTATCCAGTCAATAAATAAATGAGAGTTTTTATAAGAATGTTAAGGGGGAACTCTATTAACCTGAATTCGATTAATACTTTGTCCTCAGTTTCAAATAATTAGTTTTTAAACGAAACAAATTATTGTAACACTATCGGGATAATGTAAGATAATTTGGTGAAGTTTAGGAGCTAATTATTGAAATCTAAGAAGAAAAACCAAAAGCACATCATCTTTTAACTAAAAACTACTCATTATAACCCGTTATAATTTCATTATTTTTAGCAAAAATCTAATGCACTTTTGGTTTTCTGAGAATTAAATTATTAATCGAACTCAGGTTATTAATTATTTTATTACAATAAACAAAATAACAAATTAAGATGTCAGGGCAAATTTATACTTTAACCCGAAAAATTCATAATTTTTCTACGATTAACTAATGCCAACAAATTTGGTATTTTACAAACACCCAAATTTGGGTATTACTAAATCGGGATTTCCCGCTTTATAATGTACTAGTTGTAATTAATTCGTACAATTCGCTATGCTCTTGTATGAATAAAGCGGGTTAAGCTGTTCGAAGCGACCAAGGGAAGCAAGTTCTTAAATTTTAGCGAAATGAAATGTAGAAAATAAGTTATTTATATGTGGTCTTGAATTTTTCTTTCTTTTGTTTCAAGATCAAAGGAAAAACAAAAAAATTAACAGCTTATAAATCTTAACATCTAAATTTTAAAATAAAGTATGAGGTTTGCCCTGATTAAGATGTAGGTTAATAACTACCCGAATATTTTCTAATTATCCATTCGGCAGACGCTAAAGTAATTAATAAAATAAAGAACCAGATATTATTAATGATTTCAGACAAATAGTCTTGGCTGTGCGATACTGAAGTAATATTTTTATTGTTTTCGATTTCGTTTTTTAGATTTTCAATTTCGTTGATATTGAAAAAAGCACCACCGAATTTACTCGATATTTGTTTTAATAAATCGAAATTGGCAACAGTGTTTAAACTTTCAATATTTGTTTTAACAACACTAAAACTTGATGTTTTTGTGTATTTATCGCTACCTAGCTCTGTTTCGGCTTTGAGTAAATAATCTCCTTCGGGTAATTTACCAAGATTTATTTTGTAGCTATCGTAATATTTTTCGAAAATATAATTGTAAAATTTACCGTCTTTGTTTTTAATTGTAAGTTTAACTTCGGCAGAATTTACCGGTTCAAAAGATTTATTATACAATTTTGCTGAAATACGGATATTCTCATTTGTTCTGTATTCAACTTTATGCTCAACAATAAAAGTTTCGTTTTTGATATTTGCACATAAATATTGTACAGTTTTTTTAATAAGATTATCGAAATTATCGAACGAATTATTTAATTTGTAATCGTTTATACGCCAACGCCATATTCCTTCGCCTGTAATTAATCCATGCTTTTTTCCTGCATTTTCTGTAAAAACAACAAGTGGTTTTTGTGTTTCAATATTCTTAATTTTTTGATATAATAAAATATCGTTTTTCCCATTTAGTTTGTAATCGGCAAAATTAGAAATTAAAGGTGGTAAATTATCGTAAAAGTCTTTTGCAGCATCGTTAACAGTAAAATAAGAAAAATTTTTATTAAGAATTGGCGAAGTTTCTTCGTAAGAATTTATTTGTATTTTTATTGTAATACCGGTATTTTGTTTGTTGTATTTTTTAATATCAGCTTGAGCTCCAAGTATTGACAGAATAGGGATATTATAATTATCAATTTTGCTAAGTAAATTTGTAGCAGGTCTTTTTTTCGATGGTATTTGATGTAAGATAAGCAAATCATATTTTTTAAGATCATCAATTTCTTCATCTATTTGAAAATAATCTACATTATATAAAAGTGTAGTTTCTAATGATTTTCTTATAGCAGAAATATCGGGGTGAGGAGAATTGGCAATTATTAAAATTTGTTTTTTAGAATCTACTACTTCAACAATAAAATCTTTTTTATTATTCTCTATATTTGTTTCATTTGGCAAGCTGTCAACAATAACAGTGTAGCGTTTTACACCTTTTTCTTCAGCAGGTATTTTAAAATTATATTTTGTATCGAAATTTATATTATTAATTAAAATTTCTTTTTCTTCAATAATTTTTCCATCGGAAAGTATCTTAATTTTTGTTTTTTCACCAAGTAGTTTTTTTGCTGTTATATTTATAATTAATGGGAACGAATTACCCAAAAACACAGTTTTATTATAAATTAAATTACTGATAGCTATATCTTTCTTATTAATGCTGTCGCCAATACCAATTGTATATATTGGTGCATTTAGCGAATAGTTGCTGTAAACAGGATTTGCACCTTTGTTATAAATCCCATCGCTTGCAAGAACAATTGCTCCAATATTTCTGTTAGAGTAGAGTTTGTTTATTTTGTTTAAAGCATTTTCTATATTAGTTTGCGAACCCAAAAAATTAAAACTGTCTTTTTTTTCTATATTTCCCGAAAATTTATAAAAAACAAAATCGTAATTATCGCCAAGTTCTTTTGTTAAATTTCTTATTCGTTGTTTGTAATTGTTTCTCAAAAACAAGCTATCCTTACTTTGAACTAGCGAAGTAGAATTATCTTGAAGAAATGCAACTATTGGTTTTTCTATGGTTTTATCGGTGTTTTTAAGTAGTGGTTTAAGTAAAAAAAACAGCAAAATAAAAACTAGAGTAAATCTAAAGCTTTTAAGTAAAATTAGAACATACTTTTTTATATCAGAAAAGCTATCATCGTTTTTATAAAGTAAAAAACTATATAAAAAAGCAACAGCAAAAATGATAATTAACCACCAATAAGAATATTCTAAAATTATATTTGTCATAAAAAATGCGTAAAATAAATAAGACCTCAGACTTAAGAAAAAATCCTAATGCCTAAGGTCTATATTTTATATTTTTGATATTTTAGGTTTGCATAGCACCACAAACATGAATTGTTTGTCCGCTTACATAAGTCGATAAATCTGAAGACAAGAAAAGAGCTGTATCAGCAACCTCTTCGGGAGTTCCCCCACGTTTCAAAGGAATTTTATCGTACCATGCCTTTACAACATCTTCCGGTAATTGACCTGTCATTTCAGTAACAATAAACCCGGGTGCAATTGCATTACAACGAATATTTCTAGAACCTAATTCTTTTGCAATAGATTTTGTAAATCCAATAATTCCTGCTTTAGAAGCAGCATAGTTAGATTGACCTGCATTACCACCAACACCAACAACAGAACTCATGTTTACAATTGAGCCGGAGCGTTGTTTAAGCATAGTTCTTTGCACTGCTTTGGTCATATTAAATATCGATTTAAGATTAACATTTATTACAGCGTCCCACTGTTGTTCAGTCATTCTCATCAATAAATTGTCTTGAGTAATTCCTGCATTATTAATTAAAGCATCAACTCTTCCAAAATCTTTAACAATATTATCTACTGTTGTCTGACAATTTTCAAAATTACTTGCATCAGAAGTATATCCTTTGGCTTTTACACCCATTGCCAGTAATTCTTTTTCTAATGTCAAAAAATTATCGTCTTCACGTAAATCTGTAAAAGCGATATTTGCACCTTCTTGTGCAAATTTCATAGCAATAGCTTTACCAATACCTCTTGAAGCACCTGTAACTATAGCAGTTTTTCCATCTAATAATCCCATTTTTAATATTATTTTATTTAGAAATGAATTTCAACAAAGGTATTAATTTTTTACAATCAAAAAAACACAAAATAATATTCTTACATTAAAATTTAATAGTGTTAATTATTTTTACTAAATTTGAGAAAACTTTAAATTATTATGAATAGAAAATTACTAACATTACTACTGGCAATATTTGTTACAGTGGTAACAGCACAAACATACCGTGCCGATGCATTAGACGGACGAGTTATGTTTAAATTAAAAGACAATGTACAAATTGACGGAGAACATGTCAAACCACTTGCTGACGCAAGTATTACTAACAAAGTGGTAAATCTTCAAGATTTCCCTGAGTTAAATCAGATATTATCGAAGTATAATATTATTAAAACACAACGTCCTAGTTATTATACAGGAATACCAAGTTTAGTTAGGATTTTTGACATTCAATTTTCTGATTTTGAGGATATTGATAATATCATTAGAGATTTAGAAAAATCAGATATTATAGAATATGCTAGTAAAATGCCTATTTATAAAATTGATTTTGTACCTAACGATACATATTATTCAGGTTCGGATAAATGGTATTTAGACTTAGTAAATGCCGAAGGAGCTTGGGATTATTCACAAGGAAGTAGCAGTATTAAAGTTGCTATTGTAGATAATGCTGTGTTTACAGATCATCTGGATTTAACAACATTTGCAAAATACGATGTTGCCGATGATGATGACGATCCAACACCACCTGAAGATGCTTATTCAGATTTTAAATGGTCGCATGGAACACATTGTGCAGGTTTAGCTACAGCTGATATTAATAATAATAGAGGTATTGCTTCATTAGGAGCAGGAGTTGAACTTATAGGAATTAAATGTACCCCTGATGATGGAACAAGTGGAAATGTTTATTATTCTTATGCAGGTGTACAAAAGGCTATTGCTTTTGGAGCAAAAGTAGTAAGTATGTCTTTTGGGGCACCAAGTCCCGATCCAAATATGCAGACATTAATAAATGCATATCCAAATGTAGTATTTCTTGCAGCTGCAGGAAATGATGGTACTACTGATGAAAATTACCCGGGTGGTTTAGATAATGTAATTTGTGTTGGTTCGGTTGATGCAGATGATTCACGTTCAAGTTTCTCTAATTATAACAGTATAACAGGAACTTGGGTAGATATTTGTTCTCCTGGAGGATATTCAAATAGTGGCTTAATAAGCACTGTTTATACAACAGATGCAGATGGTTATTATTACATGGGAGGAACATCTATGGCAACACCATTTGCAGCCGGTTTAGCAGGATTGATGTTAAGTTTAAATCCAACTATGTCACCTGTAGATATTGAAAACTGTATGATTAGTTCAGGTGCTTCAAATTCGGGACATATGGGTCCACGAATTGATGCAGCAGCAGCAATGGCTTGTGTTCAGTCTACTTTAAATGGAGATCCAACAGCAGATTTTTGGGCAGATCATACAACAATAACAGTTGGTGGTTCTGTTAATTTTTCAGACTTATCTGGTGATGGAGGAATTGCAATAACATCTTGGGAATGGACATTTAACGGCGGAAGTATTACTTCTTATTCAGGACAAACACCTCCTGCTGTAACATATAACACAATAGGAACTTATACAGTAGAATTAACAGTAACAAATTCACAAAATAGTGATACAGAAACAAAAACAGCATATATAAATGTTACAGAAGAACCGGTTGGTTCATGGATAGAGCAAGCTTCAGGATTTACAGCAGCTTCTCGCGGAATTAAAGATATTTGTATTGTTTCTAATGATATTGTTTGGGCTATAGCATATGATGGTTCTAATGGAGGAGCTAATGTGCAAGAATTTACCAAAACAACAAACGGAGGAACAACTTGGACACCCGAAACAATTGATGTTGGAAATACAGCTTTAGGAATTGCAATGATTTATGCTCTTGATGAAAACACAGCATGGGTGCCTGTTTTCCCTCAATCAGCAGGTCAATATGGAGGAATCTGGAAAACAACCGATGGCGGTGCAAGTTGGACAAAACAAACATCAGCTTCGTTTAGCGATGGATCATCGTTTGCAAATATTGTACATTTTTGGGATGCTAATAATGGTGTTTGCGGTGGAGACCCAATAAATGGAGAGTTCGAAATTTACACAACAACCGATGGTGGTGCAAATTGGACATTAGTTTCCGGTGCAAATATCCCTGACCCATTATCAGGTGAATATGGATATACAAGTCAAATAGAAGTTGTTGGCGATAACGTATGGTTTACAACTAATAAAGGTAGAGTTTATCATTCAACAGATAAAGGTTATAATTGGACAGTATCAACAACACCTATAAGTGATTTTGGTTCTAGTCCAACAGTTTCATTTAAAGATGCAAATAATGGTATTTTTGTTTCATCTACAGGTAATATATATAAATCTACTGATGCTGGTGCTAATTGGACTCAAGCTACAACTACAGGAACAATATTCCCTAACGGAATATGTTGGGTAGAGGGAACAGATAGAGTATACTCTACTGGCTCAGCATCAGGTTCATCGGGTTCTTCTTATAGCGATAATGGAGGAATTGATTGGATTGGAATTGATGATGTTCAACATTTAGATGTAGAGTTTATTAGTTTAAATGTAGGTTGGTCAGGAGATTTTAATACAGATGCTACTACAAAAGGAATGTGGAAATGGCAACCTGTTTCTACCTTAGAAGCAAACTTTATGGGGGTTCCTACTCAAGTTTGTGCCGGTAGTGATGTATCTTTCCAAGATTTAACAAGTGGTGGTACACCAACATCTTGGGATTGGTCTTTTGCAGGAGGTACTCCGTCAACATCTACAGATCAAAATCCTACTATAACTTATGATACGCCCGGTACATATACAGTTTCTTTAACTGTTGATGATGGAAATGGACCAAATACTGTTGTATTCAGTTCTTATATTAATGTTATTGATGTACCCGATCAACCAAGTACAATCACCGGTAATACAACTCCAACAGTTGGTGCAAACGAAACTTATAGTGTAACAGCTGTTCCGGGTGTAACTTATACATGGACTTTACCTTCCGGTTGGACAGGATCAAGTACTACATATTCTATTGATGTAGTTGTAGGTTCAGATTCAGGCGATATTACTTGTACGCCAAATAATTCTTGTGGTGATGGAACTCCTAGAACTTTAAATATTTCAGTTACAGGAATAGAAGATGCTGCATATAATATGTTTAATATTTACCCTAATCCTGCAAAAGATTATTTAAATATTGAATTTGAATCTAATGATACTGAAATTAGTTATGCATTAATTGATATTAACGGTAAAATTATTATTAGTAATATTATTAAGGATACTCAAAATACTGCAAAACTTAATATTTCAAGTTTAGATAAAGGTATTTATACTTTAAGATTGATAATCAATAATGAAGTAATAAATAAAAAGATTGTAATTGAATAGTACAATCTTCCGGAACAAAAAAAGACCTGCAATTGCAGGTCTTTTTTTTGTTAAAATCTTTTTTTTATTTTGGGATATTCTCTAAAACATCAACAAGATGTTTTCTAAATTTCTCAACTGTAGAAATTAGAACTCTTTCGTCAGGCGAATGAACATCACGCAAAGTTGGACCAAACGAAACCATATCTAGTTTAGGATATTTTTCTAAAAATAAACCACATTCTAAACCGGCATGTATTGAACGTACAACAGGTTTATTTCCAAAAAGTTTCTCGTAAGATTGTTCGGCTATTTTAAGAATTTCAGAATTTGGATTAGGCGACCACCCGGGATAACCATCACCTTGAGTGGTTTTAGCACCTGCTAAATCGAAAACAGATTTTACCATATTTGCAATGTCTGTTTTTAAACTTTCGGTGTCGCTTCTTTGGCTTGTTGTAACTTCAATAATATCGTTTTTAAACTTAACCGATGCTAAATTTGTTGATGTAGAAACCATATTTTCCATACTTGGGCTCATGGCAATAACTCCATGAGGACAAGCGTATAATGCCTGAAATAATCTTTTTTGAGTATCTAAATCAATAACCTGATTTATGGTACTTGCTTCGGCAAGATTTATTTCTAAATTTTCTTCTTTTACAGAAAATTCTGCTTTAATTTCTTCAGAAATTTGATTGAAATATTTTTTAAAATCAGAAACATATTTCGAAGGTATAACAAACTCTGCAAATGCTTCGCGAGGAATTGCATTACGTAGGTTTCCGCCATCAAAAACATTTAAACGCAAGCCAAAATTATTCGAAGAATGAAATAAAATACGGTTTAATATTTTATTCGAATTTCCGTGACCTTTATCTATTTCGTCTCCTGAGTGCCCCCCTTTTAAACCTTTTATGTCTATTCTATATGATTTAAAAGTTCCTGAAATATCTTCTTTTTTATAACTAAATTCTGCAAAAGTATCAATTCCTCCTGCACAACCTATAAAAATTTCTCCTTCGTCTTCGGAGTCTAAGTTTATTAAAATATCGCCTGATAAAAAGCCTGGTTTTAAAGCAAATGCTCCGGTTAAACCGGTTTCTTCGTCAACAGTAAAAAGGCATTCTATAGGACCATGATTAATATCTGTGGCAGTTAAAATATCCATTTGGGCAGCAACACCAATTCCATCATCGGCACCAAGTGTTGTTCCCTTTGCTTTAACCCAGTCGCCATCAATATATGCTTGTATAGCATCATTATCGAAATCGAAATCCACATCGTTATTTTTTTCGCAAACCATATCCATATGAGATTGAAGGATAACAGTTTTACGATTTTCCATACCTGCTGTGGCGGGTTTCATCATTAGGATATTTCCTATTTCGTCTTTTTTTGCTTCAATATTATTCTCTTCTGCCCAATTCATTAAAAAAGCAATAATTTTTTCTTCTTTTTTTGATGGACGAGGTACTTGGCAAATTTGCTCGAAATATTTCCAAGTTGCTTTTGGTTCTAAATCTCTTATTTCCATAATTTGTTTTATAGTTTTATTTTATAATTGTTCTGCACCGGCTTTTCCGTGGCAGTTTTTATATTTTTTACCACTACCACAAGGGCAAGGGTCGTTTCTACCTATTTTTTTCTCAACTTTAACAGGAGCTTGTTTTTCACGAGTTTCTCCGCCTTGTGGTGGTGGTGGTAAAGAACTATCAGTTCTGCTAGTCTCGTATTTACTCATATCGAGTTGTTTAATTTGCCCTTGTTGGATATTTGCTCCACTTGTAATAGGGATATGAGCTTTCATTAAGATAGAAATAATTTCTCTGTTAATTTTTTCTACCATTTGTTTGAATAGTTCAAAGGACTCGAATTTATAAATTAACAATGGGTCTTTTTGTTCATAAGAAGCATTTTGTACCGATTGTTTTAAATCGTCCATTTCACGTAAATGTTCTTTCCAAGCATCGTCAATTGTTACAAGTATGCTTGCTTTTTCGAAATCTTTAACTACTTCTTTGCCTTCTGTATCGTATGCTGTTTTTAAGTTTGTTGTTATATTATAAACTTTAACTCCATCAGAAATTGGAACAACAATATTTTCGTATTGTCCACTTTGATTTTCGTAAACATCTTTAATAACCGGCCATGCTTGATTTGCAATTGTGTCAACTTTTCGTTTAAAAGATTCAATTGATGCATTATAAAGTTTTTCGCTAAGTTCTTCTTGATTTAACTTATAATAATCTTTTTCGTCGAAAGGAACTTCAATTGAAAGTACTCTTAATATATCTATTTTAAAATCTTTGAATTCTGTATAACCATAATGTTCAGCAATTAAACCTTCGCAAACATCATAAAACAGATTTATAATATCAACACTAATTCTTTCGCCATAAAGAGCATGTCTTCTTCGTTTATAGATAACTTCACGTTGAGCGTTCATTACATCATCGTATTCTAACAAACGCTTTCTGATGCCAAAGTTGTTTTCTTCTACTTTCTTTTGGGCTCTTTCTATAGACTTAGTAATCATAGAATGTTGAATTACTTCTCCTTCTTTCAATCCCATTCTGTCCATCATCTTGGCTATTTTATCGGAACCGAAAAGACGCATTAGATCATCTTCTAACGAAACATAGAAAAGCGAAGAACCGGGGTCTCCCTGACGACCGGAACGACCTCGTAACTGACGGTCAACACGACGAGATTCGTGTCTTTCTGAACTAAGAATTGCTAAACCGCCTGCTTCTTTTACTTCATCGCTTAGTTTAATATCCGTACCACGACCAGCCATACTTGTTGCAATTGTTATTGCTCCGCTTCTACCTGCTTCTGCAACAATTTCTGCTTCTCGTTGGTGATATTTTGCATTAAGAACATTGTGTTTTAATCCACGAATTTTAAGCATACGGCTTAACAACTCTGATATTTCAACTGTGGTTGTCCCTAAAAGAACCGGTCTGCCTTCTTCTATTAATCGTGCTGTTTCATCAATTATTGCTGTATATTTTTCACGTTTAGTTTTGTAAATTACATCTTCTAAATCTTTTCTAATAATTGGCTTGTTTGTAGGTATTACAACAACATCAAGTTCATATATATTCCAAAGTTCGCCTGCTTCTGTTTCGGCAGTACCGGTCATACCCGAGAGTTTATGGTACATTCTGAAATAGTTCTGCAAGGTAACAGTGGCATAGGTTTGTGTTGCTGCTTCAACAGTTACGTTTTCTTTTGCTTCAATTGCTTGATGTAAACCGTCTGAATATCTACGACCATCCATTATACGACCTGTTTGCTCATCAACAATTTTTACTTTGCTGTCCATTACAACATATTCTACTTCTTTTTCGAAAAGTGTATATGCTTTAAGTAGTTGGTTTACTGTGTGTACTCTCTCCGATTTAATTGCGTAATCGCTAATCATTTCATCTTTTAGAGCTAATTTTTGCTTATCATCAACTTCTGATTTCTCGATATTTGCAATTTCTTCTCCTATATTTGGTAAGATAAAGAATTTTGAATCTTCAGTTGTTCCTGATATCAAGTCAATTCCTTTATCTGTAAGTTCTATAGAGTTATTTTTCTCATCAATAACAAAATAAAGCTCATCAGTAATTTTATGCATTTCTTTATTATTGTTCTGCATAAAATTGTTTTCTGTTTTTAATAACAGAGCTTTGTTTCCTTCTTCGCTTAAGAATTTAATTATTGCTTTAGTTTTTGGTAAACCTTTGTGTGCACGTAAAAGTAATTTACCACCATCTTCTTTATTACCTTCTGCTATTAATTTTTTAGCTTCGGCAAATATTTTAGTTACCAATGTTTTTTGCTCTCGAACAAGCATTTCAACCTTTGGTTTATACTCATCAAAAAGTTGTTTATCTCCTTTTGGTGTAGGACCCGATATAATTAATGGTGTTCTTGCATCATCAATTAAAACGGAGTCAACCTCATCAACAATAGAATAATTATGTTTGCGTTGAACTAAGTCTTTAGAGCTTATAGCCATATTATCTCTAAGGTAATCGAAACCAAATTCGTTGTTTGTTCCGTAAGTAATATCGCAAGCATATGCTTCTCTACGTGGGTCGGAATTAGGGCTGTGTTTATCAATACAATCTACCGATAATCCATGAAATTCGAATAATGGTCCCATCCACTCCGAGTCACGTTTTGCAAGATAATCGTTAACTGTTACAACATGAACGCCACGTCCTGTTAATCCATTAAGAAACACAGGTAGTGTAGCAACTAAGGTTTTACCTTCACCGGTAGCCATTTCGGCAATCTTACCTTGATGAAGAACAATTCCTCCTATTAACTGAACATCGTAATGAACCATGTTCCAAGTTGTTTCTGTTCCACCAGCTTCCCATGAATTATGCCATATTGCTTTATCACCTTCAATTTCAATATGGTTCTTGTAGGTAGCTAAATTCCTATCAAATTCTGTTGCCGTTACTTCAATGGTTTCGTTGTTAGTGAAGCGTTTTGCTGTTTCTTTCATTACAGCAAAGGCTTCGGGGAGAATCTCTAATAATACTTCTTCTATTTTTTCATCTATTTCTTCTTCTATTTTATCTATCTTGTTGTAGATATCCTCTCTGTCTTCAATTTGTACATCGTCTTTATCAACTTTTTCTTTAAGTGTATTTATTTCATCAAGATTTTCTTTTATATAATCTTGTATTTTTTTTCGAAGATTATTTGATTTTTCTCTAAGTTCATCGTTGGTAATATTTTCCATGCTTGGATAAATATCCTTAATCTTATTAAGTAAAGGAGTCACCTCTTTTACATCTCTATCAGACTTATTACCTACAAAAGAACCGATGATTTTATTTATAAAATTCATAATATTTTTTTCATTATTTTACAATCTCACAAAAGTAATTAAAATTTTTTATGTATTGTGTTTTGATTGCTTAATATTGTATAAAAAATATCGTAGTTGAGAAAATAATGTTTGTTGAGTTTTTTATTTATCTTTGTTAACTTAATAAAAGCTTTTTCGTTTACATGAAAAAAATTATCATTATATTTTTATTGTTTTTTGCATATACTACATTTGCTACATATATTTTAATACCCATGAACGATGGACAAAAAAATCATTTAAAAGCTTATGGTATTGCATATTGGACACTCCAAAACAGTGTTGAGGTTCAATGGCTGTTGAATTATAGAGGTGGCAGTTTTTTAATTGAATTTAGAAATGAAATAGAAAATGAATGTATAATCAGAAATGTAAGTTATGAAGTAATTGCTGATGTTAAGGTATCGAGTATTCTTGGCGAGATATCGCAAAACGATGTTAATATGGATGCAGTGAAATTGGAAAAAGCACCTAAAATTGCAGTTTATTCGCCAAAAAATAAGCAACCTTGGGACGATGCTGTTACAATGGTATTAACTTATGCAGAAATTCCTTATGATATAATTTACGATAGTGAAATTTTAGATGGAAAGCTTAAAGACTACGACTGGCTTCATTTACATCACGAAGATTTTACCGGACAATATGGAAAGTTTTATGCTGCATATCATAATACTCCATGGTATAGAGAACAGGTCGCCGAAAATGAGGCAGTAGCTGAAAAATATGGATTTACAAAAGTTTCGCAGTTAAAATTGGCAGTGGCTAAAACAATTAAAGCTTATGTTGCAAATGGTGGTTTTTTATTTGCAATGTGTTCTGCTACCGATACTTACGATATTGCACTTTCTGCCGAAGGTGTTGATATTTGTTCACCTGAGTTTGATGGTGATGGAGCTGATCCTGATGCACAAAGTAAATTAGATTATAATAAAACATTTGCATTTAAGGATTTTACAATAATTAAAAATCCTTACGAATACGAGCATTCTAATATTGATGTATCAAAAACTAGAAAAGTTCCAAAAGAGAATGATTATTTTACTCTTTTCGATTTTTCTGCTAAATGGGATCCTGTGCCCACAATGCTTTGCCAGAATCACACAAGCATGGTAAGGGGTTTTATGGGGCAAACTACTGCTTTTAAAAAATCTTTAATTAAATCGAGTGTGTTGATAATGGGGGAGAATAAAGCCGCCGGAGAAGCTAGATATATTCACGGAACTTTTGGAAAAGGAACTTGGACTTTTTATGGAGGACACGATCCGGAAGATTATCGCCATTATGTTTATGACCCAAAAACAGATTTAGATTTACATCCGAATTCTCCGGGTTATCGTTTGATATTAAACAATATACTTTTTCCTGCTGCTAAGAAAAAGAAGCTTAAGACTTAAAAAAAGCCATCATTTCTGATGGCTTTTCTATTATAATCAATTATTTATTAACCGCATCCACCTTCAACTTCTTTTTTCTTATGTTTTTTAATAGCTTTTTTTGGTTTTACACTACCACCGGCATTACCTGCATTTTTGATAGTTTCCTCAAATTTTTTATCGGTTGGATTTTCTCCTTTAACTAATGGAAAATCGTTTAATTTTTCAGCAGCTTTGAAACCATGCCAATTTTGGCGTTTAACCAAGATATCATGCATAAAACTATTTGCTCCAAAACCAACAGTAAATGCATTGTATCCTAACAATCTTAAATAAGCTACGATAAATGCTGATGTTTGACCTGTAAAGCCATAAACTAATATTTTTTTATCAGTAGGTAAAGTCTTTAGGAATGTTGTGTCATTTAGGTCTACTTTAGGTGTGTATTGAATTGCTCCAGGAATATGTCCTTTTAAATATTTATCTTTTGTCCAATAGTTTACAATGTAAAAGCTACTATCAGAGAAAGCTCTATCAGCACTAATCTTTAATTTATGAAAAGGAGTATTTAATACAGTTTTTGCTCTTGCTGCTAATACTTCTGCTCCACAATGTTCACCTGTTTTGATTTCAGGGTATGCATATTCTTTTCCTTTCGGATTATCTGTTGTTTCTAATGCATTTGCATATTTATTAGATATATTTTTACTCCATTTATCTAATGTTCTGTTCCAAGCACCCATTCCGTATCTCATTACATAAACATTATTATATCCAATTAATCTAAGAATAGATGTTGCATAGCTTGCTGTTTGTCCTGAATGACAAGCTAATATGATTTTGTCGAATGAACTTGGTGCAACATTTTTTTCTAAATATTCAATTAATTCAGATGTTTGAATATTTACAGCTCCATTAATGTGGCCTTCTACATATTCTTCGTGACTTCTTGTATCAATTACAAAATAAGTTGATAAATTTTCATTAACATCTTCGGCAGAAACCATATTTGGAACGCCTTTGCTGTTAATGTAATCGCCAGAGTTATTGATATATCTTAATAGTACATCAATCTCTTTTCCTGTAACTGTATCTTCTTGTACAGTTTTAAGGTTTAATCCCGGATTATAATATCTTTCGCAAGATGAAAATAAAACTGTGATTAAAGCAAATAATGAAATTATATAATATTTTTTCATAGTTATTTATTTTTCAAATTAGTTTAAATCCGGACATTCTTCGTCGAAATCCTTAATTACTTTATTTGGATTAACATCAATAACAGTTGGTTTGTTAACTTTTGTTTTTGTAGGTGCATCTGTTCCTGCAACTAAACGAAGAAAATCAAATCTTGGTTTTTCGTCGTAGTAAACTCCGGTTCTAATACCATAATTGCTTACAATGTAATCGTTAATGAATTCAAAGCCACCTAAGGCAACTTTGTTGTTTTTGTAGTTTAATTGTTTAAGCATTAAATAAGAGTTTATAGCATCGCAAGTATTCTTGCAGTATAAGATATTTATTTTTTCATCTTGATTTAATATTTCAAGATTTTTCTCATCTAAGATATCTTTTGCAGGTATATTTATTGCTCCTTTTACATGATTGGCAATAAAATCATGGGGTGTACGCAAATCAATAAATTGATAAAGATGAGTATCTTTTTTGCAGAGAATTACATTTGATAATTTTTCAGGACTTAAAATATCCTCTTTACTTATATATGCTTCTAGAGTTTCCTCAGGAGAAAGAACATATTTTTTACTATTATCTATTCCACAACTAACAAAATAAATTGCTATTGTAAGAATTAATATTTTATTTATTATTTTCATTTCTATTAAATTTAAAGTTAATACTAATTAATAATTATTAATTACTAATTATTATCCACAACCTCCTTCAACTTCTTTTTTCTTGTGTTTTTTAATAGCTTTTTTTGGCTTTATTGGAGCATTATCGTCTGTTGGTGTAGAGCTTTTGCCGCCAAAATATTCGCTGGCACCTTTTCTGTATTGATACATTTCATCATCAATTCTATCCCAAACAACCGAGTGCTCTTTTGGTTGCAGAATTTGATCTACCCAAGCATTAAGTCCACCTTTCATAACATAAACGTTTTTATATCCTAAACGTGTTACAAGCATCCATGCAACATTTGCGTCACTACTTCCGTTCGAGAAGATTATTGTTTTGTAAACATCTTGGTCGAAATAATCTGATAGATTTTCTTCTTTTAATATTTCTTTTAAAGGAATATTTACTGCTCCTTTTAAAGTAAATTTATTGTAGAATTTAGCATCTCTTACATCAATTAATTGAATAGATGGATCGCCGGAAATAATATAATTTGCTACTTCTTCGGGAGAAAAATATCTATTTTTTTGAATTAGTTTATGATGTAATTTGTCTGGGGAAATTTGTTCTCTTTCATCAGTTTTTACAGTTGTAAATGCAATAAAAGCACCTAAAATAAGTAAAAGAACAACTCCAAAAATATTTTTATTATTCATAGTATTAAATATTAATATTCAACATCTTTAATATTATATGTTTTTTTGATCTTATTTACTAACCAAAAAGAAAATAAACCAAATAAGATAAATAACAAAACTGCAACACCTTCTTGCACTCCTATTAGTTCACCTATTTTCACTTTTCCTAATTTACCACTTTTTCTAAGTGTTTCCCATATAGGTTCGTATGTAAAACTATAGAAGAAAATTCCTAAAACAATTCCTCCCATAAAAGCTAAGGCATCTAGTTTGCCTGTTGCTGCAGCACAAACGCTTGTTCCCGGGCAAAAACCACCGGTAACAAATCCTAATCCCATTATAATACCTCCAACTAAAGTTGGCCATGTATATGTTGTAGGCATCCAAACACTTTCGAAATCAAAAATTCCAAAAAAGTTAAGAAATAAAAGTCCTATAGCTGCAGTAATTGCAGAAGTGAAAAAAACTTTAATTACAACAAAATCGTATCCATAGAATACCCCGGCTAATTTACGTGAAGTTGAGAATCCTGCTCTTTCGAGTACCCAACCAAAAGCAATTCCTATAAAAAGAGCTGCTAAAAAATTCCATTCACTACCTTGTTCAAAAATTGGTGCCATATCTTTATTTTATTAAATCCATAATTTTCTAAAAAACCAAGCAAATAAATAGCCGGAGCCAAATATTGCTGCTACCGATAAAAATCCTGAAACAGACATAACAGCCATGCCGCTAAGTCCTGCTCCAGATGTACATCCTCGTCCAAGTTGAGAGCCAATACCAAATAATGCTCCTCCAATAATTGCAAAAATTATTCTTGTTTTTGATGTAATATTAGGCGAATGTTCTACCTTAAGTTTTAATCTTCCGGCAAATGCTCCCGAAATAACACCTCCAATTAATACTCCTAATACTTCAAATATTAACCAAGTTTTTATTGGGCTATGTTCTGATTCTGCTGCCGATTTAAAGTAGTGTGTGTTTGCTGCATATTCTGGTGCAACTTTCACTACTGTTGTTTTAACGATATCTTTGAAAGCACCACTTCCGCCTAAACCTTCGCCACTAAAAAAGAAAGCTGCCATTATCACAAATCCTAGGATTACTCCTGCAAGATATGGATTCATATATTTTTTACTTTTATCTTCCATTTTTATATGTTTTTAATATAAATATCTTGTTATTTGCCCTGCTTCTACCATTATAAAACGGAATAATGCTCCTCCAAAAAGTATAAAAAATGCAGGTATTGAAATTGGAATTTTATATCCAAAAAGTTCCATAATTTCTAGTATTGCCGGAAAAACTAATCCTACAAACACAAAGAAACCCCAGAATATTGCTGTAAATTCTCCGCCAAGGAATAATGCAGCTGCTTCTTGTTGTACTGCTGTACTTGCCAAAAATCCCATAAACATATGAACTATAAAAAATAATTCTACACCTATTAATACTAGGTCAATTTTGCTAAATGTTATTTTTTCGTGATGATCGCGAGCCATCCACATTATTGCTGCTGCTCCTGTAGAAAGTCCCGAAACTAAGAATAGAGGTCCTAATAATGAAGTGTTCCACAATGGTCGAGCATTAAATGCAGATAATAAAATACCTGTGTAAACTCCTAGTATAATTGATAAAATTAAGTTAATAATAGCTATTGGTTTTCTAAATTTTATTGATATTTCGTAAATCCATTCTAAAATCCAATATCTATCTTTTAGTTTAATAACCCAAGTCATTAGTTTATATGGCATTTTGCAAAAACTATTTTCGAAATATTTTTGCAAATCATATATATAACTAACCGGCCATAATATTGATAATGGCATTATTGCACCAAGTGTCCAAGCTCCCCACGACATTGGGGAATCTATTCTTATTGTTGTGTATAATTGCCAAAAATATGCAGGGTGACGTAAATCTAGCAATAAAGCCATTAATCCTAAAACAATTACAATAGGTGCCAAAAATGGAGCTATTTTAACTGCTATTGGAAATTCGTCTTCTTTTCCCTTAAGGAAAAAATATGAGGCAAAAAATATTAGCCCGGCTGCTAATCCACCTACAAAAAGGTATAATGGGATTTGCCAGTGCCATATATGTAGAACAGGATCTATAAATTCTAATTCCCGTCCGCTAACAAATAATTCTTCTTTCATTTCTTATATTTTTATATTATCAGAATTATATTAAAAAATAAACTTGTGGTTTTGTTCCTGCCTCTGGTGCATTAACTTTCCATTTTCTATTTTTAAGTATTTTAGAAACAGGTGAATTTGCGTCATCTAAATCGCCAAAATACAAACACTTAGTTGGACATACCGAAACACATGCTGTTTCTTGTCCTTTTGCAACTCTATGGTCGCAGAAAGTACATTTATCAACATATCCATCAGGATGAAAATATCTAGCATCGTAAGGACATGCTTCAATACAAGCACCACAGCCAATACACTCATCGTGGGTAACTTTTACTATACCACCTTCTATTATATGACTTGCTCCGGTTGGACAAGTTCTTACACAAGGTGTATTATCGCAGTGATTACACCTTTCAGAACGTAACTCAAGTTCTAAATTAGGGTAAGTTCCTTCTACGTTTTCTACAATCCAATCTCTACAATATCCAATTGGTACTGCATTTTCTGTTTGACATGCAACTACACAGTCGCTACATCCGACACACTTCTTTGTGTCCATTGCCATTGCGTATCTCATATATTATGCCTCCTTTTTATTTGGATTGTGTTCTAAAATTTCAACAAAGTTCTCTCTCATTCCCGTACCTCCCATAATTGGGTCAATTTTAATATTGGTAATTAAATCGGCATCATTGGCTCCTTTTCCATAAGAACTTAGTTTTTTATTTGATTTTCCAAAACCATGTACCATATATACAGAGTCGTATCTAATTCGTTCAGTAATTCTAACTTTTATTGGGAATTTAGAAACAACTCCATCTTGATTTCTTAACCAAACCTCTTGGTCGTTTTTTAATCCTTTATCGAATTGTGCATCAAGAAGTTTAGCTACTTTAGGATTTATCCAAAGCTTGTTCTCTGATTTTAAATCAACTAGGTTAGGATTATTAATAGTTCTACCAAAAGTATGCATTGGAGCTCTTCCGTATATTAATCTGAAGAAACCGTCTTCGGGTTGTTTATGCTCAGTATATTTTGGCATTGGGTCGTATCCTTTTGTTTCTAAATCTATAGAATAAAGCTCAATTTTACCTGTATCTGTATTAAAGTAATATTCCTCTCCATCGGATAAATAAAGTTCTTTTTCTTTATCAAAAACTTTAACGCCAATCTTTTGCATCTCTTCAAGAGATGTTCCCATTTGTTTAAATTTCCAATCTAATTGCTCTTCTGCATTCTCCCATTTAAAGTAATCTTCTAAACCTAAGCGTTTACTAAGTTCTTTTGCCATCCACCAACCTGGTTTACTTTCCCATTTTGGTTTTGATGCAGGCATTCGTAGTGCTATATTTGGGAAACGATGTTGGCTACTTCTAATGTCATCGTATCGTTCTAGATATGTACATTCCGGTAATATTATATCGGCATATTGAGTAATTTCCATTGGCATTGTATCAACAACTACTAATAACTCAAGGTTTTTCATTGCCTTAATAGTGTTCTCTTTTCCGGGTATGGTTGTTAGTAGGTTTGTTCCTACTACAATCCAGCCTTTGATTTTATGTTCGCTTTTGTTATCTGGTAACGAAGCTTTTATTAAATCGTTTGATATTCCGGTTCCTGCACTTTTGTATGTAGGTCTTGTGATATCTTTCCATGTCCAGTGTGGATGTGGATAAGCAGGTGCAGGATAGTGTGGTACTTTTTTCTTTTCGGGGAAATACCAACCACCTTTTTTACCATAAGAACCAAGTAATGCATTTAATATTGCAATTGCTCTTGTGCGTTGTGTATCATCACCATACCAAGTTGTATGACGACCAGGGTGTATGATAACTGCTGGAGAGGCTTTTGCCATTTCGTAAGCAGAATTTCTAATATCTTCCGGTTTTATATCTGTTTTTGTATAAGCCCATTCAGGTGTATTGTTTTTAACATGAGCTTTCAATTCATCGAAGCCAAATGTATATTGCTCTACATATTTTTTATCGTATAAATCTTCGTATATAATAACGTGTATCCAAGCTAGCAATAATGCTATATCGGTTGCAGGTTTAATTGGTAACCAATGTTTAGATTTACTTGCTATTGTAGAGAATCTAGGGTCAACAGTAATTATAGAAGCACCACGATCTATTGCATCAGAAACTTCTTGAACATATCCGTTGTGCATATTTTCGCCAACATGATTTCCTATAAGAACAAGGCATTTTGTGTTTTTAACATCGGTTGGTTCCGGTGAACTAACACCTGCTCCGTATGTTGCAACAAATCCTGCTTCTCTAGGTCCTAAGCATTGTGCATACGATGGTTTTGCAATATTTTTGGTACCATAAGCTTTCATTAAATGCTTAAAGTACGAACCACTACTTGCGTGATATAATAAAGCCATACTCTCAGGTCCATGCTCTTTAGCAATACCTTTCATTTTTTTTGCAATAAAATCTAGAGCTTCGTCCCACGAAATTCTTTCGTAGTACGATTTACCATTCTTTACAACTCTTTTTTGTGGCCATTTCAGTCGGTCTTTGTCATAGTACATTCCAACTCCACCGGTTCCTCTAGGACAAAAACGTCCGTTACTGTGTGGATCGTTTTCATTACCTATAATCTTTTGGATTTTTCCTTCAGAATCTAAATAAGTAAAACCTGCACATTTCCAAAAACAAACTTCACAAAATGTTGGAAAACGTTTTGCTTCAGATTCATCAATTGGTTTTTTCTCTTTTGGAAAAAAACCTGGCACCCAATCTATAATTGGGTTA
>Ga0256913_10000159_pt1 | contig 31319 bp, 25 predicted proteins | sample Axial_MatmetaG_FD_185970 | JGI IMG/M metagenome (GOLD analysis project Ga0256913, IMG submission 185970) | Deep-sea worm associated microbial mat communities from Axial Seamount, Juan de Fuca Ridge, Pacific Ocean - Axial_Mat | ecosystem: Environmental > Aquatic > Marine > Oceanic > Microbial... | reverse complement strand
AAATCAGTGTGTGGGAAAAAAGTAAATCAACATTACTACTAAAAACTAACCATAATAATTAATAAGTCTCTTTTAGCAGATCGCTAGATACTTGAATCGCCTTATCTTTACCTACAAGGTATTCTACAATTGTCAAAGCAAAATCCATAGCAGTGGCAGGGCCTCTACTTGTAATAATGTTCTTATCAACTACCACCTTATCGCTAACCACCTGTGCGTTATTATGAAAATAAGTCTCAAATCCTGGGTAACACGTTCCTTTGAATCCTTCCATATAGCTACCCAATACAAGTCCTGGCGCAGCACAAATAGCTGCTACTAATTTGTTTTTCCTTAACATACGTTTTATTACTTCATGAACAAGAGATTCATCTGCAATATTCTGTGCTCCTGGCAATCCTCCTGGCAACACAATTGCATCGATATTCTCAGGTACATCTCGTATGAGAATATCAGCCATAATTGACAACGAATGCGAAGAAATAACTTCTTTATTTTGGAGCGCCGTAACAAGAACTTTGACATCTACCCGACGCAAAATATCTATCACAGTAATTGCTTCAATATCCTCAAAACCATTCGCACATACTACTGCAGCACATTTCATGATGAAGCTTCTTTCTTCTTATTTTTATTTTTTATTGCTGCATAGGCAATCTTTGAAATATAAAGCTTTTTCCCATCAATTTCATGTTCATAAGAAAGTTTTACTCCTGTTTGTTTTGAAAGAGGACACTTTCCTCGGATTCCCCCTTCTTTTTTATATAAACGCCCACGTCTTACCTTTGACATATTATCCTCCTACTTTTCAAGTATAAACTCAACCCGTCTGTTCTTCCACCGACCTTTCGTATCATCATGAGGCACCACAGGATTCTCACCTCCCCTTCCTAAAGTCTGCATTCGTTTTCTCTCCACTCCAAGAATAATAAGCGCCCTGCGAACATTTTCAGCGCGTGCACGAGATAATGGGTTTAATACTTCCTCTTGCTCTCGATCACGCAATGCTTTGTTCTTCCATAAAAGATGTGCCGCATAACCTTCTATAGTAATAGAATAGTCTTCATACTTATTTAAGAGCCGAGCCAGTGTACGTACTGTGTCAAGATTTGATGTTAATTGTTTCTCATTAACAATGAGAAAATCTGATAGATAACCACCAAAGTATATGCTGGGAATACGTATTCGGAGTCTTCCATCTGCTTCTTTTATAACAAATATCCCCGTTTCAAGATCTTTTTCTATAGCACCAATATTACCAAACGCATCAGTAGCACGAAGTACCACTTTATAGGTACTAGCAGCTTGGAGCAACTCCCCCGAGTTGGATAATCCATCCCATGATATTTTTGTGTTTGGTGCACCTTTTTCTTCAAAGGTCATAAATACGTTGTCTTTAGGATCAATAATTTCCAACTTCCAACTCACGATTCCGCTGTTTTCCCCTGATTGTATACTAATATCGAGTACATCATTTTCTCCGTCCTCGTCTGGTGTAAAAGGAACTGGACCTACTACCAGCTCTGCATTAGGTCGCCACCGTAAAGCTCCTAATTTGCCAGTATCAATAACCAAAGCTAAGCTTGCTTCTCCTACGTTACCAGCCGCATCTGTGTTGCTTAATACATATAAGTAATCACCATCTGGTAGTACATTTCCTTGGTCATCATTACCATCCCATTCAAAATCTTTTACTTTTCCACCAAAATCTACGGTTCGCACCACCTTTTCATCTGCTGCAATAATACGAGCCATCCAAGGATCTCCTGTATCCTCTGTTTTTTGTTGGATGTACACGGTATCACGTAAACCATCGCCATTAGGTGAGAAAATTCTATATTCAGAACTAAGTTTCTCCACTTTTGGCGGGGTTGAATCTACCACAATTGGCCCCACATCCTTCGCTTCAGGAGTATTTCCATTAAAATACTTCACACGAAATGTTACAAAATATTCCCCATCTTCCACTATAAGATTAGCATTTGTGAACCCTCTCCAGCGAAATTCATTAAATGATTTACGCTTATATAAACTACGCACAATGCGACCCTCTTTATTAGAGATTTCAAGATGGAATTCATCAATAGATTCAGGAGACGAAAATTGAGGTCGTATTGTAACATATCCTTTATCATCGGCCTTAATAGCAGGTGAAACATACTGCCCATCTATTTCCACCGCAACCTGCGCATCGCTTGTGTCCTTACGGATTCGTAGTGGCAGTGATGATGCATAGTTACCAGCTCCATCGTATCCTTCGACTCTCACTTCATAAAGCCCATCGGAAACATCCTCTTGATCAGCAGATTGACCTTTCCAATTAAAATCTACTTTCCCTTCCTTCATACCAACAGCGCTTAATGAAGCATCAATTAACCGTTCTTCCGCACCTTCTTTCTTTAGTACTGCCACACCGTGCCAATCAATATCTGGGTCTCCTTGGACCATAACATGAATAGCAGATCGCTCTTCTCCTCCAAACACCAGAGGAGCCCCTCTTCTGGTTTCTTTAGGCGTCGTCTGTACTGACATTACCACACGAGGTGATACAGTATCGATCGTAACAGGTAAAACATTGCTCGCATAAATGGCTCCTGCTGCATATAAGGTGAATTCAGCTATATACGCACCATCTTCTAATGTGTTTCCCTGTGCATCCTTGCCATCAAGTGCCAAATCATCTGGAATGGGACCTGTGTCATCCCTATAATAAATAGTTTCCTCAGGTTTGTTTTCGTGAGTAAAGGATAATCGCCAACTGTCAAAATCAGCTTCATCGTACACCTTCACTATTAACTCTAATATATCTCTTGATCCATCTCCATTAGGAGAAAAGGCAGCAGCTCCCCCATCTTTAGGAAGAAGTACCAATGGATCCGACCCCCTATTGATAACCAATGAATGAGGAAGTTTACGTTCAGCTACATTTCCTGCTCGATCAATCCCCCTTAACACATACACATATACACCTTCTGGCAACTCTTCCCCATTGTTATCAGTGCCATCCCATGTAAATTGTTTAGGAGGTGGAATATCAGATATTCTTTTATCTGCCTGTGCATTTTCATATACTTGTGTGCGTACTTCTTTTCCTTCTTTATTCCAGATTTGTACTTCCCATCGTACTTCCCGACTGCCACTTTGATATACAGCTGCTTCGTCTCGTATACCATCACCGTTGGGAGAGAAAATAGCGTTACTAGGACGTCTAAAATCATCAATTATCGGAGGCGTATTATCAACTGTTACGCCAAATGGAGGTGACTCCACTTCATTCCCTAACACGTCAGTTACTACTATTTGATAACTATAATCACCATCTTCCACCATTTGTCCTGCCTTATCTCCCTCACTGTAATGTCCATCCCACTGCAGTGATTCAGGAATGGGAACTTTTTTACCTGACCATTTTATCGCACCAAATGCGTTAATTCTCTTTTTCTTTCCCTCAGAGAAAATATAAACCAAAAACCCATCACTATTGAAAATATTAAATTCATACCTTGTAACACTCGATTTGGGAGGAATATCTATTACAGAAGCCAATTGTACTTCAAGAAAATCAGTTACTCCATCTTTTACTCCAGGAGATATATACGTCCGTTGTTGGGGGCCAAGACTTAACGTTATCGGCTTTTCCGGTCGCCCTCCTGCTAATATACTCATTGGGACCAAGCTTGCCACCACACCATAGATAAATATAATCTGTAATGCTTTTTTCATTGTAACCTCTTACTTTTTAAACATATCACAGTGCATTGTATCACATTCCTTTTCTAATGATCAATACTACTACCAATAATGTTTGCTTATTTTAGTCTTTCTGCTGTCTTCTTCTTGATTGAGATCGCAAAAACATGGCTTTACGCACTTGTTTCACACTAAGACGTACACCAGAAGATCGTATCCCTTTAACATTATAATCGTTTACTTTACCGCTCCATGATGTAATTTTCATACGAGGTTTTTTCGAAAAGTGCAGAGTAATTTTAGCAGAGATGTCAACACACACATCAAGAAGTATATGAGATTCTGGTATAAGTCGATATGTCCTACCTGTGATGAACTTATCAATACGGCTACGCTTTAAATATACTTGCTTTACTTCATTTTGATAGAGAATATTAAATATTTTCTGAGAAAGTTCCTCTTTATCTGCAAGATGAATGTCAAGTACTCTATCGCCCACAAACAAGCGTTCTGGAACTTCCACAATAGTATAATTACCATCTTTTTGTATTATCAGCACACGATCAAATTCGGATACATACATTACTTTTATACCACTTGGAACTTTTGTACCAAGAAATCCTTTTTCTCGATGATAAAAAAGTATTAAGTTTTTAGCTGCCAGTTCTCGTGCATTGAGACGATCAAATGAGGTAATTTCTGTTTTCCGTTCCTGTTGAGGGATAATTTCAATAAGCTTTTGAAGATATTGTATAGCAGATAAGGTGATATTAGACAACTGTTTCTTAACAACACGCATGTCTTCCTTAATCTTTTTTAATTCCTGTGCCACTTTTTGTCTATCAAACAGAGATATTCTCCTTACTGGAATACGTAAAAGAGTATCAATATCTTCTTTCTGCAAAATATATTTTTTTAAATATGAACGAAACCGTGTACGTATTATTTGATGAATTCCTGCAAGATCAGGAATACTTTCTATATCCTGATATATTTTATGCTCAATAAATATCTGTTCAAGTGTACGGTGAATTAACTCTTTGTTAAGTTCTGTATATTTTAACTTCAATTCCTTTTCTAAGATGCGACGTAACAGATTTGCATGTGATACAATCACTTCTTTTACTGTTTTGATCACAGGCGTATTGTCTTTTATAACTAATAAGTTGACTGTATACGAGACCTCGCAATCAGTAAATGCATACAAATTATCAATTAATGAAGCCGCCTGTACACCTCTGCTCGTTTTTAGCTCTATTTCTACCTCATCTGCAGTATAATCGTTTATTTCCATTATAGAGATTTTTCGACTTCTGACTGCAGCTTCAATAGAACGAATAAGTGAATCAGTGGTTTTCCCATAAGGAACTTGCCGAATAATAATTGATTTATTACTTACCACCTCAATTTTTGCACGAATACGCACTTTCCCTTGTCCATCTGCATATTCACTAACATCTATCAAACCACCAGAGAAAAAATCTGGATAAAGAGTAAATGTTGTTCCCTGCAATGCACAAATAAGTGATTGAATCACTTCATGAATATTATGAGGTAATATAGTAGTCGCCATTCCTACTGCTATACCTTCCACCCCTAAAATCAATATCAGTGGTATTGTGGCAGGAAATAAACTTGTTTCTTTTGCTCTGCCATCATAGGAATCTATATATTCAGTTATCTTAGGGCGAAAGAGGATTTCCTTTGCAAATGCAGTAATTCTACATTCAATATACCGAGATGCTGAAGCTTGATCACCAGTAATGGGATTACCAAAGTTTCCTTGTGTTTCAATAAGCCCTCCTCTATGCGCAAGATTTACTAACGCAGCATATATGGATGCATCTCCGTGAGGATGATACCGCATACATTGCCCCACTACATTAGATACTTTATGAAATCTACCATCATTCAATTCAAACAATGTATGCAAAATTCTCCGCTGTACTGGTTTAAGTCCATCAATCATATGGGGAATAGCTCGTTCACGTACTACATATGAGGCATAATGCAAAAAGTTTTCACTGATAAGTTCGTATATCTGTGCCATTAACGTAAATTCTCCATGATAAAATCCTTTCTTTCTGTAGTATTTGCACCCATAAAAAACCCAAGCATTTTATGTATATCCGTATTTGCGGGAATACTGACAGGAATAAGACGTATTTCTTCACCTATAAACGAACCAAATTCCTTTGGCGAAATTTCTCCTAACCCTTTAAAACGTGTTACTTCCGCTCCTTTTATTACATGCAAAGCTTCTTCTTTTTCTCTTTCAGAATAGCAATATATGTTTTTTTCCTTGTTTCGTACACGGAATAGAGGAGTTTCAAGAATAAAAAGGTGTTGTGACATAATTAATCCTTCATAATACGTGAGAAAAAAAGTAATTAATAAATTTCGTATATGATATCCATCGTGATCCGCATCAGTAGCAAGAACAATTTTCTCATATCTCAAAGTATCTATATCCTGTTCTATACCCAATGCTATAATAAGGCGGTGTAATTCCTCCGTACGATAAATATCTGCTTTTTTCTTATCATACATATTCTTAGGTTTACCTCTCAATGCATAAATAGCTTGTGTATAAACATTTCTCGCACTGATCATAGACCCCGCTGCAGATTGTCCTTCTGTAATAAAAATCATACTTTGTCCATTCTCTTTCGAATCACCACGATGATATTTTGAATCTTTCAAATTTCTAATATTTAAAGCTACCTTCTTCGCTGCATCTCGAGCTTGCTTTCTTACCACGCTCAATTCTTTGCGCAGTTGTTCATTTCTGGCTATCTTATCCCCCATACGTTGGGCAGACTGGGGGTTTTTCAAAAGAAGATGTAATATCACATTATGTACCTTTTGCACAATCCATGGACGTATATCTGTATTGCCTAATTTGTTCTTCGTTTGACTTTCAAACAAAGGATCTTTAATACGAATAGAAAATGCTGCTGCAATTCCTTCTCTAATATCGCTGGTAATATAATTTTTTTGAAAATAATCATTTACCGCACGAACCAAACCTTCTCGAAATGCTGACTGATGAGTCCCTCCATCACTGGTATACTGTCCATTAACGAATGAGAAAATGTTCTCTCCATACACTTCAGTATGGGTAACAGAGAATTCCATCTGTTTCTCATGATGGTGTAAAATGGGGTAACATAGTTCCCCACCCAACTTCCCCTCAAGAAAATCTTGCAATCCATTTTCCGAATAGAAAATACGGTTTGCATAATAAATACGAACTCCTGTATTAAGATAAGCATAGTCTTGAAGGCGGCTAATGATAAATTCATCCTGAAAAGAAAAATCTTTAAATATTTCATCATCAGGAAGAAAAGAAACATATGTACCATCTTTTTCCTTGGATGCGGTTCCTTGTTTTTGATGTTGTAACTTTCCTTTTTTGAATACTGCAGTTGCATATTTTCCTGTTCTGTAGGATGTAATGGTAAACACTGAAGAAAGTGCGTTAACTGCCTTTAATCCCACCCCATTTAGACCTACACTAAACTGAAAGACATCATTGTTGTACTTTGCCCCAGTATTTATAATAGACGCACAGTCTATCAGTTTTCCAAATGGAATACCTCTCCCAAAATCTCGTATCTGAACAGCTTTATCTTTCTGACATAAAACAGATATTTTTTTGCCAAATCCCATAATAAATTCATCAATACTATTATCTATCACCTCTTTAAGCATAATATAAATACCATCATACTCATGCGATCCATCTCCCAACCTCCCCACATACATACCACTACGCAAACGAATGTGAGCCAATGCGTCCAGAGTTTGTATAGCCTTCTCATCGTACTGTTTCTTTTTCATAACCATAAATACTCCTTAAAATAGGTTGCTATATCTTTATATAATATGTTAGTATAGGTTGTTGGATAGTCCAAAATACATTCAATTTTCCGATCGTGAAAAAAATGAGTTTCTTTCCCAGATAGGAAATTTTTCTATCGAAGAACGTCAAATTTTTGCTCTCATGTGTTCACAATGGGAAGCTCACATTCCTTATGAGGAATTATATAGAAAACTCACACAACAATCAATAAATTACACTACTGCATTTGAAACATTGATAAAAAAGTTGGAAATGGCAACAGTTGCGGTGCTTCATATGGAAATTATTGAAAAAAAGTATCTTCCACAATATATTGTACTGGCCGAAGAAAACTCATCTTTGTTTTGGTACGAGTATCTATCAAACTGGATACTACAAGCTCTCTTATCTCCAGAAAAAGCTTTACCTCTGTTAAGTGAGGTTTCTGCCTCCCATAAAAAATTTTCAAAAGAGATACTGCAAAGTACTTCTTTTGATAATCTCATCAAAATTGAAAATAGTAATCAAGAAGATGCCTTTAATGTATACGCTCTTTCCTTGGATCAATCAGAATCCATGCTAGTACCTGTGCAAAAGTCATCAAAAATGATTACCTCAATATTGCTTAAACTAAAATACTTTCTTCGATCAACAAACGTTATTTCTAATATTAGTAAATTACTAAACCGCTCCGTAGCAAGCATTCAGGAAGCAAGCTCCCAAAATTCATTTTACGCATGGAAAGAAATAACAAAGGTCATTCATGAACATAGTGATCAACTTGCTCCTAACAAGCAAAGAAAAGAGAGTAAGGAATTATACTACTATGCTATATATTTATATCAGTACATTTTGGCACAGGAAAAGAAAACTCAGTCTGAACATGAAGAAAAGGAAAAAATAGAAACGGATTTTGGAGCAATACTTGAAGCCATTCAGAAAGCAGGTACAAATCCCCTCAGTAAAGAAGATTTTAATAATATATTGAAACATTACGAACAATCGTACAAGGACCAATTTTCTGCCTTTTATCATCAATTTTTGGAAACCCATGTTGCATCTATCTCCGCAGGACATCTTCCTTCCGTGCTCATGCTCGCCAATGGATTTATTCATAAAGATAATCTTTTCCTTTATTTTTATAATAATTACCTGCATACAAATCACGACTTAAACCAACACTATATCTCACTACTCAACGAAAACTTACACAACACATATTTGGATAGCATATTTCTCGATACTCCGACTTTTGAAACTACGGTAAAGAATGAAGTAAAAACCAGAAATCCTTTTCTCTATACGATTATCGAAAAACCTGCCTTACTGGCAGAAATTATCATGCATCATGTACAGATATCAGGAAAACGTAATAAATTAAAAGAAGCCGAACGATTGCTTAATATTTTCTTTCTTTCTGATACGATGGCTATTAAGTCATATCAAAATATTTTTGAATTAGATCTTAAAAATATTTATATACAGGCTGTAAGAAAATTAGGATTGTTTAAGAAGTTCTGGATGAAGCTTACTGGTAGATATGCTAATCTTCTCACTAAGTTTTCGCGTCAGTATAACGAAGATGATATCATAAAAGAAGTTGAAGGATCCGAAAAGGAAACGATTCAGAAAAAATATTTTCTCCAGCAGAGCCAAGCACAAAATAAAGGGGATAAAAATCAAAAAAAACAATCACCAACAGAAAAGAATGAAGAAACTCTATCTTCCTCATCTTCTCCGCTCAACTCAAAAACAAGCTATTCACAAGAACAAATTAATGATATGTGGAATGCCTTAAAAAAAACTATAAGAAAATAATCTACTATTTACAGATTACAGACAAAATCGTCAGTTACTGGATTGCTTAGTTAAGACTATATAAATCTCTCATTTCCATTATAACTCAGAAAAATAAAGTCACACTTATAGGAGCATGGAGTTCTTCAGTGGACAGATCATAAGTTAATCTACTGTAAAAAGAATTATTAGAACCCAGCTTTGTCTTCGGTGAATGGTTTTTGCACTTAATTAAAAATACCAAGATTGCACAATTCAAGAGGAAATGTTATTATATATGTATTATGAAACCATATTTATCAATATTATTTCTACTATTGTTGTGTAGTTTTTTTGTTCCTTTCCAGGCTGTAGCATCAGGAGGAAGCGAACAAAAAATCGAACTTACTATGGGATCCTGGCGAACAGATGATGTTGCCAATCTGAAAGCAGTGCTTGCAGAATTTACCAAACGGTATCCCAATATTACTGTCCAGTTTCAACCAACAAATCCACCTGATTACAATGCTACGTTGCGCCAACAGCTGGAAAGCGGAACAGGTCCCGACGTCATGTATGCTCGCTCTTTTGAAACAGGGAAAAAACTATATGAAGACGGATATTTTATTGATCTTTCTCAATTGAAGAACATTGATACAAACTACGATACCCAAATAAAAGCTCCTTGGACTTCAGATGATGGAGTTCCTTTTGCCATTCCCTTTGTTGCTGTGTCACATGGAATATATTATAATAAGGATATTTTCAAAAAACTTAATATCACTATTCCTACGAATTGGACATGGGACACTTTTCTCAGCATTGCACAAAAAATTAAAGCTGCAGGCTATATTCCAATAGCAAACTCATTGGCAGATGAATGGGATATCGCTGAAGTAGTATTTATGAATATTGCCCCTAACTTCATAGGTGGGGCTGAGGGTAGATCTGCATATGAAGAAGGGAAAAAGAAATTTGACAGTCCTGAAATAGTTGCACTTTTTAAAGCGATGCAATCATTACGTCCTTTTCTTCCCAAAGGATTTGAAGCACTCACATATAATGACAGTAGCGCTCTTTTTGCCACCAGTCAGGCAGCTATGTATTTTGACGGATCATGGAGTATTGGAAATTACAAGGGTGTTGATTTCGAGTGGGGTATTCTTCCTCCTCCACATCCTGCTAATACGAAAAAAGAGTATATCACTTTCCATCCCGATGCAGGTATTGCTATTAATGCTAAAACTAAAAACAGAGAAGCTGCCGAACTTCTTCTTGTATGGCTAGGAAGTCAAGAAGGCGCACAGGCTCTTGCAAAGTATCTTCCCTTGGGATTCTTCCCCATGTCAAAAAATTCTGTTACTATTACAGACCGCCATGCCAATGAATTTCTCATGCTCAACAAAGGAAGAGGAACCGACGTTCGATTACCATGGCCAAAACTCCTTGGAGGAGAGCCCAGCGGGTATAACCTTATTATGGAGGGTAGCATAGGAGTTATTACAGGGAAGATCACCCCCCAAAAAGCTGCACAGACTTTACGTCAGGGACTTGCAAAGTGGTATAATCCTGCACGTTAAATGTTGCTAGGGAGAGGTAAGTAAAATAATGTTCCCTAAGCGGAACACTAAACAAATAACTTGGGCGGGGAGGGCCTATATACTGCCTGCACTTCTTTTTTACACAGTATTTATGGCCTTCCCCCTCCTTAACTCAATATATTTAAGTTTCTTTAGTAAGATCGATTCTCAATTTGTCTATGTTGGTTTAAAAAATTACATCCGTATATTCAGTGATGATACTATTGCGAATCGTTATTGGGGAGCATTCCTTCATACATGGATATTTTTTTCGATTCACATGCTTGTGCAGAACTCTCTCGGTATTCTTTTTGCTAATCTTTTATCATCAAAACATATAAAAGGAAGTTCCGTGTACCGGACTATTCTTTTTCTACCAGCAACGCTTTCAATTGTTGTTACGGGTTATTTATGGAAACTTATTCTAAATCCTCAGTGGGGAGCTTTTCACTTTTTATTTCAATATCTAGGGTTTAATCAGTACACTGCATGGTTGGGAAATCCCCATACTGCCTTAATCGCAGTAAGTCTTGTATCTTCCTGGCAATGGGTAGGCATTCCAACCATGATCTTCTTAGCCGGATTAAACAATATCCCAGATGAATTATTTGAATCAGCACATATAGCCGGTGCAAGTGGGTGGCAAGTTTTTCGGTACATTAAAGTTCCTCTACTTAAACCTGTTATTGCCATTGTTTTTATTCTCACCTTTGTGAATAATTTTAATGCCTTTGATATTGTTTTTGCAATGCAAACTGCGAACGGAGCTCCTCAATATGCTACCGATATTCTCGGAACCTTTTTCTATCGAATCGGTATTGCTGGACAACATCCAGTTGGAATTCCTGATAGAGGGTTAGGGGGTGCTGTTGCAACTATTACATGTATCGTACTCCTTATTGGGGTAGGAGTCATTCTTCATCTTTTTAATAAGGAAAAAAAGCACCTTGCCTAAATCAAAGAAAACACTTATTGGGCATTATATTGTGTTGAGCCTTTGGTCATGCATTGTACTTTTTCCTATCTGGACTATGATTATTAATTCGTTTAAATCAAAGTTTTCCATCTATAAAAATCCTTTTACCCTTCCTTCTCCATGGAATGTATCGGGTTATCTAGCCGTATTCAACGATAGTGATTTTCTACGTTATTTTCAAAATAGCTTGCTGGTTACTATACTTTCGATTGCATTTATATTGCTCTTTGCATCATTAGCAAGTTATGCGCTTACTCGTTGGCAATCAAGAATATCTCGTCTTTTATACCTTTTTTTCCTTTTTGGAATGATGCTTCCTATCCGTATTGGAAGCATCAGTTTGCTTGCAATTATTAAAAACTTGGGGTTGCTCAACACATATTATAGCTTAATTCCAGTATATATCGCTATGGGTATTCCCGTTGCCATTTTAATATTGACTGAATTTATTCGAAAAATTCCCAGTGAATTACATGAAGCAGCTTTTATTGATGGTGCAAGTATTCATAGAATATTTTGGTCTATTGTTGTTCCTCTTCTAAGACCTGCTCTTGGGACTGTTGCTATATTCAATTTAGTACCTATTTGGAATGATTTATGGTTTCCCTTGATTTTTATTAATTCCGAAAAGCATAAAACGCTTATTCTTGGTGTTACCAAATTGTTTGGACAATATCAAAGCGATTGGTCAAGAATTCTTGCCGTACTTACTCTGTCCGCGGTTCCTGTTATTATTTTATATCTTGCCATGTCAAAACAATTTATCAAAGGTTTAACCGCAGGTGCGGTTAAACAATAGAATCTTATTACTATACTATTAAGGATAGCTCCCTCATAGCTTCGGGCTTTGCTGGTTTCAAGCGAATGAGTAAACAGTTTTGTTTTACACCTCTCACTCTGGATAAAAAAGCAGCAGCTACTGGCTGCGTGTACTTGTTCTTACTGTGGATCATCCTTATCAGCCCAGCTTTCATAGGGATGACAGCTTTTCCGTAAGGGGCAGTTGCCGCCGGAAAAATAAGCATGACTCATATTTTCACTTACTTTATCTTTCCAGGAAGATAGATCCTGATTAAAAGTACTGGCTTCTCTAAACATATAGGACATACTATACTAGTCACTTTACTCACATCCCAGCCAGATATATCCTGATTAAAGGCTTTGGCTCCAGAAAACATATACTCCAGCTTGGTCACGTTGACGACATCCCAGCTAAATAGATTTTGATTAAAAGATCTGGTCGTTTGAAACATAAACCTCATATCAATCACCCTGCTAACATCCCAACCGGAGATATCCCCGTTAAAGGCATCCGCTTCATTAAACATGGCCCTCATATTTAGTCACCTTGCTGACATCCCAGCCGGATATATCTTGATTAAAGGCTGCCTTGTTTAGAAAAAGCTCTTCCATATTAGTAATACTGAATGTATTAAGCAGGGTTAGATCCTTATTGCCAGTGATCAGTGTATCCAATTGTGCCCTTGTTATTGGCTTATTAAGGACTCTTAGTGTATATTCTTCAGTACTGCCGCCGTTTGTTCGTATATACTTTACAGGACTTGTAAAATTAGGTTTTGTTGTTTCACATGTTAAAGAAGTTTTGCCGTAAGTCACATCCATACTTAGATCACCATATTCATCTACTCCGTAGTTATACTGGGATAATTCAATTTTAATTATCCCGTCGTCTATGAAAGGACCAACCCATTTAACATCGGCACCAGCATGGACCACATTAAAGTTTAAGGTTGGAACATCTTCTCCTCTCGTTGCATAAGAAGCGCTTACCGTATAAACAACAGTGCTGCCGTCTGCTGCTTTTACGGTATAACCTACTGGGTTTAGAAAATCCTGTGCTACTCCGGATGCAGGACTTATGCTCTTGCCTGTGTAGGCAATGACCGGGGTTAATGCAGTAAGAGCCTGACCAAAGGGGGGAATAATTGTAACAGTTTTTGTTGATTCTGAGAGGATGCTGAGATAGATGCTTAGATCAGCTTGATGAGGGACGCTAATAGCAAAGGATGTAAGTGTTTTCAAAGTGCTTAGAGAACCCGGTTTAGCACCTGAGGGACCTGGGTTAGTCCCTGATGAGAGACCTGAGGAATCCGTCTGTTTAGCAGCTGAATCTGGACATGATGTTAGCACCATTGCGAAGATAATAACTATTATTTGTATTATATTTTTTACCTGTACTTTTTGTCGTCTCATTACCATATACTCCTTTATTTTCTGGTATTATAATAATGACCTGTTATCATGCTATATAATAGGTTTTTAGCACGTTGTTTAGGTTTTTAGCACGTTGTTTGCAAGTGGTTTTAAATTTTTATGTGTAACTTATCGTGTACTTTATCGTTCTCGGTGCTATATGTTAGTATATCCTTTTCTGAACCTTTGTCACTTTCAAGCGATGGATAAACAATTTTACCTCATTCTGGATAGTACTTTTACTGCATCGTGAGCAAGCTTGTCGAACGGTTTAAAATATGGTCATGTCACTATTGATACTTTTTCCTTTCAAGATTTCTTGCTATGAGTCTATATTTTTCTCAAGGCAAAAAAAGAAGTGAAATAAACACCCCTCTTATTCATAATCAAAATTTCTCTATTTCTTTATTTGCAAGTATACCCACCATCAATAACCATCTCACTACCTGTCATAAACGATGACTCATCAGAAATAAGGAATAATATTCCATATGCAATTTCAATGAGATTACCAAGTCGCCCAATCGGGTGCAAACTAACCAGATAATCCATCATTCCAGGAGTGTCTTTGATAAAATTCTTAACCATTGGGGTTAAAACGAAACCTGGATGCAAGGAGTTTACCCTGATATTATCTTTTGCATAAATAATGGCATCATTTTTCGACATAGTTCTGACTGCACCCTTGGCAGCATGATAATGCGGCACATCTCCTGCCCCGACGATACCATAAACCGAAGATAGGTTAACAATGCTTCCACCACCAGATTTTTTCAGATAAGAAACTGCATGTTTGGTACAAAAGAAAACACCTTTCACGTTAATGTTCATCGAAAAATCCCACTCTTCTTCCGTTAACTCATGTGTTGGCTTATCCGCACCCGATACGCCTGCATTGTTTACAGTGGCATTGAGTTGTCCAAAAGTTTCATAAACTTCTTTATAAACTTTTTCCACTTCTTTTTCGTTGGATACATCAAGATGCCAATATTTTGCTACACCACCTGATTTGTTAATCTCTTTAACTAATTCCTGACCTTCTTTATCATGAATATCGATTACTGCAACTTTTGCACCTTCTTTTGCTAATAACAAACACGTTTCACGTCCGATTCCTGATGCGCCACCAGTTACGACAACGACTTTTTTCTCTGCTCTTTTCATGTTTTTCCTCTCTTAATTATTTTTCCTTTCTTAATTCGTTTTTTATAGAGCTTTTTGCTCTTATTTCTTATATATCATCTACTATTCAAATCACCTCCTATAACAGTGCTGTATAAGTTATAATAATGCATCTTTCAGACCACAGAAAGGATCTACTGGGTTCTGCCCCTTAAAGTCAGCTTTTCCGGTTATAAGTTCAACAAGTTTTTTCTGAACAGCCTCTATTGGAGAATAAGCGTTGATATAGGTTTTTACCCTGGGCGCATCAAAAAGGTGATAGGGGTTACTTAGAGAGATCATCATGGTTGGTACGCTATCCCATGTTCGTATCATGCTCTTCATCAATCCTTTATGAAGATCCTGCCAGTCAGCAAAATAACTTCCGCTTCCGAAAAATCTTGTCTGATTAATCATATAGATTACCAAATTAAAAAAGTCAGGGGAAGGAAATATATCTTCTGCCATCATGGTTACCTCAAATCCTGTATCTTCCAGATAATCTCTAAAACAAAGCTCTTTGGGTGGTCCAAAAAACGCAGTCGGGGTATTCTGAATTAATAGAACTCTTCGATGAGTTTCAGGACTTACAGGAAGTAGCTTTTGTGTATCCTTAACCAGAGTAATTGATGACGAAACACATTCATCTTTCCATCTCTCATGCTCACTGCATCCCAATATTTTATCCACAGTTTCTGTAGCGGGTATAAGAGTTCCTTCCTGTTTTTTTATATGTAGACCAAGGGAAGCTTTAAGTGCTAAAATTCTTAAGACAGCTTCTTTTACCCGTTGTCCAGGAAAGGTTCCATCCTTTACAAATTTTACTAGAAGATTAAAATCATAAGCATCTTCTACAGAAAAAAGAAAAATATCACACCCGTTGTTTATAACCATTGGAACCAGTTTTTCTCTTGCCCCTTGGGATGTAAAACCTGCCATACCTGTGGCATCGGATATGATAACACCATTAAATCCAAACTTTTCCCGAAGAAGCCTTATATTCAGATTGGAAGAGATTGAAGCAGGAAGAATTTCTTCTATTCTCGCTTTGGGATTTAGTTCTCTGTCCCATGCAGCCAGAGTTATATGGACACTCATAATAGACAAAACACCGGAATCTATCATGGTTTTATAAATTCTCCCATATGTTTTGTGCCATTCTTCCATTGATAGGGTATTATGAGTTGTAACCATATGCTGATCTCTTTCGTCAATCCCATCTCCAGGCCAGTGTTTTGCACAAGCAGCCATACCTTCGTTCTGAAGCGCTTGCAAGTAGATGCTTCCCATAGCGCTGACTTTTTCCGGATTGCTCCCAAAAGACCGTGTTGAAGTTATATAACTTCTGAAATTGTAATTTATATCGACAACGGGAGAGAAGCTCCAGTTAAAACCAAGAGCTCCTCCTTCCCTGGCTGCTATCTTTGCCATTCTTTCTGCGTCTCTTTTCCATTCAGCAGATGCCGCTGTCCCAATCTGGGTCTGAAACTCTGTCCCTTCTATACCGAGGGTTCCCAGTGTGCCGAACTCCAAATCTCCAGTTAAGAGGAGAGGTATTCTGCTTTTACTTTGTAAATATTCTGCAGAATTCCTTAGCGCATTTGTAGGCATTGAGGCAAAGCGATGCACCCCTCCGGGTTTGTATCCCAGGATCTTATCCATATTCTCTTTCCTGAGGTCCATGCACAGGGGAATAAACATCTGCCCAGCTTTCTCTTCATCCGTTAAGGAAGTCCAAGTTGTCATAACCCATTCAATATCATTTTCATTTAAATTATAGGGTGCCTTTTTCAAATCTTCACTATTCATTATTCTATTTTTATTTCTTCCTTTTTGTATTCAAGAGCAATATATACAATCAAGCTATGCCTTGACATTAACTCTATTGTTTGATCTTCCTTTCAATTCAGACAATATGTCTTCATGCATTTTTTCTGTTAATTTATAAAACAACATAGGTATAATAGATACTAACGAACCTATAGTAGGAACTATTGTCATAAGAATATGAAGGCCTTTTAAAGTACTAGCTGTCTGATCCACATTTGGAACATATTTAATAAAAGTTAGTAAATAACCGGATAGACCAGCGGCTACAGCTGAAGCTAATTTTGCACTAAATGTTTGCATTGAAAATATTATACCCTCAGATCTGGCCCCATTTTTCCAATGATTATAATCTATAGTATCTGCAATTATTGCAGTAACTAAGACATTTGTCATTCCAAAAAACATGGAATTTATAGCTATAAAAGAAATAGCAACGACTGTATTATTAAAACCTATGAAATAGAATATTATTCCTCTTAAAATGGAAAGTCCGGCTGCCAAAATATATACATTTTTCTTTCCCATTTTTTTTACCAATATTGGTACTAATAGAATACCCAACAACATTGGAATAACAGCAGCCATTTGAGTAATTGGGATAAGATTTTTACTTCCTAGATTGTAAATGATATAGTATACTTGTATAGTTAAAGTTATCATTAACAAACTCCCGCCGATAACAAAACTTATCAAAACCAGAAGTAATGGCTTGTTGTTTATCACTGCAGACAATTCCTTTGAGAGAGATGTGGTCTTTGAACTTTTAATCCTTTCTTCAGTATTTTTAAACATTATAAAACTGGCTATTAGAACAATTAATCCAATAAGCATGGCAACTCTTTGATATCCCAGAGATTCATTGCCTTTGCCAAATACATTTACTAAGGGAATAACAATTATTGGAATACCAATCATTCCGAACATTCCAAATATTTTAGAAAAAGAAATTAATGAGGTTCTTTCCTGAGTATTATTCGTCATCACAGAAATCAATGACCATTTAGGTATATCTGACATTGTATATGCCATACTCCAAGCCACATATGAAACAGCTGCGTATACTGCTTTTGCTTTTGTAGAAATATTGGGTGTTGTAAAGAGCATAACGGTAAATGCTGCCATTAATACTCCACTAAAAAGCAAATATGGTCTAAATTTTCCCCATCTTGTGTTTGTATGATCGGCTATTATTCCCATCATAGGATCGTTTACTGCATCCCATATTCTAGAAAACAGCAAGATCGATCCTGCAACCGCTGCAGAAATACCTAATACATCTGTAAAAAAAACCATCATATAAAAAGAGACCAATGCATACGTGGCATTTGTTCCAAACATACCCAACCCAAATGATAACTTTTCTTTCCTGCTAATCATTTTTTCTTCCATATATTCCTCCAGTTTAAAGTTGTTCTATTTCACTTTCGAAGAAAGCAAAAATATATAATATTCTTTACCCCATAATTGCACCCATAATTCGAGTTAAACTTATATCAGTTGTTCTTACTTGCTCTTCAATCTTATCGTATAACTCTTTGCTTACCGAATGTTTTAACATTAGTAACATTGTCTCCTTGGAAAATCTATCATCTTCTTCAAATGGCACCACATCGGCAGTTTCTTGATACCAGTCTAACATTCGTTTTTGCAGTTTTTCTCTGATATCTTTATACTTATCATCATCTATTAAATTGTTAAGTTCTTTAGGATCATTTGTTAAATCATACAATTCATCTTTTTCATAGAGTCTTTTTACATACTTAATTTTTTTAGTCCTGCACATTGTAGCTTTTGTATGTTCAGGGCCATAACTATCCTGAACTTTCATTCTGGGATAATATAAGCTTTCTTTCTGTAATAACCATTTCAAATTATAAGTTTCTGTACAATGCCTTTCTTCTGCCAATCGTCCACCCTCAGAAAAAACAACATCCCTAATCTTATCATCTTTACCTTCTATTAGCTTTTTTAAGGATTTACCAAAATGCGTATGATTTGATTTTACTTCCGCAAAATCTAAGACCGTAGCATAAAAATCTACTAGTTCTACTAATGCATCGTTAATACCTGTTTTAGGTTTTAAATCTTTATGGGGTTTTACTATAAAAGGCACATTAACCAAAGGGTCTTCAAATGTATTTTGCGTTTTTTCTACAAGTGAATAATCGCCCGTAAAATCACCATGATCGCTCATTACAAATATAGCTGTATCGTCATATATGCCTTCTTTTTTTAAAGTATCAACTACCATTTTATAAAAATTATCCACCCTTGTGCACATGGCTAAATAAGTAGCTCTTAGCTTATCCCATCTTTCTTCTTCCCAATCGCCTAAATTAAATAGGTCATATAGCCCTTTTAATAAACTGGGCTTCTTTTCCCAATTCGAAATTTTTATTCTCTCAGGAAGTTTAGTTTTATCTATAAGTTTATAATATTTTTCAGGAACAACATACGGAGGATGAGGATTCATTAATCCTAAAAACATACATATAGGTTTGTCTTTAGGTCTGTTTTTTATAAAATCTATAAGTCGCTTAACATCTCCATAATCTGAATCTTCATATTCTTTATCCCCTGTTTTATAAACTCCATTGTAAAAAGAATAAAAATTATCTCCTCCTTTCTCCCCACGTGCAACACTCGGCTTAATATCTTGATTACCCATATTCATAATATCTTGACCACCCACTCGTTCATTACAAATCTCATCAATAAGACCGTCAATTTGTGCTGCGAGAATATCATTCCTATCATTAATCCATACGTAATAACCATTATTTTTTAATTGAGTCAATAAAATGGGTTCGGGATTGTGAAAAAGATATGAAATAGTTCTGTGTCCATGTACATGAGGGTACCAGCCAGTCATAAAACTACATCTACTAGGCGTACATACAGGACTTTGACAAAATACATTAGAAAAGGAAACACCTTCCTCTACTATTTTATCTAAATTAGGCGTATATGCTGCCTTATTTCCCATGTGCCCCAAAGTATCTCTTCTCATTTGATCTGGGTTAAAGATTAATATATTAGGTCTCATTGACACATACCTCCTCGATAATTCAATAATTTTTTATTTAACATTTTAGACCTTAACTACGTTTAGTATAATTATACAGCTGAGCTAATGTGGTAGCTATCCATTTTTTTACATTAAAAATGGTTGTTTTTTTTACTAGAAGCAAAGACGCTATGGAAAAATGAGGAGAAATTGTACCTAGCACCTGTCAGTCGTAATAATTAATTTTCACTTGGATAGCAGAATACAATATTCATCCTGGAAATTCCGGAAGGCTCCTGATATGTAATAACTTGATATGTAATAACTATTAAGGAAGTATAGAAGGAAGAGTAATTGTTGGGATAATGTTTGTTTCTGAAAGTTTTTTGTAGCATTAAAAAAAGAGATAATGATTTCCAATACTATTTAGGTATAATTGACAAGTTTACCAAAATTTAATGTAGTATTAATATTTTTCATAATCAAACTCCTTAATAATTTAGTTTTGGCTAATTTCATTGACAGCCGTTTTATCAATCATATTTTGAACATCATCTTCTTTTAGATGGTAAAATAAAATAATTATAATGACTCCAATTGCCATGCCTATAACAGGAAAAAAAGAATACATGAAATGTATACCCTTTATTGTGGAAATGTCCTGTTCGATATTCGGAATGAAATGATACATCTTTTCGAGCATAAACCCGGCAATAACAGCACCGATAGCTTGGGAAAACTTTGTGGCAAATGTCTGCACTGAAAATGCAATTCCCTCGGCTCTTTTACCGGAGACATAGCTGCCGTATTCTACAAAATCTGCCGAAAACATTCCCATCATCATCAATGGAGCAAAAGCTGTTGACGTTCTCATTGCATTTAAAACGAGAACCGCTGTTAAATTCCTGTATCCTGTAAAATAGAGAGTGACATTTGTAATAATTCCGATGAGAGTCAAATAGACATATAAATTCTTTTTTCCGAATTTCTTTATTGCCTTTGGAAGCAATGGCAAAAGAAGTATAAGAGGTATCATGCCCGTTATTCCAAGAATGGCGATCAAATTCGCATTCCCCAGTACATATTTTGCGTAGTATGTCTGTACAATCATGATGGTATTAAAAATGCCGGCTATCAGAAAAGCGGAGTAAAAGATAAGAAGATATTTGTTCGATTTAACAAATATAAAAATATCCTTAAGGGTTATTCCTTCGCCCCTGTCATGAACAATTCTCTCAACTGTAAAGAACCCTATCGGCATCATAGTCAGGAAGGCAAGAATCATAAGTACAATTGCTGCTGTAGTCCAGCTTGTTGCTGTAACGAGGGGCATGAATACTGCCGATGCAATCAGCATCGCAATCATTCCGGCAATTCTTCCATAAGTAATAAGTGTTGTTCGTTCATAAACCTTGTCCGTCATAACTGTGACAAGAGCAAATATGGGAACATCGCTGATTGTATAAACCATACCCCATATAACATAGGTAATGTAAGCATAAACAAGATTTCCCGTATCTCCAAATCTTGGATTGATAAAAAGAAAGATTGTTACCAGAGGCATCAGTGGGATAACCGCATTTACCCAAGGTTTGAATTTACCCTTCTTTGGGTTTACCTTATCCACAATGATCCCGAGAAGCGGATCATTCACTGCATCCCATGTTCTTGCAATTCCAAACATAACTCCAACCGCCGCGGCTCCTATTCCTACGACATCCGTGTAAAACATCATTAAAAACTGCAGTACAATCATGAAAATGATGTTCTGTCCCAGGAAATAGCTTCCGTAAGACAGTCTCTCAATTTTTGATGTTCTAAAAACTAGTTTTTTCATATCTCCTCCTAATTATTAAAATGCTTTGTGACTATAGGGTAGATTATTGAAGTCCATGGATCTTAGCCCTTCTTATTTAAATGAAGCTCATCTTTCTGTAGAATATCCGGATTAGGAATCCCATCTTTTAAAAGAGCTTCTGTTGTATCGATAAAGACCAGATTGGATTTATCCTGCGCATATTTTTTTATAAGTTTATTTGCTTTGTCAGTTTCTTCCCATACCTTCCATCTGGCTTTTGTAGGTGAAATGGATATGTAGTAAACAGGAATACCGGATAATTCTTTTCTTGATTTTTCATAAAATTCAATAAACAACCGGTAGACTTCTTCGCCTGTTTTTGAAGTTTTGGTCATTCCATGAATATCATTTGTACCGGGAAAGATAACAACAGCTTCGGGTTTAAAGGGGGTAATGAGCCTATCATAATAGTATGTGGAATCAGCTACTTTTGAGCCTCCGAAACCATGATTCACAACCTTGTATGGAGCAAAATCACTTTCCAGGGTTACCCATTTTCTTATACTGCTTAAACCAATAAAAACGATATCTACATCCAGATTTTCTTCTGTATACCTTGCTTCAATCTTTTGAATATCTTTTCCCCAGAATGCAGGATCAGAATTATTCATCACACGAATCATGCCCGTATACATATATCCGGCAATTGCAGCAATAGTCAAAACAACGGCAGATACAGATATAATTATTTTCTTTTTCACAGTTAATCTCCTAAGACTATTTTAAGTATAAAGAGAAATAGTATGGAGTCTATCTATTTTTTTACATTGAAAGTGGATGTTTTTTTACTTTTTACCAAGATATGCAGATAATAGTTTCATGGCCTTACCGCTGTTAAAATCACCATAAGGATTATAGCCAATTGCAATATTTTCAACAGGATGCTCACTGGCACTTGTCAATTTTCTTTCTCTCCACTTAGAGGGTGTGGTATTAAGGACCTCTCTGAAAGTAGTATTGTAAGCTTTTACACTGGGAAATCCAAAATTCAGAGCTATGTTGGAAATATTTGAATCTATAGATACCAGCGCCTTTAGAGATTTCTGGAGACGCACAAAAGCAAGATATTTACTAAAGGTAGAACCAGTTTTTTCATGAAAAAATCTGGAAAGATAGCTTGAATTAACACCCTCTTGTTCAGCAAGATCCGATGCTGTAATCTTCTCAGTATAATGACGATCAATATACCGTATAATGCTGGCTATTCTCGAAAAGTACCTGCTATTTTCCTCAATAAGCCCCTGCCTCAGACCTATAGAAGGTACGCTAACCTGAAAATTATTCACCAGTATCATGAGAATTTTGTTTACTATTGAAGCCGCTTCAAAATGATACCCCTTTTTCCCCTCCTTCATTATAAACATAAGGGAAGCCAGTTTAATTCTTAAACTCTTGTAAAACTTATAATGTTCCGGTTCCTTATCCAAGGTTGAGTTGCAGAAGAAAACTCTATCTGTGAATTCTGGGTCCAGAGGAATAGCAAACTCGGGATCAAGCTGAAAGGCTAGAATAATATTATTTTCCTCCGTTTCGTGGGTCTGGTGAATTACACTGCTATTTATGAGTATCACATCACCTGTTTCAAGAAGAATTTGTGTTCCTTCAATATAAGTAAGTACAGATCCTTTGAGAATAAATAGTAATTCAAGATCAGTGTGCCAATGAGGAGAACAGGACTTGATACTGTGAAAAAAAATCTTAAAAGGTAAATTTGAATCATGAACTATGTTTTCAAAAGAATAATTCATAATAAAAAGATAGAAAATTGCTTAAATATAATCAAGGTACTGCTAAATCCTTTCCTTCAGTCAACCAAATGTATATAAGGATGTTGTAGATTCAAAATAATATTTTTTACTTTTTTGATCTGCAGCTGTTTTCCAAAAAGCACTTGTACAAACATCTGCTGTAGATAAAGATATATCAAAATAAGCAAATATCATTATTTACAATTACTTGTCAGTTTTTTGTGAATCTTAGCTCTTTAGATGCTATGTTAGTATAGTATCTTCTTGTCTTTTGCCGGTTTCAAGCGATGGATAAGCAGTTTTAAGCTCACTCTGGATAAAAAGCAGCAGCCACTGGCTGCTGCAGTTGTACGTGCGTTCTTACTGTAGATCACTCTTATCAGCCCAGCTTTCATAGGGATGAAAGCTTTTCCGTAAAGGACAGTTGTCATCGGAAAACCCACTATGTGGTATATTTTCGTTTACTTTGTTTTTCCAGAAAGATAGATCCTGATCAAAGGATTCGGCTACATTAAACATATCCGCCATATCAGTCACTTTACTCACATCCCAGCCAGATATATCCTGATTAAAGGCTATCTGATTCACAAAAAGCTGTCCCATATTAGTAATGGTGGATGTATTAAGCAGGGTTAGATCCTTATTGCTAGTGATCAGTATATCCAATTGTGCCCTGGTTATTGGCGCGTTGTGGACGCTTAGTATATATTCTTCAGTACTGCCGTCACCCTTTTTTCGTGTATACTTTACGGGGTTTTTAAAATCAGGATTGGTTGGTGTACTGGTGTATGAGGTTGTGCCGTAGCTTAGGTCTACAGCTAACTGATTATATTCACTTGCTCCATAGTCATAGGGTACTTCAACTGTTATGCTCTTGTCGATCATGAGAATCTGAGCGCCTGTAATAACTGCCTGGCTATTTTTATTGCTAGCCTTAATGGTAAAGGCAGGAACTTTTTGCCCATTTGGAGCATTGATGACGCTTACCGTATACACTACAGTGCTACCATCTGCTGCTTCTATTGTGTAATCTACTGGGTTTGTAAAATCCTGTGCTACTCCGGATGCAGGGCTTATGCTCTTGCCTGTGTGGGCAATGACCGGGGTTAATGCAGTAAGAGCCTGACCAAAGGGGAGAGTAATTGTAACGGTTTTTGCTGATTCTGAGAGAGTGCCGTGATAGATGCTTAGATCAGCTTGATGAGAGACGCTAAGAGCAAAGGATGTAAGCGCTTTCGAAGCACTTGAGGTACCTGGGGGTAGTTCCTGAGGTACTTGAGGAATCCGGCTGTTTAGCAGCTGAATCTGGACATGCTGTTAGTAGCATTGCGAAAATAATAACTATTATTTGTATAACATTTTTTACCTGTACTTTTTGTCGTTTCATTACCATATACCCCCTTACATTTCTGGTATTATACATGATCTGTTGTCATGCTATTAATATGTTTTTAGCACGTTATTTGCAAGTGGTTTTAATTTTTATGTGTAACTTATCGTGTGCTTTATCGTTTTCGGTGCTATACGTTAGTATATCCTTTTCTGAACCTTTGTCAATTTCAAGCGGAGGGGTAAATTAGATCGTACTTATGTTTCTTGTATTAGTTCGAAAAACTCATCCTCTGCTAACTGGATAATCTGTAACTGTTGTGCTTTTTTGTATTTTGCTCCCAGCATTTTACTTTCCCCTACTACGAGATAATCAAGGTCGTTCCGTACAGTTGCATATACCGTTGCTCCTTTTGATTCTACCAATCTGGCTGCTTTCTCGCGTGTCATCCGGTTTAGTGTTCCAGTAAAACAAAAACTTTTCCCTGCAAGCAGATTCGACTTCTGAAAACTATGAATAATGTGAATCATTTTTGTGTCTAACAGCTGCTGCATTTGTATACGCATAGCAATAAGATCCTTACTAAGAATTTGCGCACGTGTATCTCCTATTCCTGCAATCTTGGAAAACTTCGATAGTGCTTCACTCAGCTCCTTGGGAGCTTTAAGCTTGGAAAATTCCGATTGTCCTTTTTCTAGCTTCTGAGTTGCTTCAGATTGTGCTTCAAGATACTGATCGATTTCTTTTGCTGTTTTTTCAGAAGCTCTAACCAAAGTCATTAGTGCTTTTAAACCTTCAGTATTCTGAGTAATTTTTCCTATTATTATTTCTCCGATTCCTTCAATATCAAAACCTGAAAAAAATTGCGCAAATGATATGTTTTTATTTTTTTGTAATGCCTGAAGAATTTTATTTTTTAAAACAGTTCCAAATCTGGGAAGATTTTCAAAAGATTTCTTCGATAATGTATAAAGATCAGGTATATCACGTACTATGCCAGTGTCAAAGAGTTCTTTGATTCTTTGACTACCTAAATGAGGGATCTTTAACACTCTAATCCACTTTCTTATCCGATGTAAACTTCTTGTAGGACAAGAAGTGTTGGCACAATACACCGTAGTTCCTGTATTATGAATAATACTTCCGCAGGTATCACAAAACAAGGGAGGAAGTGGTACATATGACAAGGGGGGCAAGTAAAGAACCTTTTCAATACGAGGAATGATATCTCCACGCTTGCTTACTTGTATACGAGCTCCTATTGCTATATTATACTGTGATATAAAATCAGGGTTAACCAAGCTTGCTCGTTTCACTCTGGTGCCTGCCAAATGTACTGGTTTTATATGCGCAACAGGTGTGTATCGGTGTCCCGACGCATGCCAGTGTATATCGCATATTTCACTTATTGCTTCATAGGGTGGAAATTTAAATGCGACTTGCTTTTCTGGATGCGTACGCTGTGTATCCGCAATATCTATCTGTATGCCTTTGACAACAAGTCCATCGATATCAAATGGTAGTGTTGTTCGATTATGTATCATTCTTTGATGATACTGCAGTACTTTTTCTACTGTACGAAAAACTTTATACTCGACAATCAGAAATCCCATTTTCTTTAGCCATTCCAGTTTATGCAATTCATTTGAAAAAGAATTCGATGTATCCGTGTACTGCGCATCGTAGCTATACAATCGTAAATATTCGATGCCACAACCATCTTTACGCTTCATTAGACCATTTACTGTATTTCTAATACTTGCATGCCCTTTATAATATGTTTGATGAACTCTCCGTAACATAACCACTTCACCTCGCACTGCACCAGAAAACAATTGCGGTAACACAAGACGGGCTGCAAATAATTTCCTTACATTGTGTGTAAGATCATCACCTACCTTCCCATCACCTCGGGATAATCCATACTGTAAATGCCCATTCTTATACTGTAATTCAAGACTCATGCCATCCAATTTATATTCAACTATAAAAATTGGATGCCGCACATGTTGAGCCCATCGTATAAATTCATTGGTGTGTGTTACTTTATCTTGACTATGCATATGCAAAATATGTGGCCTTTTTTGATATCTATCATCATTATCTACTCCCACGTGCTGGAAAACTTCATGGGAAGGATTTAAATGCTTGAGCTCATCCCATAGTTGATCAAACTCCTTGTCACTAATTTGAGGGTGGTGATTATAATATAAATCTTGATGGAAGCGTATCTGCTTTGCTAATTCTTCTATCAGTTTCCTTTGCATATTATGTGTATGTATATTATCACACATGCATAAGAAAATCATTTCTTGTTTTATATCTCAAAGATACCGTTGACATGATTCAATAATACGTCTACTGTTACTTATATGAAAATTACCTATAATGCACCTGTATCATCAACGTTGGCTATTTTCTCTGCTCTTATCCTTTCCTTTGATACATTTTTAGGGAGTTCTCTTCTTACTACCTTTTCTTTTGCTCCTTCCCAATTTCATATAACAAGAATATCGGATTATTTGCGGATCTTCTCCTCTTTACTAGGTCATCAAAGCTGGCAGCATTTTCTCATCAATATTTCTATCATTCTTTTGCTCGGTCCATTGCTTGAAAGACGATACAGATCATGGCGCATACTCATGCTTGTATTAGTTAGTACTTTAATAAGCGCGCTTATCAGTGGGTTTGTTACTAAAGAACTTCTCATAGGTAGTAATGAAGTTGCATTTATGATGCTGATACTTGCGTCTATTACTTTGGCAAAGAAGGATGAATTACCTGTCAGTTTTATTCTTGCCACTGCTGTATATTTATTGAGTGAGTTTTTCCCGATTTTCGCAGATGTTGCACCTAAACAAACACATATCGCCCAAATCATGGCTGGTGCAGTTACTGGCCTCTTGTTTTTGCCACGAAAGTCTTAACTAGAACATGAAAATAACAGATCTGGAGAAAAGAGTTCTCAGCAGTAAGGAAAGACTGTGCGATATTGAAGCTCAATTAGCTGTCTCTCAGCTTAACCATCAATCAGCTCATTATATTGATCTTACTCGTGAATACGCACATATTCAGGAAATAGTTGCCACCTACGAAAAATTATGCGATCTTCAGAAAGAGTTACATGATATCCATGGAATTATAGATGAAGACGATCTCGAATTGCAAGAAATGGCAGAACAAGAAGCTGAATTAATTCAAACATCAATTAAAGAATGTACAAAAAAGCTTACCCTGTTACTTATTCCTCAAGATCCGAAGGATAAAAAGAATGCTATTATAGAAATTCGTGCAGGAACGGGAGGTGATGAAGCTTCTTTATTTGTTGCCGATTTGTACAGAATGTATTCGCGATACTCAGAAACACAAGGGTGGATTGTGGAAATTCTGCATAGCAGTGAGACTGAGGTAGGTGGATTTCGAGAAATATCTCTTTCTCTTTCAGGGAAAGAGGTATACAGAATTCTAAAAAATGAGAGTGGTATACATAGAGTACAACGCATACCGAGCACAGAAAGTAGTGGGAGGATTCATACTTCAGCAGTCTCAGTAGCCGTTCTCGCTGAAGCTGAGGAAACAGATGTACACATTCGTCCCGAAGATTTGAAAATAGATGTCTATCGCTCATCAGGCCCGGGTGGACAAAGTGTTAACACTACAGACTCCGCTGTACGCATTACACATGTTCCCAGTGGCATGGTGGTAACATGCCAAGATGAAAAGAGCCAGCATAAAAACAAAGCTAAAGCGTTACGTGTGCTAAAAGCTCGGCTATACGAAGCTGAAGCGCAAGCACAGAAAGATGAACGTGATAAAGTAAGGAAAAGTCAGATTGGAACAGGAGATCGGAGCGAAAGAATTAGAACTTATAATTTTCCTCAAAACAGGGTAACTGATCATCGCATTAATCTTACTCTTTACCAGCTTGATATTATTCTGGATGGAAAAATCGAGTTAATACTTGAACCCCTTATGTTAGCTCGTCAGAATGAATAACTCTACTCAGCTTTTACAACATGCGCAAAAAGTCTTACGTATGTATGAACTTCCTGCCCTTGAAGCTCGTCTCTTATTAGCTTACGTACTGCACCGATCGCCTGAATGGCTTATCGCCCATCCTGAACATGTAATATCTGTATGGCAGAAGATACGATTTATCCGATTACTGAGAAAAAGAAAGAAAGGAATAGCTAATGCTTATTTGATAGGGAAAAAAGAATTTTGGGGTAGATCTTTTAAAGTCCGCCCTCCTGTGCACATTCCACGTCCAGATACCGAAACAATGATCGCAACTATTGTAGAATCCCACTACCGTAATAATTCATTCACTGTTCATGATGTATGTACAGGAAGTGGATGTATTGCTATTACCATTGCACTTGAATGTCCTTATGCTCAAGTATCTGCTAGCGATATCAGTATGCTAGCCCTAAGAACTGCTAAGAAAAACAATAAGAGATGGGGGCATCCCCTTGTTTATCTGAAGAGAAGCAACTTTTTAAACAAGATTAAAGGAAAATTCGATGTTATTACAGCAAATCCTCCCTATCTTTCCCAAAACGAATGGGAGCAAATAAAGCATTGTGGGGAATCCCATAATGCTCTTGTTGCTCCTGAGAACGGGTATGCAGCATATAAAATTATTACTAGACAAGCTATAGCACATCTAAAAGATAAAGGCATGCTTATTTATGAAATAGGCCATACCCAAACAGATATAATACAAAACTATATGCAACAAGCAGGCTTTAACAATATAGAGGTCATTAAGGACTTAGGGGGGAGGCCTCGTATAATAAAAGGTATATATTTTTCAGAAGAAATATGATAGCATGAGTATAATGCGGAAGGTCGCATATAGCACTCAGGGAGTTCCTGCAAAATTCTTGAGTCTTCTTACTGCATATTCGGTAGAAGAGAAAGAATTAATTCTCAACGCCTTTCATTTTTCCCGTTCTATCCATGCATTCCAGTTGCGCGATAGTGGAGAATCTTTTCATACTCATCCTTTGACTGTTGCAAAAATATTAATAAAGATGAAACTTGACGCTGCATCCATAGCTGCTGCATTGTTACATGATTCACTTGAAGATACTAATACTACAGAAGAAGAATTAGAACAATTATTCGGAAGAGAAATTGTACATCTGGTACGTGGAGTAACAAACATTACTCAAATTAAGCAAAAAAGTCGTGCGGAAATGACTGCCGAAAATGTCCGCAATGTACTACTAGCTATGTCTCATGATATTCGAGTTATTTTAATAAAACTTGCTGATAGATTACATAATACATATACCCTTTCTGCAAAAACACCTGAGAAAAGAAAAATAATTGCAAAAGAAACGTATAATATATTTGCTCCCATTGCAGAACAATTAGGAATATCTTGGTTAAGTAATGAACTAAAAGATCTTTCCCTCAAACACCTTGCGCCCAAAGAATATACTCATATTGAAAAAATATTAAAAAGCAAAAAAAGTAACACTATGCTCCATACAATACTTACCAAATCACATGACATGCTAAAAGATCTTGATATTCCTGTACGCATAGAAGTACGTTCAAAATCAATTCACTCTATTTATGAAAAAATGAGGCATCTTGACAAAAAACCAGAAAAGATCCATGACATATTTGGGTTACGCATTATTACCAATACAGAAGCTGCATGTTATCAATTATTGGGTATTATCCACAAAAAGTGGATGCCTTTGGAGAAATATTTTAAAGATTATATTGCACTGCCTAAGGCAAATAAATATCAAAGCTTACATAGCACGGTAATTGGTCCTGAGGGAAAAGTATTGGAAGTTCAAATTCGTACCAAAAAAATGCATCAAATTGCAGAGCATGGTGTGGCTGCCCATTGGCTTTATAAACAGCCTCGGGCTAATCGGCATAGCAATCTTACACTTATGAAAAGAGTAAAGCAATTATCATTATCTCCATTGCCCCCCATTGAACTTCTAGAAGAAATCCAACATGAGATTCTTAAAGAAAATATGTATATATTTACTCCTAAAGGAAATATTATACTCCTTCCTTTGGAAGCAACACCTATTGATTTTGCATATGCAATTCACACCGAAATTGGTACCCATGCACATTCAGCAATCATTGATGGTAAATTATCTTCGCTCATCCAACCACTAAGTAACACACAAGTAGTGGAAATTCGAACCAGTAATAAAGCACACCCCAAATTGTTGTGGTTACAATATGCAAAAACTGTACGTGCTAAACATAATATAAGATATTGGATTAATCATCACCAAAAACGCCACACTGACCAGGCTCCTGAG
>Ga0256913_10000158_pt1 | contig 31665 bp, 24 predicted proteins | sample Axial_MatmetaG_FD_185970 | JGI IMG/M metagenome (GOLD analysis project Ga0256913, IMG submission 185970) | Deep-sea worm associated microbial mat communities from Axial Seamount, Juan de Fuca Ridge, Pacific Ocean - Axial_Mat | ecosystem: Environmental > Aquatic > Marine > Oceanic > Microbial... | reverse complement strand
CAATTGTTGATCCAAATGCAAAGATACATGAGAACGTAACGATAGGTCCTTATGCTTATATTGAAGCTGATGTTGAAATTGATGATGGAACAGAAATTGGGCCACATGCCTGTATTTATAACGGCGCAAGAATCGGGAAAAATGTAAAGATATTTCAATCCGCTGCCGTATCGAACCGTCCTCAGGATCTTAAATATGCTGGAGAGAAAACATTCTTTTATGTTGGTGATAATTCGATAGTACGAGAGTTTGTAACTTTACACAGAGGTACCACGGATACCGGGCGATCTAAAATTGGAAAAGATTGTCTAATTATGGCTTATACACATGTAGCACATGACTGTGTAATTGGGAACAATTGTATAATTGCAAACTCAGTTCAAATTGCCGGTCATGTAACTATTGAAGATTGGGTTATTGTTGGTGGTGGTTCACTACTTCATCAATTCGGACTTATTTCTGAGCATAGTATGTTGCAAGGCGGCTCACATGTTTCAAAAGATGTTCCGCCATACGTCCTTACAAAAAATATCCCTTTTCAATATATGGGATTGAATACTGTCGGACTTAGACGTAGAGGTTTTTCAAACGAAGATATCAATGTCATTAAAGAAGCATATCAAATTCTATATTTTTCCGGCTTGAATATTACAGAAGCGAGACAAAAATTAATTGATGAATTTGATAATAAGTATGTAACCAATATTATAAAGTTTATTGACAAACCCAAAAAGAGAAGTATCTTAACAAGATGAGATGGACATTTATAGATAGTGGTAGAAATAGTGGGAAATATAATATGGATTTTGATATTTTCCTTTCCCAACAATGTACGGATGAGCAAGCCTTTTTTAGACTTTACAGATGGGAGCCTTATACTATCTCAATTGGAGCGAATCAGAACTTTGAAGAAATCGATATTGTAAAAGCAAACAATGATAATATTGATGTTGTAAAAAGACCTACCGGTGGCAGAGCAATTTTACATGCAGAAGAATTAACCTATTCAATTGTTATACCTATTAGCTATGGATTAAATGCACAAGAAGTTTACAATAAAGTATCTTCAACATTATCTAAAAGTTTGGGTTCTTACGATAGTAAATTAAAATCAGTTGAACTTGAAAGCCAGCAACCAGATTTTAGACACCAGCTTACTCAATCTTCAGGAGTACTCTGTTTTGCTAGCACTGCTAAAAATGAAGTGAAATATAATGGAAAGAAACTGATTGGCAGTGCTCAAAGAAAAATGGATAGTGTTATTCTTCAACACGGATCAATTCTTTGTGGGAAATATCATGCTAAACTTCCTCACTATCTTTCGGATAAATCATTAGTTGGGAAATTATTAGATGAACTAGAAAGTAAAACCATTGAAATTTCTACTATTCTAAAGCAAGACGTTAACTATTCAAAGCTATCAGAAATAATTTTATCTACTTTTGAAACTGAATGGAATATTATATTTGACCGAGATGATCATTTGATTAAAAATGAATTTGAAAAAAGTAATTTGCTAATACATGAAACTGCTTAATCTAATCATATTATTTCTTTCCGTTTTCTTCCATCTTTTCCTTCATGCGCAAGATCTTCCACCTATGAAGCATTTTCTTGAAGGTACTGTAGTAAGAGATATTTGTGATGATGGGAAAAATATCTGGGTTGCAACTAATGGCAGTGGAATATTTAAATATGACCTTAAAAAGAAAAAGTGGCAAAACTTTTCAACGCAGAATAAAAAACTATCTCTTAATTTCTTTTATACAATCGCTGCTAATAAAAATTTTGTATGGGCCGGTTCATCCGATGGTCTTTTTATTTACAGTAAAAAACGTAAAAGATGGACAAAAAGAAAATTTGGTAAAGGCGGTCAGCTTAGTAATTGGATTCGTGATATTGAATACGACCCCTATATCAATGTTGTTTGGATTGGACGATTCAAATATTTAACGAAATATGATATAAGAAAAAGAAGATTCACGGATTATGATCTTACACAAAACAATGATGTTAAAACCAATACTATAAAAGTTGTTAAGCTGGATGGTGATAGCCTTGTTTGGTTTGGTTCGGAAGATGGATTACATAAATATGATAAATCCCGCAGTATTGAAGCTGAAGGGACAATGTCATTTTATGATAATAATTTAAACTATTTTAGGGGTGAAGGTGATGCAGTTTCAATTTCTGCCCTGTTACTTGAACAAAATAATATCTGGATTGGTTTGGATGAATTTGTAACAAATAGGAATCCCGACTATAACTTGGGCGGTATTTATAAATTTGATAGAAAAAACGAATGGATACGTTTCGATTCTAAAAACGGATTACGAGGGAATGGGATATACGATCTAGCGCTAACCGGCGATTATATTTGGGCTGCTCTTTATCAGTTCAGCAAGAACACTAAAGACATTTATGGAAGGGGCATTGCTCTGATCAATAGAGTAACTGAAGAAATTAGAATGCTTGATATCGATAATTTCCCAAAAACAATTTATTCATTCCATTTTGACGGTAACCGTATGTGGATTGGGACAGAAAATGGTATTTATGTATTAGACTTTTCTAATGAGTTCATTGAAACTTTTGAGGAGACCAAAAAATGATTAAGGTTAATAAAGAAAAAATATTAAAACTAAAGGATAGTTTTAGAGGAATAAATGTTGCTGTTATTGGTGACATGATGCTTGATGGTTATTTTTGGGGAGATGTTAAACGGATATCACCTGAAGCACCTGTTCCCATTGTTGAGATTGATAGTGAGTTTTTTAGGTTCGGTGGAGCTGCCAATGTAGCTCTGAATATTTCTAAGCTTGGAGGTAATGCTATTTCCTTTGGAGTTATTGGGAATGATAATGATGGGAAAATCTTCTCTGAGTTACTTAATGACGAAAATATAAATCCTGAGTTTATAATTAAAGATAGCTCAAGACCAACAACAAACAAAACAAGAGTAATCTCCGCTGATCAACATATAGTTAGAATTGATAAAGAAAGTAAATTTCAAATCTCTGAGGATATTGAAAATAAACTTTTTTCTTCTTTAGAAAATATTATAAATGAAATAGATTCTATTATATTGCAAGATTATAATAAAGGAGTGCTTACTTCAACTTTAATAAAAAGAGTAATTAAACTTGCTAATAAATATGACAAAATTATAACTGTTGACCCAAAATTTGACAATTTTTTTGAATACAAAAACGCCACACTATTTAAGCCAAATAGAAAGGAGGCAGAGGATGCATTTGGGATAAGAATTAATTCAGAGAAAAGTATAAAGAATGCTGGTTATCAGCTACTTGAAAAATTAGATGTAAAATATTGTTTACTTACATTAGGGGAAGACGGTGTAGGGGTTTTTGAAAAGGATAAGACATACGTTCAGATTCCTACATTTGCTAGAAAAGTATTAGATGTTTCTGGAGCTGGTGATACTGTTATTTCAACGATTACTATGGCTTTAACAGCTGGATGTAATATTAAAGAATCAGCATTTTTAGCTAATTATGCTGGAGGAATGGTTTGTGAAATTGCTGGGATTGTACCAATTGAATTAAATAGTTTATTTAATAATATTAATAAGGAGCTTTTATGAAAAATGTTTTAATTTCACGAGAAAAAATAGTTAATATAAGAAAAGCATTAAAAGTTTTAGATAGGAAAGTTGTGTTTACAAACGGATGTTTTGATATACTTCATGCTGGACATGTCGATTATCTTGCAAAAGCAAAAGAGAAAGGTGATATATTAATTGTTGGTTTAAATTCCGACGCTTCTGTTAAAAGGATTAAAGGCGAAAAGCGACCTATTATTAATGAACGCGAAAGAGCTTTCTTATTATTCAATTTAAAATCTGTTGACTATGTTACATTATTCGAGGAAGACACACCAGAACAATTGATCGGGGAACTTATACCCGATATGTTAGTAAAAGGATCAGATTGGCCTATCGACCAAATTGTAGGGAAAAATATTGTAGAAAAACATGGTGGAAAAGTTGAATCAATTGATTTTGTAACGGATCAGTCAACTTCCAAAATAGTTGATAAAATTTACGAAATGTATAAATGATTTTTAAGAAAAATAATGCTAAGAGAACTCTTTCCAGAAAAATAAGTAATGTCTTTATATATTTTTCTCTGGGTTTGTTTTTATTATTAGTATTGTTTTTCGGATTTTCTCAGACATCTACATTCAGGAATCTTATACGAGATAAAATTTTAGAAATTACCGATGAAGCATTCACTGCTGATTTTAATCTTGGTTCAATTGAAGGAACTATCTTTACAAGTATAACTCTAAACGATATTTCCTTAGTAAAAAATAATGACACACTAATTACAGCAAAAAAAATTGATCTTGGAATTAACCCCTTCCCTTTGCTTATTAAGGAATTGAATATTACAAAATTTAGACTCCACGATGTTGAAGTAAATTTAAGGGAAATTGAACCGGGTAAATGGAATAGTGATGATATAATTTCCCATGATTCAACTTTGGTAACAGCAGAGGTTGGTACATTAAAGGAAGAGACAAAAAATCAAGGGGAGTTTCCTTTTAATATTAAAGTGAATGATCTCACGCTCGATAATCTGAATATCACATTAAAAAAATATTCTTTTAGAAATTCTAATAAAAAATATAATACTATAAATTTTGACGACTTATCTATAAGCAATTTTACTTTTAAAGCAAGTATTTTTGCAAATATTAATAAAAGAGAATTTGATTTAACCATTGATAGTCTTTCCTTTCAGCCAAATTTGAACAGATTTAATTTAAGAAATTTAAGTGGGAACTTTCAAATTACTCCGACGTTTGCAGAAGTAAAAGATCTTAGTATAATTACAGATAGTTCTAATCTGAATTTATCAGCACGATTAGATAGCATAAATCTATTTGGTAATGTTGATATTGGTAAATTTAAGGATTATCCCCTCGCTCTTACTTTTAAAGCTGATCCTATAAGAGGGTCTGACCTTAGTTCTTTCTTAGAACCATTAGATTTTATTAGAGGACCAATAACAATAGCTCTTGATGCACAAGGTAAATTCGGAAACTTTAGTCACAAAATTAGGATGAATCTGAATAATACTGATATTATCGAAGAAGGAGCATTGCTGAAACTACATACTCCCGGCAAGTTATATATAAAAGCAAATTTTTTAAACTCAAAAGTTGATTATAATGAAATAGACAAATTATTAGCTGGACTGGAACTTCCCTCTTATCCAGATCTTTTTGTAGAAGATTTGAATATACAATATGAGGGAGAACCTCTTAAATTCAATGCCACAGGTGATGGGAAAATTGATGAAGGTGAAATTACTTTCAGTGCCTTTATGGATATGTATCCCGATCTAATTGAATATGATTATAAATTTACGACCAACAATGTTAATTTGAATTCAACCATCGGGATAAACAGCAACATTAACTCCAAAGGTGAATTCAAGGGGAAAGGGTTCAATCCTTCTGAATCAACATCGCGAATGAATCTGTACGTTTACAATTCATTTTTGGATAGGTATTACTTCGATAGCTTTAATACCAAACTTCAAACAACTGATAAGTTAATTGATCTTGAAATAAGTTCCAATATTGATAGTATGGGTGTTTATGTCTCAGGCTTACTCGATCTTGCCGAAAGTGTAAATCCAATTTATAATCTCCACGGAAACTTTAGCAATTTAAATCTAGCAAATATTACAGATGATTCTGCTTTTACTTCATCTTTGAATTTTGAGTTTACCGTTGATGGACACTCATTAGATGCAAATAAAACAGAAGGTAGTTTTGTACTCAATTTTATTGATTCCCAAATTGGAGAAAACCAGTTTGATAGTGTGAGATTTAAGTTGGATCTTAAATTGGATGGAACTCAACGAGATATTACCCTTAAATCAGATCTGCTAGATTTTGATTTGAGTGGCGAGTATAAACTAAATGATGCTTACGAGCTTTTTAAACATCAGATAAATAAAATTTCATATTCAATCAATAGTAAACTCATAGAGTTGAATCCATTGGCTTTTGATTCTGTTGACGTTGTTACACTTAATGAATTAAAGAATAATGAGTATATAGTAGAGAACAAACTATACTTGGATTATAATTTTGAGTTCAAAGATTTTAGAATAATTGCCGCACTTATGGGGCAAGATGAAATTTCCATATCCGGTTTGGGTGATGGATATATTGAGAATGATTCGTCAAACTTTTCAATGAGCATTAATGTTGATCTTGATTATTTATTCCTTTTTAAGGGAAAAGATGTGTTCTATATTTCCGATGTTGAAGGAAATATGAATATAGGAGCTGATAACAAAAGCTACTCATTTAATAATATTTTCGGAGCGTTTTCTTTCGATTCAAAAAGAATTGTCTCCGGAATCAACATAGATAATCTTTCATCAGATATAGTATTTAACCAAAGTAGGATCTACTATAATATAGCCGGTGATATAGATGAAACAGTAAGCACTAAATTGAATGGAAACGTCCTGATCTCCGATTCATTGGAAACAATTACAATGGATAACCTCGCTCTTTATTATAAGGACTTTACTCTGGAAAATCATGAACCAATTGTAATGAAAAATTCATCCGATAAATTCACTATCGATAATTTTTTATTATTTAACAACAATTCAAAATTCTTAATTGATGGATATATTACAAAAGATTTCAACCAAGATATTCATGTGCAGTTACGAAATTTCCATGGTGATCTTTTAGGTAAATACTTTCTGAATTTTAAAGATAATGATGATGACGTTACCGTTAATTTGTTAGCAAATATTACTGGAAATGTTTCTAAACCAATTATAAGTATAGATCTATCTGGGGAAGATATTATCATTGACAATAAGAACCTTGGTTCGTTATACATTGATGCAAAATATAAGGACAGGAATCTCGATACAAAAGTTTATTTTACTGATACAACAAAAAACACATCAAAACCTCTTCTGTCATTAGAAGGTGGAATTCCTATGTACATTGGAAATGATCCGGAGAATAACCAACTTGATTCGACTAAAAATATTCACTTAATGTTTGTTACAAAGGATTTCAATATTGCTTCACTGGGAAACACTTTACCAACAATCACAAACCAAAAAGGGATACTAAATTCCGAACTTGATATTACAGGGTCACTATCCGACTTAAACTATAACGGTTATATAAAACTAAAAAAGACTTATTTTACAATAGAAATGACAAATTTGAGATATGGATTAAACCTAGACCTCGAGTTCAATAATAAAAACATTGATGTAAAAAAACTCATCGTAAAAAATATGTATAACGGGAAGTACAATGGCACTATGAACATAGGTGGCAAAATCACAACAGAAGGATTAGGAATAGGTGCTATTGACTTGAAGATGGATGGCGACCTAGCGTTACTTGGACAGCAAACAAGAGAAACAATGAGAAATTTATATGGTGATCTCTTCATCGGTAGTGAAAATTCACTTAGTTATCAATATGCTAATCATCGCTCTAAACTTAGCGGTACAATCATTATAAAGGAAGCAAATCTGAATTTTGTACCGACTGAATCAAGTTATTCGGTTACCGGTTCTGACTTCAAATATGTATTCGTTGTCGATTCAACTACTTTCAGCAAGCAGAGAGAGAAATATGAGAAGCTTCTCACGGCTCTTTCCTTAAAATATAAAGATGACTCGGAAGGAACCACACTACCGAAGAACTTTGATCTCGATCTCTTGATCAAATCGGATAATATTTCAAAGATCACAGTACTGCTCTCGAAGGCTCTTAATCAAAAACTAATTGCTGATGTTTCCGGTAGTATCAGAATTGGGACCCAGGATGATAAACTTTTAGCACAAGGTCAGTTCGATATTTTACCTAGCTCAATGTTCACTTTCTACAAAACATTTACTGCTGAAGGTAATATTAAATTTACTTCTGATCTAACAGATCCGATACTGAATATTACTGCCATTTATTTAGCCGATTACGTGAACAATCGTGATAGAGAAGCTGAACCGGTAAAAACCGCCGTCAAGATTAAGATAAATGACAAAGTAAGCACATTGAGGGAAAACATTGCCAGTGGAGAAAATCCGATTGATATGAAAATATACATGGGACAAAAAAATATCGACTACGATGTACCGGCTAACCAGTACACTAATTTGGATGCAATGTATTTCATACTGTTCGGTGTGTTTAGTACCGATGTTAACAATGCTGATTTGGCTAATAGCGCTGCAATGTCGGTTCTTGGTTCAACCTTAACAACAATGCTCAATGCTAACTTTGGTGATGTTATAAACAATGTTAATTTTAACCAAAGTGGTAGACAAACCAGATTCAATATTTCCGGGAGAGTTCAAAAAGTACGTTATACCGTTGGTGGAACTCAAGAAGTCTTCTCAGATCTAAGTCAAGCAAATGCAAGAGTAGAATATTTATTTAGTCCTAAATTAATATTTCGAGCCGAAAGAAAAGATCCGGTCATATCTTCTTCATCTGGTAATAACGATAAAATTAGTGAAGTTGGTGTAAAATATAGGTTTTCATTCTAATGGAAAAAGAAATTAAAAATTATTTTAACAAGCGCCCTGGCTTAAAACTCAAGACAAAAGAACTTGCTAGGAAACTAAACGCAAATACTCCCCAAAAATATGCCGCTCTAAAAGAAGCTCTTTATAGCTTAATGCAAGATGGTTTTCTTGAAAAAAAAGGCAAACGTTTTGTAAAAGTTAAGTCCAATGAAAGAGAACTAGTTGGAGTCTTTCAAATTGCCAAGGAAGGTACTTACGGATTTGTAATTCTAAAAAATTCGAATATGCGAGATGTATTTATCCCCGAAAAATATTTCGGGAATGCCTTTCATAGTGACCTGGTAAAAGTTAAACTATTAAGCGATAGACGCGGGAAAAACGTTGAAGGAAAAATAATTGAAGTTATCAGACGAGGTTTTGATAAAGTTATTGGGCATGTAATTAAAAAGAAAGATAACTATTTTGTTGAGCCACAAAAAAAATCTATCCATACAAAGTTTTTCATTCCAAGAGAGGAATTAAACGGGGCTGAAAATGGCGATTTGGTAATAGTGCGCGATATCGTATGGAGAAAAAATTCTTCTGTCCCGGAAGGCAGAATATCTGAAATACTTGGGAAAGCCGGCTCTTACAGTACTGATGCTGGGATTGTTGCTCATGAGTTTGATATTCCAACCATATTTCCGAAAACAGTAGAGAAAGAACTAAGCAAACTTACTCCGGTTATTGACGAAAACGAAATCGCAAAACGACTCGACTTGAGAAACGAAAATATCTTTACAATCGATCCTGTAGATGCAAAAGATTTTGACGATGCGGTTTCTATTAAAACTCTGAAAAACGGGAATAAATTAGTTGGGATTCACATAGCTGATGTAAGTCATTATGTGAGAGAAGGGACACATGTTTATAATGAAGCATTTAAACGTGGTAATTCTGTCTATCTCGTTGGTAAAGTAATACCAATGCTACCTGAAAAACTTTCAAACGAAATTTGTTCGCTTGTCCCGAATAAAGATCGTCTTACTTTTTCTGTAATTCTGGAACTTGATCAAAATGCAGTTGTAAAAAATTATTCGATAAAGAAAACGATAATTAACAGCAAAAGAAGATTTACATATGAAGAAGTTCAAGAGATTTTAACTAAAGGAAACGGTGATTTCTATGAAGACTTAAATGAACTTAATAAAATTGCTAAAAAGTTAAGGGAAAACAGACATAAAAAAGGAAGTATAAATTTTTCAAGACCGGAAGTTAAATTCCAGTTGGATGAAAATGAAAAACCGATTGCTGTTGAAATTAAGATAAGTAAAGAAAGCAACAAACTAATTGAGGAGTTGATGTTGTTAGCAAATAAAACAGTTGCCGGGCATTTTAACAAAGGAAACTTAAATTCACCGATCCCCTTTGTTTATCGTGTGCATGACAAACCGGATGAAACAAAACTGTTTGAGTTTGCGACATTTGTAAAATCTTTGGGATATAATTTTAATCTAAGAAGTAAAAATTTATCTAAGGAATTTCAGATGTTATTGGAGCAAGTAAAGGGAACAACTGAAGAAGCCGTGATAAATGAAATTGCGATAAGAACAATGGCAAAAGCTGTGTACTCAAATATCAATATTGGACATTACGGATTAGGTTTCAAGCACTATACACATTTTACTTCTCCAATACGAAGATTTCCTGATTTAATAGTTCATTTGCAGTCATATTATTGCCTTGAAAATAATAATAAACCTTTATATTCTTCGGATGAATTACAGGAAATTTGTGAACATTGTTCCTTGCAGGAAAAGAATGCTGTAAACGCCGAAAGATTATCGGTTAAGCTGAAACAAATTGAATTCCTTAAGGACAAATTAGGTGAAGATTTTGAAGGTATAATTTCCGGTGTTACAAATTTCGGTTTGTTTGTAGAGGTAAGTGAAAACTTGGCCGAAGGTTTGATAAGACTTAGCGATATTGATGACGATTATTACGAATATGACGAAAAGAACTATTCATTAATTGGACGACATACAAAGAAAGTTTATAGACTGGGAGATAAAATAACAGTAAAATTAATCAGAGTTGATGAGGAAAGAAGAGAGGTCGATTTTCTTATTGTTGAATAATTTTATCTGTTAATTGACGATAATGAAATTGTTGAAGTTAAATATTGCAATTATACTTTTAACTAGTTCAATCATATTCGGACAATTTGGACAGAACAAAGTCCAATATAGGGACTATGACTGGCTGTATATTCAAACAAAACATTTTGATATTTACTTTACCGAAGAAGGAAAAGTGAATGCTGAGTTTGCAGCAACTGCTGCCGAAGATGCTCTCGAAAATATTCAACAAAGATTGGATTACCAGATAAATAATAGAATATCTATTATTATTTATAATTCTCACAACGATTTCCAAGAAACCAACACAACCGATTCATATTTGGGACAAGGTACTGGTGGCTTTACGGAACCATTTAAGAACAGGGTTGTGATTCCTTTTGAAGGTTCGTACAAAAAATTCCGTCATGTTATTCATCACGAGCTTGTCCATGCTGTTATGCGTGATATGCTTTATGGGGGTACAATTCAAAATATTGTTGCTAAAGGAATTAACCTACAGCTTCCTCATTGGTATCATGAAGGTATGGCGGAATATCTATCCAGCGATTGGGAAACCAATTCCGATATGTTTATTCGTAATGCAATAATTAATGATTTTCTGCCCGATATTAAAGATCTATCAGGATATTTCGGATATAGGGGTGGTCAGTCGGTTATGAAATTTATTGCGGATAAGTACGGAAAAGAAAAAATCGGTGAATTGCTTCAGCGAATTAATGATATGAATAATTTTGAAGCTGGATTACGCGCCACTATTGGATTGAACCTTGAAGAATTAAATGAGCAGTGGAAAAAAGAAATCAAAATTCAATATTGGCCCGATATAGCAACACGAGAAGAACCGGAGGACTTTTCAAAAAGATTAACCGACAACAGAAAAGGTATTGGTTTTTATAATACCAGCCCGGCAATTTCACCAAACGGTGATAAAATGGCATTCATTTCTGATAGAGATATTTATTTGGATGTTTACGTCAGAAGTATCAAAGATAAGGATGATATTGAACGAGTAGTAAGCAGTGGTACTACTTTCGATTTCGAAGAATTGAATATTCTTAATCCTACATTAACTTGGTCACCTGATAACAAACATATTGCGCTATCTTTAAAGCAAGGTGGCGATGATGTAGTTACTGTTATTGATATAGATACAGAAGAATATTACAATCTACCTTTCAAAATGTACGGAATCGGTTCAGTTAGTTGGTCACCTGATGGAAAGAAAATAGCTTTCAACGGTCATGATGCCAAACAATCGGATATTTATGTGTATGACTTTGATCTGAAAAAGCTTTACAAAGTTACCGATGATATCTTCACTGACGACGAACCAACATGGGGACCCAAGAGCGATATAATATTCTTCTCGTCCGATAGAGGTGCAATTCTAGATACTTCAATGATTGGTCCTGATTTCAATATTTATGATCATAATTATAAACAACTTGACCTTTACCAAGTAAATATAGACACAAAACAGATAATTAGACTAACCAATTGGGAATTCAGTGATGAAAAAGATGCAGTTGCTTCTCCCGATGGTGATTATATACTTTTTACTTCTGATAAAAACGGAATAACAAATATTTACAAAAAACCGATTGTCTTTAAACAAGGCTTCAATGCTAGCAGTATCGAAGACCTAAAAGCTGTGCCAATTACAAATTCTTTAAATCCTTTGGAACAGTTATCCTTATCCAAGGATGGGATGAAATTGATATATACTTCACTTTATAAAAAAGGATATAACATTTTCTTAATCGATGATCCGTTTGATCTTGAAATTGAACAAGATTCATTAGAGTTAACTCCATTTATGGCTCATGTGATTGCAAAAAGTAAAGGACTGATTCCTGACATTTCATTCTTTGCCGATTCACCTCTCAAAACACTTAAAGATTTAGAAAAAGATACTACTCAAACCAAGATTGCAGCAAAAAAAGTTGAGAAGAAAAAAGAAGAAAATAAGAAGAGAAGAAGTTTTATATTTACAGGTGATTTAGTTACAGAGACAACAAAGGATTCAACAAAATCGGATTATAGCAATTACATATTTGGTTCAGAAAAGACTAACACGGAAACCCCTGATAGTGAAAAAACCGGACAAGAACTATTTGCCGACAAACTTGACAAAAACGGGAACTACCTTGTTAATCGATATAAAATTAACTTTACTCCCGATTTAATATACGCCAATGCCGGTTGGAGTACTATGTATGGTCTGATGGGAACAACGGTTATGTCTTTCAGCGACGTTCTTGGTAATCATAGGCTAGTTGGAGTAACTGGTTTTCAAATTGATCTTAAAAACAGTGACTATGGTCTTTCATACTATTATCTTGCAAAAAAAATAAATTACAGTGTGGAAGCGTTCCATACGGCACGTTTTGTTTACCTTTACCGAGGTAGATATTCTTATCTTTATCGTTTCCGTAATTATGGTGGTTTGGTATCGGCAAGTATTCCTTTGAATCGCTTTTACCGATTTGAAACTAGTTTTACGGCGATTAACGTTACTTCGGAAAATCTTGATAATATGTATGAACCAATGGAAAGGATTTTCTACTTTTTGCCTTCAGTGAGTTTTGTCCATGATAATACTATGTGGGGTTACTATTCACCAATTCAAGGGACAAGGTATAAAGCAACAATTTTCGGTAACTTAGGTTTTAGTGATGCCCGGAAGAGTTTCTATTCTGTTACTTGGGATTATAGGAAATACATAAGATTCTTTTTCGATAACTCATTAGTGTTAAGATTCTCTGGTGGATATTCCGGCGGTAATAATCCCCAGAGATTTATGCTTGGTGGAACATCAAACTGGATTAACCGTTCTTTCGCGACAGGAACTTTACCAATAAACAATGCTTCTGATTTTGCATTTTTAACACCGGCTATGCCGTTACGTGGTTACAGGTATGCTGAACAGCTCGGGACCAAATATGTATTAATGAATATCGAATTACGAATGCCTATAATTAGATATCTTTTAGCTGGACCAATAATACCGATATTTTTCCAAAACGTAATTGGAACTGCTTTTGTAGATGTTGGAACTGCTTGGACAAAAAATGAAGAATTGAATTTTTCTTTTAAGAAAACTAAAGCTGATTATTCTCAAGGAATGTTGATTGGTACTGGTTTCGGAGCAAGAACTTTTGTGTTATTTTTCTTACTCCGAGTTGATGTTGCATGGGCGTACGACGGAAATAATTTTTCTACACCTCATTACTACTTTTCACTCGGTGTAGATTTCTAATCTAAGCCGATTTTTTCTCCTCTGATTTTTTTGTTTCTTTCTTATCAGAAGATGAATTATTACTTAGTGATTTAGTACTTGATTTCCCATTCGATTTGTTCTTTTTGTAATCGGTTTCATAAAAACCATTACCCTTGAATATTGGCGTCAAACCTGTGCCAATAAGTCTTACTAATTCGCCACCGCATTTTTCACAAACTTTTAACGGTTCATCACTCATTTTTTGAAAATACTCAAAAGTATAACCGCAATTTTTACACTTATAATCATATGTTGGCATAATTTCCTCACAAATTTGACTAGCAAACTTAATCAGATGAAACGAAAAAAGAAAATTTTTTCTTCAATAGTAAAAATTTAATTATTACTTTAACTTTTGAAAATTTATATTGTTTCCTTAAAGGATTAAAAATTTCAGATATTGCTTTACCTATAACTATTTGTTATATTTAAATTTTGTCTTAAATTTTGTTATAGTGAGATGACCGAGCCACAATTAATTATTTTTTCCGGGAGTTCAAACCCGGAATTGACGAAAAAGATTTGTGATTATTTAAATTTAACCGAGGGCCTCCTTGAATTAAAAAGATTCAGTGATGGAGAGATTTGGGCAAAGTTTAAAGAGAATATACGCGGCAGGGATGTTTATATTGTCCAGTCAACTATGCCACCAGCCGAAAATTTGATGGAGCTTCTTATCTTACTAGATGCAGCAAAGAGATCTTCTGCAAGAAGAGTTACTGCTGTTATTCCTTATTTCGGATATGCCCGACAAGACAGAAAAGATCAACCGCGAGTTGCGGTAACAGCTAAATTGGTAGCCGATATTATTACCAAGGCTGGTGCTGATAGAGTAATAACTATGGATTTACACGCAGCACAGATCCAAGGTTTCTTTGATATTCCTTTGGATCATCTTTATGCCTCTCCAATTTTTACGGAGGTATTCAAAGAAAACAATTTTGATAACTTGGTTATAGTTTCACCGGATGTCGGTGGGATTAAAATTGCACGTTCTTATGCAAAGCGCTTGAAAGCTGGCTTGGTATTGATTGATAAACGTCGCCCGAATCATAACAAAGCAGAAGTTATGAACATTATTGGAGATGTTGAAGGCAAAAATATTTTATTAGTCGATGATCTTATTGATACGGGCGGAACATTTGTCGCTGCTGTAGAGGCTTTAAAGAAAAGAGGTGCAAATAATATATACGGTGCAATAACTCATCCCCTACTTTCGGGTGAGGCAATAAATAAAATTAGTAGTAGTGAATTAAACACATTATATGTAACTGATACAATTCCAATTAAGGATCTAAAACCTAATTGTAAGATTGAAGTTCGCTCTTCTGCAGAACTTTTTGCCGAAGCAATTATCAGATCACATTATGATGAATCTATTAGTTCACTTTTTGACGTAGATAAAAGTTAGGATATAAATAAACGGAGAGAAAAATGGCAGAGATTACTTTAGCTGCGAAGAAACGAGAGATTAGCAACAAAGGAGCTAATAAAGAACTGAGAAGAAACGGTGTTATTCCGTGTATCTATTATTCAAAAGATAAAGAACCAATTGCATTTTCTGTAGAAGAAGTTGCATTGAAACCATTGGTTTATACCAGTGAAGCTCACATAATAAATTTAACATTCGAAAATGAAGAACCTTTAGGTGCTATTATTAAGGATGTTCAATTTGATCCTGTTACTGACAGGATTGTTCATGTTGATTTTCATGGAGTAACACTTGGTCAAATGATTGACGTACAAATACCAATTAATATTATCGGAAGTGCGATTGGTGTAAAAGAAGGTGGAATGCTTCAGCAAAATATTCATAAATTAGATGTTGCATGCTTACCAAAAGATATTCCCCAGCATCTTGATATTGATGTTACGGAATTGAAAATGGGTGATTCAATCCATGTTAAAGACCTTAACTTTGAAAATATTAACATCTTAAATCACGAAGACACAATTATTATATCGGTTGTTGCTCCTCGCGGTGAAGAAGAAGTCGAAGAAGTCGAAGAAGTTGAAGGCGAAGGAGAAGAATCAACTGAACCAGAAGTTATTGCCAAAGGCAAAGCTGACGAAGAAGAAAACAAAGAAGAATAATCTTAAATTGAAAGCAATTGTTGGATTGGGTAATCCTGGTAAAAGGTACCAACTTACCAGGCATAATATTGGGTTTATCATTCTTGATACATTTGCCCAAAAACACAATCTTGAGTTTTCACCAGGTAAAGGTGATTACTATTTCGTGGGAAGTGTTTTAGACACTTCCCATTTTAATTTATATAAGCCAACAACTTATATGAATTTAAGCGGTATTGCTGTAAGGCAAATTTTAGAAACTGATAATATTGAGCTTGATGAACTTCTGATAATTTCAGATGATATAAATTTGGATACCGGAAAAATCCGAATTAGAGAGTCAGGCGGTGACGGTGGACATAATGGACTTTCTTCCATAATTTACCAGCTAAATTCTGATAAATTTTTAAGGCTCCGGTTCGGAGTCGGTAATGATTTTGAAGATGGGAAAATGCCCGATTATGTTTTACAAAATTTCTATGAAAATGAATGGGAAATAATTAGATTAAGTGTCGATTTTTCTGTTTCGTTGATAGAACAGTTTATTGTTGGGGGTAAACAGTTAATGCTGAATTATTTCAGTAAAGAGCAAAGTAAAAATAAAAGTTCTAAACTTTAAGGAGATTAGGAGAAATACTTATGGAGCAACTTATTTACGTTATACCTTTTATAGGCATACTAGCACTTCTTTATTCGGTAGTAAAGAGTCAGTGGATCTCGAAACAAAGTACCGGAACCGAAAAGATGGCTACTATCTCAAAACATATTCAAGATGGAGCTATTGAATTTCTTAAAACAGAATACAAGGTTTTATCAGTATTTGTTATTGCCGTTGCAATAATTCTTGGTATATCAAATTTCGGTAAAGAAGAATCATCGTGGTTAATTGCCGTATCATTTTTTATTGGCGCATTTTTTTCAGCTCTTGCTGGATACTTAGGAATGAAGGCAGCTACAAAATCGAATGTTAGAACAACACAAGCTGCCCGAACCGGTTTAGCCCCCGCACTTAAAATTGCTTTTACCGGCGGTTCTATTATGGGAATGAACGTTGTCGGTTTAGCCGTACTTGGTCTGAGTGTGCTTTTTATTATTTATTCCGATTTAGATTGGAATGTAATAAAAGTTATTAACGTACTTACAGGCTTTTCACTCGGAGCTTCATCTATTGCATTGTTTGCCCGAGTTGGCGGCGGTATATACACCAAAGCGGCAGATGTGGGAGCTGACCTTGCCGGGAAAGTTTACGAAGGTATCCCCGAAGATGACCCTCGCAACCCAGCAACAATTGCAGATAATGTTGGCGACAATGTTGGCGACGTTGCAGGTATGGGAGCCGATCTTTTTGAATCGTACGTCGGTGCAATAATAGGAACAATGGTACTCGGTGCAGTTTTTTCAACATTACCTGGATTTGAGTCTTTTAAATTAGCTGCAGTGGTTTTACCTTTATTCCTTGCCGGAACCGGAATTGTAATTTCGATTTTAGGTACTTTCTTCGTTAATGTTAAAGAAGGCGGTAATCCTCAAAAAGCGTTGAATACAGGCGAGTTTGGCGCCAGTGGTATAATGGTAATTGTTTCATATTTTATTATAAAAGCGGTGCTACCGGAATCTTGGAGTCATAACGGATTTGACTATACCAGCAACGGTATTTTTGTTGCAACATTAATTGGTGTTGTCTCAGGTACAATTATCGGATTGGTAACAGAATATTTTACCGGAACACATTTCAAACCGGTTCATCAAATTGCAAGTCAATCAATTACCGGTTCTGCTACAAACATCATTTCCGGACTCGGTGTTGGAATGATGTCAACAGCTATACCGATTTTGGTTATTGCTTTCGGTATAATCGGAGCTTATGAGTATGCTCATCTGTACGGAATTGCAATTGCCGCATTCGGTATGCTTTCCACTACGGGAATACAATTGGCAGTTGACGCTTACGGACCAATATCGGATAACGCCGGTGGAATTGCCGAAATGGCAAACCTTCCTAAGGAAGTTAGAGAAAGAACCGACAAACTTGATGCGGTTGGAAATACAACGGCTGCAATTGGTAAAGGCTTTGCAATCGGTTCGGCTGCCTTAACGGCTTTGGCTCTTTTCTCTGCTTTTATGCTTCAAGCGGAAATAAGTGTAATTGATTTAGCCAAGCCCGTTATTATGGGTGGATTGTTAATCGGAGCAATGCTTCCTTTTGTTTTCTCGGCGCTTGCAATGAATGCCGTTGGACGAGCTGCAAAAGAAATGATTATTGAAGTAGGTCGTCAGTTCCGTGAAATTGTAGGACTTAGAGAGGGAAAAGCAGAAGCAGAATATTCCAAATGTGTTAAAATTTCAACCAAAGCTGCAATACGCGAAATGATTATTCCGGGCTTGATGGCTCTTCTCATTCCGGTTATCGTGGGATTTGCCAGTAAAGAAATGCTTGCCGGATTATTAGCAGGCGTAACTGCATCCGGTGTTCTGATGGCAATATTCCAATCAAATGCTGGCGGTGCATGGGATAATGCAAAAAAATTAATCGAAAGTGGGTTTGAAAGCGAAGGTTTTACGTATTCAAAAGGTTCCGAGGCTCATAAGGCTTCGGTTGTAGGCGATACTGTCGGTGACCCGTTCAAGGACACTTCAGGTCCCTCACTTAATATATTAATTAAGTTAATGTCGGTGGTATCTTTAGTTATTGCACCACTGATTAAATAGTATTATATTTGTAGTTCATATTTTTTAACCCTGCTTTCTAAAATGATTTAGAAGGCCAAAAGACCAAAGGGAGGTGAAACTTAATGAAGACCAATCATTATGAGAGTGTGGTCGTTTTAAATGCTACGCTCGAAGATGCACAGATTGATTCTGTCCTTAATCGCATTGAAGATCAAATTACTTCAAACGGCGGTGAAATTTCAAACATCGATAAATGGGGACGTAAACGTCTTGCATACCCCATTAAAAAACAAAAAAGCGGCTTTTATATTGTTTATCAATACGAAGCACCCCGCGAATTAATTGCAAAATTAGAAAGATCATTTAGATTGGATGAAAACATAATTCGTTTTCTTACAATTAAGCTTAATAAAAAAGATATTGAGCACATTGCAAAAAAGAAAGCACAAGCTGAAAGTGAAGCAGCTATTGAAGCTGAAACTGCAAAAGAAAACGTTGTTGATGAGAATCAAGAAAGTAACGATTAATATGTTTTATATTAGGGAGAATGTAAAATGGCTGATTTAAAAATGCCAGAATTGAACAGTGTGATGGTTGCAGGTAATTTAACCAAAGACCCCACATTTAGAGAAACATCAAATAATACTCCTGTTGTTAATTTTCATGTAGCAGTTAACCGTAGATATAAAGATAGCAGCAACCAATGGCAAGAAGATGTATGTTATGTTGGTGTTGTTGCTTGGAATAAACTTGCTGACAGTTGCCGAGAAAGATTGACAAAAGGCAGTGCAGTATTAATTGATGGTGAATTACAAAGCAGAACTTTTAAAACAGATGATAATAAGAACAGAACTATTGTTGAGATCAAAGCTAAAAGAATTCAATTTTTAAACAAAGTTGAAAAAAGCGGTGAAGGAGAAACTACTTCACAAAGTTTTGCTTTAACAAACGACTCGGATGATAGTCCGACTTATGAAAATAATTCATTTGATAAGTTCTTAACTGATGAAGAATCTAACCTTCTTAACGAAGATAAATAAGTTTGAGGAAACAAAAGATGAAAACTAAAAGAGTAAAAAGAGTGATCAATGAATACATTGATTATAAAGATGCAAAGATGCTTCAAAAATTTATTAGTGACCAAGGCAAAATAATTCCTAGACGAGTAACCGGACTTAGCGCAAAACAGCACAGAGAATTAGTTAGAGCTATTAAACGTGCACGTCAGATAGCAATTATGCCTTTTATTTCAGAAGCTGTTAAATAAGGAGTTGTGAGATGAAAGTTATATTAAGAAAAAATTTCAATCAATTAGGCCAAGTTAGCGATATTGTTGATGTTAAAGATGGTTATGCTCGAAACTTCCTCATCCCAAGACAGATTGCTTATCCTGCAACTGCCGGTAATTTAAGAGCCTTAGAGGAAGAGAAAAAACAAATTGCTAAGAAAGAATCTAAGAATCTGGCTGCTGCACAAGAATTAAGTGCTGAACTTGAAAAAGTTTCAGTTACAATTCCTGTTACGGTTGGCGAAGATGAAAAGATATTCGGTTCGGTTACAACCAAAATGATTGCCGATGCCCTTCAGGAGAAAGGTTTTGAAGTTGATCATAGGAAAATTGAAATTGAAGAACCAATTAAAGCCTTAGGCATTTATAGTGTAAAAGTTAAAGTTCACGCTGATGTTGTAGCAACTGTAAAAACTTGGGTAGTTAGAGATTAACAACCATAAATAAAAGACCAGTTATACTGGTCTTTTTTATTTAAATATTTATCAGATAAATAAAATTTGAAAATTAAACTAAAAGATGAATGATGAAACAGTTTAGATTTAGAATAATCATGATTTTGGGTGTTTTGGCTTTGAGTATTTATCTACTCTACCCTACTTTCGCTGATATTCAGAATGAGAATAAAATTGAACAGGAATTAGCGAAGTATAAAGAAACACTTATCAAATCGAACCCGAAAATTTCCGAGAATACGTTTAATGATATGCTTCAAGTAAAAGAAGACAGTATCATGATTGCTGACCCGACAATTCGGGAAAATAGAGAAAAAAGGATGAAGCTTGGTCTTGACCTCCAAGGCGGTATGTATTTGGTAATGGAGGTTAACACAGCTAAACTTCTTGAAAAGCTTGTTAAAAATCCTGATGAAGATTTCAAAAAATATCTTCAAGAAGCTGAAGAAGAAGCAAAAGTTTCCGACGAGGAAATTGTTACTCTGCTTGCAAAGAAAATCCAAGCTTCGGGAAAAAGATTAAGCAGATACTTCGGCACACTTCGTGAAGACGATGCCGATATTATTGCCAGACTGCAAGAACAAGAAGCAGACGCCGTAACCAGAGCAATCGAAATTATAAGCAACAGAGTTAACCAATACGGTGTATCCGAACCAAATATTCAGAAGCAAGGTGCAAGACGTATTATCGTTGAGCTTCCGGGTATTGCTAAAGAGGAAGAAGCAAAACGTCTGTTGCAAGGTAGCGCATTGCTTGAATTTAAGTTAGTGAAAGAATCTGACTTCACAATTCCTATTATGAACAGAATTGATGAAGTTTTGGCAAAATCACTTGCCAGCGAAGAAGATTCACTTATACTTTCTGATACAACCAGTGCTAACGATCTTACTCCTGAAGAATTTGCAATTAAGCATCCATTCTATTCAATTGCGATTATCAATCCGCAAAGTCCCTATGCAGATGCGTTTGTAAAGGAATCGGATAAATCGAAAGTGATTGCTTATTTAAGAAGACCTGAAGTTCAGAATGTTATTCCTGACAACGTTGAATTTTTATTCAGCGCTAAACCGTTTACAAATCAAGACGGCGAAAACATATACAGATTGTTCCTTGTAAATAAGGAAGCTGAATTGACCGGTGGTGTAATTGTTGACGCTAACGCTAATATCGATCCTCAAACAACCGAGCCGATTGTTACAATGCAAATGAACAGTGAAGGCGCAAGAGAATGGGCAAGGATCACCGGTTCGAACATTGATAAGAGATGTGCCATTGTTCTTGATCACGCAGTTTATTCAGCACCTACAATACAAGGTAAAATTCCAAACGGAAGTTCCCGTATAACCGGTATGGCTGATATGAACGAAGCAAAACTTTTACAGATCGTTCTTAAAGCCGGCGCATTACCCGCTCCGGTTGATATCATTGAAGAAAGAACAGTCGGTCCGTCACTTGGTCAGGATTCTATTAATCAAGGTTTCAATTCAACCATGATCGGATTTTTCTTAGTTGCATTATTTATGATATTCTACTATAAAAAATCCGGTGTTGTTGCCGACCTTGCATTGTTTTTCACCGTGATAATTATTATGGGTGTCCTTGCAGGATTCCATGCAACCTTAACCTTACCTGGTATTGCCGGTATTATTCTTACAATAGGTATGGCGGTTGATGCGAATGTTCTTATCTACGAAAGAATTAGAGAAGAATTAGCAACCGGTAAAACAGCTAAAGCATCAGTCGAGAGTGGTTTTGCAAACTCTTACTCAGCTATCCTCGACTCAAATATTACTACATTTTTCACTGGTATTATTTTATATCAATTCGGTAGCGGTCCTGTTCAAGGTTTCGCTTTAACCTTGATGATCGGTATTGTAGCAAGTTTATTCAGTGCCTTTGTCGTCACTCGATTGATATTCGATATGATGGTTGCCGGTGGTAATAAAATAAATATAGGTTAACAGAGGAGAAAAATTATAAATGCGAGTTTTAGATAATCTAAAAATTGATTTCGTTGCTAAAAGAAAAGTGGCCTATATTATTTCAGGGACTTTAATTCTTTTAGGACTGATAAGCATTATCTTCCGCGGACTTGAACTAGGTATTGACTTCAAGGGTGGAACTGATATTGCACTTAAATTTGACAACCCAATTGATATTGGTGAAATAAGATCGAGCTTGGATAATATTGGTCTTGGTAACATCGAGGTTAAAACTTTCGGTGGCGAATCCGGAATACTTGTTAGAACAGAACTACAAGCAGTTCCTAAAAACATTTATTCCGATATGGTGGCAGCTATTGAAAATGCTATTAAGGAATATCACCCCGGCGTTGAGATGTCTGTTTCCGATTCTTCGTCTAATTCTGTTATATTCAAATTTGCAGACCAGACTGTAATTGAAAATATTTCTTCACAGCTTTTTAAAAATGGATATCAAACCAGTAGATTAGACGATAATCATTTGGTTGTTCGTGTAAGTTTAGCAGATTGGATTGAAGAAGCATTAAGAACCAAGATGCCTGGTAACCATTTTGTTGTTCAGAAGGAAGATCATGTAGGACCAAAAATTGGCAGTGAACTTAAACAAGATTCTATTATAGCAGTTGTCCTAGCACTTATTGTTATTATGATCTATCTTGCTTTCAGATTCAAATTTGTTTTTGCACTCGGTGCTGTTATTGCTCTTTTCCATGATGTTATAATCACACTCGGTATGTTTGCGCTTCTGCACGGACTTATTCCTGCTCTGAATCTTGAAATATCGATAAGTGTCGTTGCTGCTTTTCTAACTCTTGTAGGATATTCAATCAACGATACTGTGGTTGTATTCGATAGAGTGAGAGAGAATATTAAAATTCATAAGACAGCAGATCTTGCCGATAATATTAACCGTGCAATTAACCAAACCATGAGAAGAACATTAGTAACAAGTTTAACAACCTTATTTGTTGTAACTGTATTACTTTTCTTCGGCGGTGATGTATTAAGAGGATTTGCTTTTACACTATTCTTTGGTATTATTATCGGTACTTACTCATCAATATTTGTAGCAAGTCCTTTCGTGTATGAGTATGTTCAGAAGAGTAAAAAGAGAATACAATTCTAGATATTATTGCTGTTATGGTAAACAAAAGCCCTCGATAATTTCGAGGGTTTTTTGTTTTAAATTTTCCGGATGCTGGATAGCTATTTGAGGCAATTATAAATTGTAGCGTAGAGAAGGGGCATGCCCCTTCTCTACAAAGAATATGGGATATTTTATTCGAGAAAAACTTATCGTAGTAAAATCATCTTTCTTGTCTTTACAAAATTTCCAATTCTGATTTTGTAATAGTACACACCGCTTGATAGATTATTAGCATCAAAAGCAACTTCGTAATTACCTGCAGATTGTTCTTCGTTTACGAGTGTGGTAACTTCTCGTCCGAGAATATCATACACCACCAATCGTACGAATGGGGCAACTTGTCCCGCATTAGCGGGATGCCCCGTTCCTACAGTAGGAATAGAATATTTGATTGTGGTACTTGGGTTAAATGGGTTTGGATAATTCTGTTCAAGTACAAAATTACTCGGTATCTCGTTCTCAATCCTTTCCACACCAACTGTTACAGTATCAATAAATTTCAATAGTCCTTGATCGGAATTAAAATAAATTGTCGCAGGGTCTTTACTATCTGACCAAATAGTACCGGTTATACCGGAATATATTTTTTGATAGTGCTTACCGTTATCTTCTGTAAGATATAATCCACCGGTATAGGAAATATAAAACCTTCCCTCTACATGATTATCTAATAAAAGACCATCAACACTTCCGTGTGAATCAATTTCTAGTAAGGTGGAATCTATTCTCTCCCAGCTTTCCCCTCCATTCGTTGTCATTGATAAAGGCCAATAATCATATCCTTCATAATAAAGTTGTCCACAGTAGAGGATATCCGGATTTTTTCTGCTTATCTCCAGAACACGCACCTCGTCAAATTTTGATACAAGATTATTGTTTATAGTTTCCCATGTTTCACCACCATCTGTGGATTTTTTAATAAGAGAATACAGTTCAATACCATAAATAATATTTGGATCTTCTGCATTGAATACTAACCTTTCATATTCAGTCATTGTATCAACAATAGCCCAACTATTTCCGCCGTCTATGCTTCTGAATAAATGTGTTTCATAAAACATCGGTTGAAAATTAGACATAAAAACGACATTTGAGTCAAAGGCATGCCAAACTACATAGTTGATATTTGAGAAATCTTGAAACATCTTAGTCGAACCCCAAGTTACTCCTCCATTTGTAGTTTTTAATAAATCGGTTTCGGCTGCCAAATAACCTTCGTTAGGATTGCCAGGATTAAATGTAAAACTTAAGCAACGGAAAGGTGAGCCAACAGCGGTATTCAAAGTAGAGGATGTCCAATCATTCCCATTGTTGACGGAAACTACAACATCGTAATATGTAGCTATAGCTACTATTCTTCCCTCTATTGCCGGATCAACAAAAAGGTCTCCAACTTTTGCACTAATACTTTCAAATGTGTCAATATTAACAAAATTATTCTTAGATAATTTGTAATTATTAGTTTGAGCAGATGAATTAACCGTTAAAATAATTAGCAATATGATTAGTTGTTTAATCATCGTTGAAAGAGAAGGAGAATAAGAATCTTTTGTTTTCATTGTTTTACTATGCTGTTTTTGTAACTACTTTTAATAAAGTACAAAATATATTTTCTTTCTACAAAAATCTTTCACTTAATATCAAAATTAAAAATTAAGTAATAAAATGTTTACCTAAGTAATATCATCTTCTTCGTCTTAACAAAACTTCCGCTTTTTATTTGGTAATAATACACACCGCTAGACAGATTATTAGCATCAAAAGTAACCTCGTAATTACCTGCAGATTGTTTTTCGTTTACGAGTGTGGCAACTTCGCATCCAAGAATATCATACACCACCAATCGTAGGGATGGGGCATGCCCTATCTTTACAACAAGGATAGAATATCTTATCGTTGTACTTGAGTTTCCCTAAGGGATAACTTTGCCGAAACGGTTTGGATAGCGTTTAAGATACTTCATATAAAAACAATGAGCTTCACAAATCTTATTTTCTAAATACTCATCGCGAAAAAAAGTTGTGCAATAAAATATGTTGATAGAATAATCGGTTCAGCTAATTTAAATTTTTTATAAAATTTATTGAATGCCAACACCGTATCGGATATTGCAAAAAGAATTGCACCTATTAGAAGTATATTTATTCCACTACTAAAATTCATGCTGTTGTTCCAAGCTGAATAAACCATTGTGGAAATAACAACCATATAAATTATTACAGGATATTTCATTCCCCCAAGTCTCGGCGAAAGGTATCTTAAAACAATAACCATATAAATAAGTATTGGGAGAGCTATTGCTCCACAATAACTATCTACGTTTTGGTTGAATGCAAGAATATACAAAATATGTGCTAACAGAAATGAGTAAAGTCCGTTATTAAAATATCTATCAGGGTTAAGCAGAAAAAGATCACCAAGAAGAGAAAAGATAAGTCCGGTCATTATTAGAAATGCGTAAGTTGAGTATTCTTCCCTTACTTCGAGTAAAGGTAAAGCAATTATGAACAGCATTGTTAATGGCTTTGCAATATAAAAGAGTTTTTCTCTTCCGGTTTGTTTGGTAAAAACCGAGAGTAAGATTAAGAGCAAGATTATGATTATGAAAATATTTGTAAGCATACTTAATCCAGATATTCAACATCAATATGATAATCCCATTTATCGAAGTAGAGATTACCGCCTTTCCATTCAACTTCTCCCCTTTGGAAATCAACCGTTTCGCTACGCGGATAGACTTTTGCCGGATAGAGCGGCTGTCCGTAATCACTATTGACAATGAAGTGATAAGCATCGTTACCGCCAAAGAAAAACCATTTTACTTTTTCATTATCAGAATTAACAAGTCCGAATGATTGATCAATCGGTACCCAGCCAATGCCTTCAAAATAAGCCTCGCCCCAATCATGTAAATTCCAACTGCCCGGATGAAGCATCAGACCGCTTTCCCATCTTGCCGGAATTCCGTTATACCGTGCAAGAGTAATGAATGCAAGGGTTTTAATTCCGCAATCGCCATGCATATTGGTTAAGGCATAATCAGAGATATTTTGGATTGTGGAATACTCACGCGCGCCAGCCCATGGTATATTATCGTTTATCCATTTGTAAATCTTTTTAGCAACAAGCACGGGATTAGTTTCGTCTCCTACAATTTGCTTAGATAACTCTTTAACTCTATCAGTAAAGACAATGTGAGGCGGACGCTCGGCAGTAAATTCATTATATAATTCAGAATCTTTTTTGTATGGTTTAACTTTATTGCTGGTTAAATCGTGCCATTCATTAACGCCGGTAAACTCAACTGATAATTTGAATTCCGTTGGTTTTCCTTTCTGCGCAATTTTTTCAGAATAGATAGTTCTGTGTGCATACTCATCAGGAGAGATTATATACTCTTCATTATTGATTGAAACGAGTTTAACATCTTTCTGTCTCTTCCCTTTTTCTCTCGGGAACGGCAGCCAGCATCTAATCACTTCACCGGGTGGAACAGCATCTGCATCAACAACAAGCGAATAGTTTAAGCGCATTCTTTTTTCGGAAAAGAAAGTAGCGTTTCCCCTCCCATTCATAATTTTAGGCAAATATGCTTCAAGAAAATTATCGAGTTTATCTACTTGTTTACCGTCAATCTCTATCTTCTTAGCTTTTGCATCTTTGTTTATTCTGAACAGATTGCTTGCTGCTCTATTAAAGTACCATTTTTTACCATCTATAACTTTGTATTCTAAAGAACCATCATCTTCCCACTTTGAAAGATCGCTCTTTGTAGCATCAGGATAATACTTACGAACATAATCTAAAATATCATCGGCAGTTTTGGTAAAATCTTTTCTTATTCTGTTCATCAACTCAATTTGGAATTCCATATCGTATTTCTCTTCTTCTGATATATTTTCATTTGCAATTATCTGTTTGATAAGTAATTGAGCTTCGGTAAAATTTCCAATTTTAATCAGACTCTCAACATCAGGCTTTTTAATTTGACATGATACGAATAGCAAAACAAAAACTGCTGTTACAAACAAAATAATTTTTTTCATCGAATAAACCCCTTGTAAATTCTTATCTCAATTTTTCTATAACTTCCTTAATCGCACGAATATGATCCGGAGTTGTACCGCAGCAACCACCAATAATGTTTGCTCCTGCATTTATTAAAGTCGGTGTTAATTCCGCCATCCTTTCCGGTGAATCAGGATAAACAATTTTACCATCTTCTTCAATCGGAAGTCCGGCATTTGCATGAACCAGAACAGGCAGTACCGTATTCACCTCGCGAATTTCCTTTACAATATCTATCATTCCTTCAAATCCGTTTCCGCAATTTGTACCGAATATATCAACACCGGCATCGGCAAGCGTTTCAGCCATCTGTGCGGGTTTAATTCCCATCATCGAGTTATACGAACCGTCAGGCGCTTTATCAAAAGTAAAGGTTGTTATAACTTCCAAATCTGTGTTATCCTTTACAGCGTTGATTGCCAGTAATGCTTCTTGTGTGTCATAAAATGTTTCGATGCATATTGCATCCGCTCCGCCGTCTCTTAATCCCTCCACTTGTACTTTGAAAGAATCGTAAAGCTCTTCTTCTGTTACTTCTCCGGTCATTAAAAACTTTCCGGTAGGACCAACAGAGCCAAGCACAAATTTATCATCACCAGCAGCTTCACGGGAAATCTCGGCAGCCATTTTATTTAATTCATAAGTTCGCTCACCAAGGTCATACTGTTCAAGCTTTATCTTACTTCCACCAAAACTATTTGTTTCTATCATATCTGCACCGGCAGCAACATAACTCTTCGCAACATCTAAAACATCTTCTCTATGAGTTTCGTTCCACAATTCCGGGCAGTCACCCATTTGTAATCCTTTTGCATAAAGATATGTTCCCCATCCACCATCAGATACTAAAATTTTATTCTGCTTTAACTTTTCAATTATTGATCTCATAATAATTCCTATATTTTCAAAAAGATTATTTTAATAATAACATTTTTTTTCTTTTATTGTATTCACTTCTTAGTCAAGAAAAAGATAATTAATAAAATTTTTCATCGTACTCTTAATTAATAAAGATATTAAAGCAAAAAAAATAAATTATTTGTAGTACAAACGTTTTTCCATATAGAATTCACTTTTATTATTATTATTTTTGTGCTCTGGTAAAAAAGGATTTTATTTTTCAATGAAGCAACTTACTTTTATCATATTCTTTTTCTTGGTTATTACTAATTATCTTTTAGCTCAGGAAAAAGATTCTACTCTAAATAGATGGGAACCTAGTCTGAAATTAGAATTGAATCTTAGCCAAATTGCATTTAAAGATTGGTCAAAAGGTGGTGAAAATTCATTTTCATTTGTGGGTAAAGTTAATTGGAGAATGAAATACAAAGCTAAAAACTGGAGTTTCGAAAATGTGTTTGCCGCTGAAGCTGGCCGTTCAAGAGTTGAACCGGATATTATCAAAACGACTGCAAACGAAATGTATAACTCGAGTGTTTTTAGATTTGATATTTACGATGCCTATCAATCCCCTTTTATAAGTCTTCTGATCAGAACACCAATTACTCCTGGATACGATTATAAGGTTGAACCGGCAAAAGTAATCTCTGGTTTTTTTGATCCCGGTTATGTAACTCAAACAGTAGGGGTTTTTTATAGCAAGTCGGATGTTTTTAAAACACGACTTGGTTTAGCATTTGAGGAATCCTTTGCAAATAAATTTGCAGATAGGTATACAGATAATGAAGAAACAACCAACTTAGAATATTTTAAATTTGAAACCGGTATTGAAAGTGTTTCTACATTAAAACTTCATTTAGATGAAGATATTATATATAATAGCACATTACGATTATTCAGCGGTTTTGATAGACTCAGCGTTTGGGATGTTATTTGGAAAAATAATCTTATAGCAAAATTTAATGAGTGGTTTAATGTTAATCTTTCCTTTCTGTTAATATATAATGTTAAGGAAACTCTTAGAACACAGATGCAGGAAGCAATTCAGATAGGAATAGTATATAAAATTTTTTAACAAGTTTTTTACTCAAGCAGAATCATCTTTTTCGTTTCAATAAAAATTTTTCCTTCTCCATTTACAATTAATCGGTAAAAATAAACTCCGCTTGGCAAGCCGCCATTGATTGAACTCGCATTAAAATTCACTGTATAATTGCCAGGTTGTTGTTGCTTGTTTACAAGGGTTGTAACTTCCTGTCCAAGAATATCATAAATTTTTAGTTGTATTAGTTGAGATGCATAGCCATGCGTCTCTATATTAGGAATAGAATATTCAATAGTTGTGCTTGGGTTAAAAGGATTGGGATAATTTTGTCCCAACTTAAACTCTGTAATTTTTTGCTGAATATCATTCATGTCAACCGCATGATCAGCATTAACAATTTCACCAGCATGTACAGTTACAGTTCTAGTATAATCTCCATTTAGAGCAGTGATTGTATATGTTCCGGGTTTTACATCACCAAAAGCATAATTTTCTTTATAGATATCATCGCTACCGATAGTCTTATCATAAAAGCCATATGTTAATCCATAGCTAAAGGTTGTGTAAGGTGGTCGCGGTTTTGGATCGGGAGAAATATCAACTCGTGTATTATCTTCCGCATTAGGAACTCTACCATATATTGCACCCATTCCTTCCATCGCGAACCAAAGCTCAGGATTTCTTCTTGTTCGTTCAGCCAAGTAATAAGAATTATTTTCCCTTATTTCAAAATGTAAGTGTGGTCCGGTGGTATTACCTGTATTCCCAGAAATTGCAATAGGTTGACCAACAACTATATTATCACCGGTATCAACAAGTAATTTAGATAGATGTGCATAGTAGATATACAGCGTATTATTATTCCATGAAGAACGAGTTCTTAAATAGTTCCCGAATCCATCAGGTTCATAACCGTCTTCACCCGGGGTATATGCAGCAAACTCTACATACCCATCCATCGCCGAATAAACAGTGTCGTAAACGATCCACATATCCAATCCCCTATGCGCACCGCCGGAACCCCAAAACCAAGGCTCACCGTAAAGATAATTTCCTTGTGTCTCAATACTATCTGGAACTGGACGCTCAATTCTAAACGTCTGTGAATGAACGATTGAGTAGAACGCAAATACTGCAATATATAACAATGTTTTTCTATTCATAAAATTTGGGAACTCTTTTTCTTATTATTAGTTATAATTTGATGAAGCTAATATAATATATTATTTTTAACCTTACATTATTGAAATTAACGGATACATATAATGGTAAAGTACAAAAAAGTCTTTTTAAATGGTAAGATATATACAGTAAACAAAAATCGTGATTGGGCTGAATCTGTTGTAACAGCAAACAATAAAATTGTTTTTGTCGGAAATAATAGTGATGCTCAAAAACACATTGACGAATTCACAGAGGTCATTGATCTTAATGGGAAATTAATGTTGCCCGGATTTACCGATTGTCATGCACATGTTATTATGGGTGGACAATTCCTGTTGAACGTTGACTTAACAGAAGTAAAATCCAAGAAGGAGTTTAGCGAGAAAGTAAGAGACTTTGCAAAAACAATTAAAAATGATAGATGGATAATCGGAGGTAATTGGAATCATCAGAATTGGGAAGTTGTTGAATTACCCCATAAAGATTGGATAGACCAATATACCGAAAACATTCCGGTCTTTGTTTATCGGATGGATTATCATGTTGCACTTGCTAATTCTTATGTACTTAAACTTGCCGGTATTGATAGGAATACTCCAAACCCTGTAGGTGGTGAAATTGTAAAAGATAAAAACGGCGAACCGACCGGAATACTTATAGATAAGGCAATGGACCTTGTTCTAAATATTATTCCCGAACCTTCGGATACGGAATTTGACGAAGCAATTAACGCAGCAATGGAAGAAGCACGACGCTTGGGTGTCACTTCAATACATGATATCTCATACGATAATCATTTTAAAGCTTTACAAAAAGCCGAGCGAGAAGGACGACTCACTTCACGACTTTATACAAGGTTGCTCCTTAAAAATTATAAAACCATGATTGCCAATGAAATTCAATATAACTTTGGAAATGATT
>Ga0256913_10000157_pt1 | contig 31877 bp, 17 predicted proteins | sample Axial_MatmetaG_FD_185970 | JGI IMG/M metagenome (GOLD analysis project Ga0256913, IMG submission 185970) | Deep-sea worm associated microbial mat communities from Axial Seamount, Juan de Fuca Ridge, Pacific Ocean - Axial_Mat | ecosystem: Environmental > Aquatic > Marine > Oceanic > Microbial... | reverse complement strand
TACATCCTAATGCAATGGTATTCAGTCCTGATAAAAAAAAGCTTTATGTTGCATGTGCAAATAGTGATATCATTTCTGTTATTGATACAAAAACCGATAAAGTAATTGATGAGATATCCGTACGAATGAATAAAGACCTACCATTTGGCAGTGCTCCTAATGCTCTTGCAGTTTCAAAAGATGGAACTCAACTTTATGTTGCTAACGGTACAGATAATGCAGTCTGTGTTATAAAGTTGAATGATAATAAACTGTTGGGATTTATTCCAACGGGTTGGTATCCGGGTGCGCTACAATTCGATAAGAGCGAGAAATTTTTGATCGTAGCCAACACAAAAGGAATTGGCTCCAGAAATATGCGTGCTGATAGACCTGGTTACAATACACACAATCATATGGGTACAATCTCTTTTGTCCCAACACCAAGTGAAAAGCAATTAGCAGAAATGACCAAGGTAGTGAAGGAAAACAATTCCTTTGCAAGTATGATGGAGAAGATAAATCAGAAAAATGGTTCAACTAATAAAGTTGCTGTTCCAAAGTTTCCCGGACAAACATCATATTTCAAACATGTGGTTTATATCATTAAGGAAAACAGAACATACGATCAAGTATTTGGTGACATGACGCAAGGAAACGGAGATACATCACTTGTAATGTTTGGTAGAGAGGTAACTCCAAATCATCATGCGCTTGCAGAGGAATTTGTACTTATGGATAATTACTATTGTAGCGGTGTGTTAAGCGCTGACGGGCATCAATGGACGGACGAAGCATACGTTACCGATTATATCGAAAAGTTTTTTGGGGATTTCCCCAGAAGTTATCCTTATGATGGAGATGATCCTATTGCATATTCACCAACGGGATTTATTTGGGATAATGTGTTAAAGCATAATTTAACTTATCGTAACTATGGCGAATTCGTTGCTGGGATAGTTGAACCAAAGGGAGTTACGTTTACCGATGTGTATCAAGATTTTATTAACGGAGAGAATAAGATAAAGATTAGGGCTAAATCAAATCTTCCGCAGATGGAACCATATGCTTGTCCAACATACATTGGCTGGCCTATTACTGTGCCGGATGTTTACAGAGCATCTGAGTTTATTAGGGAGTTAAAAGAATTTGAGAAGAATGATAACTTCCCAAATTTCATAATTATGCTTCTACCGAATGACCACACTTCCGGAACACGACCAGGATATCAAATGCCAAATGCAGCAGTGGCAGATAACGATCTAGCGCTTGGTCAAATTGTTGAAGCGATCTCACACAGTAAGTTTTGGAAAGAGACTTGTATATTTGTTACAGAAGATGATCCGCAAGCTGGACTTGACCATGTTGATGGACACAGAACAGTTGGTTTGATAATTAGTCCATATACTAAACGACATAAAGTAGTATCAACAAACTATACACAGATAAATATGTTCCGCACGATCGAAAATATTCTTGGAATTCCTCCTTTGAATCAATTTGATCTTGCCGCTGAGCCTATGACGGATTGCTTTACAAACAGTCCAGACTTTACTCCGTACGATGCTTTACCTAGTAACATTCCAATTGATCAAATTAACCCCGAACTATCGAGCTTGTCGGGAGATGCTTTGTACTGGGCGAAAAAATCTATGGAGCAGGATCTGGATGACTACGACCGTATTGATGAAGATACGTTTAACAGAATTTTATGGCATTCAGTTAGGGGATATGATGTGCCATATCCGTCACTTGTGAAAAATTAGAGGGATTTAATGATCAGAGAAATACGAAATACATTGTTGTTAGCATTTATTATTTTTTCCCCAATATTCTTTGGATGTAGTTCTGAGTCGAAAGAAACTCAACTGAAAACGCATCCAGCGTTAGAAATGCTTCCTGTTGCTAATGGTTTAGGAGTCAATATCCATTTTTACGAGGGAAATGAAAAGGACCTATCGATGCTAAAAGAATCGGGTGTTGGAATTATTAGAATGGATGTATCATGGGGCGGAATAGAAAAAACAAAGGGTCAATATGATTTCAGCAGACATGATAAATTAGTTGAGGATTTGGAAAAACTAGGGATCAGAATAATCTTTATCATTGATTATGGTAATCCCTTATATGATGATGGATTAGCTCCTCATACGGAAGAAGGTAGAAAAGCTTATGCAAATTTCTGTTCTGTACTTGCTGAACGATATAAGGATAAAAATATTATTTGGGAATTGTGGAATGAACCAAACCTCGATAGATTCTGGAAACCCAAAGTAAATATTGATGATTATATGGCTTTCTGTAAAACCGTTGTTCCTATCATTCGTAGTAAAGACAATGATGCTTGTATTATTGCGCCAGCTACATCTGCATTCGATATGAGATTCATGGAATCATGTTTTGAGCAAGGTCTGCTCGATCTTGTTGATGGTGTGAGTGTACATCCATATAGAAATTCCGAACTTAGTCCGGAAACTACATTTAATGAATACAAACTTCTTTCACTATTAATTGAGCAGCACAAACCGGAAGGGAAATACATACCAATACTAAGCGGTGAATGGGGTTATTCCACAACGAATTTATCTCGCAAGTTACAAGGTAAGTATCTGGCTCGTCAGTGGCTTTCGAATTTGGCTTATAACGTTCCTACAAGTATTTGGTATGACTGGCATGATGATGGTAAGGATCCTGAAGAATCAGAACATAATTTTGGAACAGTTACTTGGGATTATAAAGAAAAACCTTCCTTTGTAGCTATGAGAACTTTAATCGGACAGTTTAAAGGTTACAAAGCGGTTGGTAGAGTTAGTCTTGGTCACATTGATGACTATTTACTGTTGTTCCAAAACGGAGATAATATAAAAGTAGCACTTTGGTCAATTTCTCATAAACATATAGTTTCTTTGAAAAAAGGAATCAAGGTATCAAGTACGGTCAATTATTTGGGTGAAGAATTACCTTTATCCGGAAATAAACAAATACGAATAAGTGACGAACCGACTTATCTAAGTATTGAAAAACCTTTTCCTGAATGGATAAAAGTTATAACTAAAACTAACAACTTAACTATTGAAGAAAATCACAATGTTGTACGGTCTATTTTAAATAAAAGCGACGATAATGAATTAGCAAAAGAAATTATCAAATTGTTTGAAAGTAGAAGTCCTCTTAATCATAACAGTTCACTTTATTCACTGTTGCTACTAGCTGAGAAAAGCAATAGTGATGATGCACTTGAAATTTATTATATGATTCTTCAAAAAGGAAATGATTTGTTATCACAAAAACAAGCCCTTTACAAAATTGCAGTGATCGGTTCAGAAAAATCTATGCCTAAGGTTGCTGCTGTTATGAAAAACCCAATGCTGGTTAAAGATGCTTCTTTATATTACTTGGGATTAGCATATAAATATGTAAATGAAAAACAGTATAAGAAAGCAGAAAATATATTGGTAGATGCTGTTAGACTCTCACCACCTCGCTATGCAGTTGAGCGCGTTTTGGATAAAATGCAAAAAGTAAATAAAGAATTTGATACAACTACTTTCCGAACAATTGCAAAATCTGCTGGATTTATTAATACTTGGAAAGTTATTGGACCTTTCCTGAATAAGAACAACTCTGGTCAGCACAAAAGATTTACACCGGAATGGAAACTTGATTTTAATCAGAAATTAAAAGTTGGTAGTTCGTATATTTCATGGCAAGACGTTGAATTAGAAGGAGCGTTTCCTGTTATCCCGTTCGCGAAAATGTATGGTAGAATAGAAGGTGTCGCGTATGCTTATTCTACAATAACGCTTAGTAAAAACATGCATGCAATACTTAAAATTGGGAGCAATGACGGAGTTGTTTGTTGGGTAAATGGGAAGAAAGTTCATGAGAAATTTATTGGCAGACCTTTAACAGTTGATGAGGATGTTGTAGAAGTAAATTTAAGAAAAGGGAAAAATGAAATTCTTCTTAAAGTGCTTAACAGAGGTAATAATTGGGAAGCAAGTTTAAGAGTTTGTGATTATCAAGGCATTCCGATTGACTTGAATAAATTAGAAAATTAAAACATTATATAATAAATTATTAAGGAAAAATTATGGATGAGAAAATCAAATGGGGCATAATAAGCACCGGGCATATTTCCGGTAGATTTGCCGAAGCCTTGGAAATACTACCTGATGCAGAACTTGTGGCCGTGGCATCTCGAACACAGGAAAGTGCTGATGAATTTGCACAACGATATAACATACCTAAAGCTTATGCTACATATCAGCAATTAGCTGATGATCCGGAAGTAGATGCTGTTTATATCGGTACGCCTCACACATTTCATCTAGAGAATAGTGTAATGTGTATGCGAAAAGGAAAATCTGTATTGTGCGAAAAAGCTTTGACAATAAATGCAGAAGAAGCAAGAGAGATGGTACGAGTTGCGCGAGAGGAAAATGTGTTCCTAATGGAAGCAATGATACCACGTCAAGTTCCGTTGCTCAAAAAAGTAATGCAATGGGTAAAAGACGGACGCATTGGTGAAGTACGTATGGTTAAAGCATCTCGTTGTGCTCGTGGTGAATTTACTCCTAGTGCAAGACAATTAAATCCTGAACTTGGCGGTGGAAGTCTACTAGATGTAGGTGTTTACGTTATTTCGTTTGCTTTCCAAGTATTTGGTAAAGCACCCGTAGAATCTGTTGGTTTAAGTCATATAGGAGAAATAGGTTCTGATGAGCAAGGTGTCGCTGTACTTAAATATGACAAAGGTGAAATCGCAGATCTATCCTTTGCACTGAGAACAGAAGCAGTGAACGAAGCATATATATTGGGAACAGAGGGATATATAAAAGTTCATGATCTTTTTGCTGTTCCAACCAAAGCATCGCTCTTTATTGACAGAAAGGAGGTTGATGTAATTGAAGAGCCTATAATCGGTAATGCACTTAATTACGAGGCGGAAGAAGTAATGCGCTGTATGAGAGAAGGTTTAAAAGAATCTCCATTTATGCCGCTTGAAGAGTCAATTCAAATAATGGAAGTAATGGATAAGATCAGAGAACCATGGGGCTTGGTCTATTCCAACGATTTAAAAACAAATTAATGATATAGGATAAAATAATGAAAAAAGTATTATTAGCAATTGCAGTATTTATAACTACAGTAACTATAGCGCAGGAAAAGGGTAAGATAGCTTTTGGTCCGTATATTCAACAGATGACTCCTAATAGTGCTACTATATGTTGGTCAACACTTGAAAGCCAGCCTACTTTAACAGATAAAGATGGTAAAACAAAGACAATTAATGAATATCAACAGCATAGTATTGTTTTAGGAAGATTAAAACCAGACACAGAATATTCATACGATGTTCTTAATGATGGCACAGATGAAGGGAAAGGTACATTCAAAACTTATCCGGATAAGATTCAACCTTTTAAATTTGCCGTATTAGGTGATACAAGAAGCCGCCATGATATCCATGCAAAAATAGTGAATATGATAATTAAACAAGATCCTTTGTTTGTAGTTAACACCGGTGATATGATTGGTAATGGAAAGGATATTGAAGATTGGGAAGCTTTTTTCAAAATAAACAAAGAGTTGATGAGACATACTCCATACTATCCGGTGTTGGGTAATCATGAAAAAGATTCACCTTATTATTACGATTTCTTTGACCTACCTAATAATGAGCATTATTATTATTTCACTGTTGGGGATGCTCTTTTTGTTGTACTTGATAGTGAAGGACGAGATATCTCTAAGCCAAAGTTTATATCAAGGGAGAATAGTGATAAGTATTGGGAAGATGAGATCAAGGAATATCTCGTTACTCAGAAGAAGTGGCTCGAAAAAGTTTTAGAATTAAACCAAGAAGCTGGATTTATTTTTGTATTTCAACATGCACCCCTTTTTAGTATTAAGAAATCACGTGTTGAAGAAGCAAATCTGAGACGGAAATTCTGGGGTGATATTTTTGAGCGATACAATGTTCAAGTTTTTTTCAATGGTCATGATCATCATTATCACCATGCATTAAAAAATGGAGTCCACTATATCACTACTGCAGGCGGTGGTGCGGGACTTTATAAAATTGATGCTCCACAACCGGAAACAGTTAAATATAGTTTAATTGAGCATTATATGGTTGTAAATATAAATAAAGATGATGCCGTATTAAAAGCGATAGATATTGACGGAAATGAAATCGAAAAAATTGTTATAAAAAAAAGAGTTAAATAAATAGATATTGTCAAAAATTAGAAATTAGTGCTATGAATGAAAAAACTCACAGTTCTGCAGAACATGAAATTGTAAAGCCAATAAAGGAAAGGATATTATCCATCGATGTTTTACGCGGGTTTGATATGTTTTGGATTATTGGTGGAGAAAGTTTATTTGCTGCTTTGTTTGTACTACTTGGCGGACCGTTTGAAAAATACCTAGAACCACAGATGAAGCATACGCAGTGGGAAGGATTTACTTTCTATGACCTAATTTTCCCTCTTTTTGTTTTTATTGTTGGAATGTCGGTTCTCTTTTCGCTGAAAAGATTTGTAGAAAATAAAGATTATGCTGGTGCATATAAACGTATATTAAAAAGATTTGTTATTCTCTTTGTGCTGGGACTAATTTATAATGGTGGTGTGAAACATGGGTTCTTTGAGATGAGAACTATGGGTGTTTTGCAAAGACTTGCTTTAACATATCTTTTTACAAGTATATTGTATCTTCACTTTAATATAAAATCTTTAATCGGCATTTTTATTGGGATTCTTATCGGATACTGGGCTTTTTTAACTTTCGTGCCAGTTCCTGGTCTTGGTTATGCAACTTTGGAATATGGGAAAAACTGGGTTAATTGGTTTGACCAGAATTTTCTTCCACTACGTATGTATAAGGAGTTATCTGAGCCTGAAGGAATTTTAAGTACTATTCCAGCGATAGCTTCATCATTACTTGGATTATTTACGTCAATATTTTTAATGCAGGAATCATTTGAACCCAAAAAGAAAGCGTATTATTTTCTCGGCGGCGGATTAGTGATTGTATTACTTGGGTATTTGTGGGGAGTTGAATTTCCAATAATAAAAAAACTATGGACGTCATCCTATGTGTTGGTTACAGGCGGTTATAGTATTATGTTGTTCGGGTTCTTCTATTTAATTCTTGATGTTTACAAATGGCAAAAATGGTCACTTCCTTTAGTTTGGATTGGAATGAACCCAATTACAATTTATATGTTTTATAATTTAGTACGTCCAAAAGGTATTGCCGAAAGATTTGTAGGTGATTCTAAAGCCTTTCTTATTGGAGAAGATTGGCACAAGCTATTTATATTTATAGTAACAATTGCGATCAATCTTTTTCTGTTACGGTTTTTGTATAACAAAAAAATATTTATTCGAATTTAATTGTCATAAAAAAAGGGAACAATGTTTAAGATAAAATCTATTGGGGAAATAATATTAACAGTTTTACTTATCGCTGTTTATAATTTAAATGCACATGAAAGAATTATTACGCAAAAGCTTGAGCCACATCCTTATATGGAAATACCGGAGTGGTGTGCACACGAAGGAAATCTTAGTATTAAGGATGTCATGGTAGACAATCTGTCAATATGGAAGATTGAAAAATTGAACGTACCATTCTGGGAACCGAATGGAATAAAGTGGTTCAAGCAAGAGGTTGTAATCCCTAGAGAATTAGATGGTTTGGATGTTGTATTGTATATACACGTTGATCCTTCCGCCATTGTTTATGTTGATGGAAAGAAGTTGTTCAATGCTGTTGAGTATTCCGGCAAAGCTCTTTTATCCGGTTCGGCAAAAGCTGGAGAAAAGTATTCCATACAAGTTAAAAGTATAAACGGTGGATATAACAGTCGTTTCTATAATGCACGATTAGTAGGAATGCCGGTAGGATATGGAAAATTTCTTTCAACATTTTCAGTTGTACCTCCTAAAAATGGTCTCCCACTTGTAAAGTGGAAATTCAAGATGAAAGCTGATGACGAAGCAGCTCAAGTTGGATTTGATGATTCTAGTTGGGAAGAAAGAACGACCGGGAATGGTTGGCGCGGAGAAATGCAGCATGCATGGTACAGGAAAGAAATTATTCTTCCTAAAGAGATTGATGGATTCCAAGTTGAGGGGCGTCCAATAAGACTTATTGCTAACACAAATGACAAAGGTGAGATCTGGATAAACGGAAGATTATATCAGCAGTTCAGAGGTGGTGATGGAAATGTGATTATTACGAACTCTGCTTCAACGGATAAACCAATATTGATAGCTATTAAAGCGATCAACGAATGGGGTAGCGGTGATGTTCGATATGCACGACTTATTACCGATGAAGCATATAAAATTAGAAAAGCATATGATGATATGAAAAAGAGTCTTGACCGTTTAGATTGGTATTGTGAAAGACATCCATCTCCCGATATGTCAATCATTAACAAAGTTGCCGATGTTGTAGAAGAGAACAAAAATGCTGACTACGCAACTAAGATTGCATTTACGAACAGTGCTATTAAAAGTGTTGAAACGGAGTTGGCTGACCAGCCTGCATTCTTGATCCCACCTTATCTTCAAAATCTTAGAGATGATGGTATAACAATCATGTGGGAAACGGTTTATCCTACCTATGGAAAAATTCTGTATGGTCAAGATGGTAAACTGGATATGGTTACAATTGAGGACGCGATACCAACAACTATGCATGAAGTAACATTGGTTGGATTAAAACCGGGGGAAACATATAATTATAAAGTTCAGTGTTTCAATATAAGCAGTGTTGAGCAGACATTTAAAAAAAAATCGAAAGATAAGCCGATCAAGTTTCTTGTGTATGGGGATAACAGATCCTATCCGAAAGTTCATGAGAATCTTGTGAAGATGATGGCGAAGGAAAACGCTGATCTGATTCTTAATGTTGGAGATGTCGTAACAACCGGCAGTAATTTAATGGAATGGATTGACGAGTATTTCTATCCGTTACGATATGTTGGCGGTTCAATCCCAACTTATATTTCAATTGGTAATCATGAGTACGGTGGTTATTGGGGAACGCGTGTGGTTCCTCCATTTGAAAAATATGTTGATAATCCACTCTGCTCTACCGGCAGCACAGAGTATTACTATTCATTTGATTATGGTAACACGCATTTTATTTTTCTTGATCCAAACAAAGCGGAATTACCGGAAGGTCATGGACTTGCTGTTGGGAGTCAGCAATATAATTGGTTTGTGGAAGATTTGAAAAAAGCTAAAGAAACAAGTGAATGGATTATGGTGTTGATGCATCAACCGCCTTATTCCGAAGCATGGTCTGGCGGTCCATACGACGGAGAACCTGCATTACGTAAAGATGTTGTCCCTATTATAGAAGCGAATGATGTTGATATTGTGTTAAGCGGGCACACTCACGATTATGAAAGGGGATTACCTCATCCACCGTATGATCCCAAGACTGGCAAGGGGAATAACGCTGTTTACATAATTACTGGAGGTGGTGGTTCTAACTTGGACAATCATAAATATTTTGAGTGGGAACAGCTTGATTATCCAGATCATAAAGCTACTCTTGAGAGTAACAAAACCGATGAGGGTAAGTTTTATGAGTATCATTATGTGGTAGTGGAAATTGATGGTAAGAACTTGAAATTCACAGCACGCAAGATGAACGGTGATGGAAGTGACGGTGGTATTTTGGATGAGTTTGAATTGAAGCATTAAAAATTAAACATAGGTGAATAGTTCAATGGTAAAAAAATATTTAATAGTTATTATACTCATGAGTTCAAGTATGCTCTTTTCTCAATCTACTAATAATACCGAAATACTTAAAATCGGTTCACGTCTTGAACTGTTTACGGATTACTATCTTATTGACACTTTAATAAACGCAGAATTAAAATTACATGAGCCAATTGATAAAGGGACAGTACTTAAATTTGATAAACCGTGGGAAGGTCCTTTCTCTGCTTACTGTACTGTAATTGATAATGGTGAAAAACTGCAACTTTATTACAGAGGTTTGCCTACAGCCGGTAAAGATGGAAGGACAGACGAGCATACGTGTTATGCAGAATCAGAAGACGGAGTTAATTGGACGAAGCCTGAATTAGGAATATTTGAAGTGGATGGTACAAAAGAGAACAATGTGATTTTAGCAGATGCGGCACCGGTTACTCACAACTTCAGTCCATTTCTTGATACCCGAAAAGATGTTGATCCGAAACAAAAATATAAAGCTCTTGGAGGAACGGAAAAAAGTGGACTGATAGCTTACGTATCCGAAGATGGTATTCATTGGAATTTAATGCGGAAAGAACCGGTTTTTTCTGATGGCAAATTTGATTCTCAAAATGTTTCTTTTTGGTCTGAACATGAACAGCTATATGTTTGCTATTTCCGGACTTGGACAAAGGTCGGATATAGTGGTTACAGAAGTGTAAGTAGAACTACATCAAAAGATTTTATTCATTGGAGTAAGCCGGTTGAAATGGATTTCGGAAATACTCAGAGGGAACATTTATATACGAATCAAACATCTCCATATTATCGTGCACCTCATATATATGTTTCAATAGCGGCTCGATTCATGCCCAAGCGGCAAGTGCTTACGGAAGAACAAGCTAAAGAGTTGAATGTAAATCCTAAATATTTTAAGGATTGTTCCGATGCCGTTTTAATGACTTCAAGAGGCGGTAATAAATATGATAGAACATTCATGGAGGGATTTATCCGTCCCGGAATTGGTTTGCAGAATTGGGTATCACGTTCTAACTATCCGGCATTGAATGTTGTTCAAACTGGTTCAACAGAAATGTCGATATATGTAAATCAAGATTATGCCCAACCCACAGCACATTTGCATCGTTATACATTACGGATTGATGGATTTACATCAGTAAATGCTCCGTATAGTGGTGGCGAGCTGATAACAAAGCCATTCTATTTTTCTAGCGATACACTACTACTAAACATGTCAACTTCTGCTGCGGGATTTATTAAGGTTGAAGTACAAGATCTTGAGGGGAATAAAATTATCGGGTATGAACTTGAAAATTCAAAAGAACTAATTGGTAATGAAATTGAGAAAGTTGTATCTTGGAAAGAACATACTAATTTAAAAAATTTAATAAATAAACCTATCAGATTACGTTTTGTTATGAAAGATGCCGACCTGTACAGTATAAGAATTAAATAAAAATAGAGAATACTAATGACTAAGTATAAACTTCAAAATACTGATTTGGAGATTTCAAGAATAGCATATGGCTGTATGGGTATTGGTGGTTCGTGGGATGATTCACCACTTACTAATGAAACAATATCGAAAGCAATAGATTCGGTTTCTGCTGCTATTGAAGGGGGTATTAACTTCTTTGACCATGCGAATATTTACGCTAAAGGAAAATCGGAGATAGTGTTTAGTAAAGTTCTGCAAGAGATGAAAGAAATCCGTGATAAAATAATTATCCAGTCTAAGTGTGGAATCAGATTCCCAGGTGATCCAAATCCGGAATCACCGGGCAGATATGATTTTAGTTATGAAAATATAGTTGAATCGACTAATGCATCACTTAACCGTTTAGATATTGATTATTTGGATATCCTTCTTCTACACAGACCAGATACACTGATGCAACCGGAAGAGGTGGCAAAAGCATTTGATGAGCTTCATACTCAAGGCAAAGTTAGATATTTTGGTGTTAGCAATTTTAATCCGGGACAAATGGCACTACTGCAAAATAGTTTGGATTATCCTTTAGTAGTAAATCAAATAGAAATAAGTTTATTGCATCATCATGTTTTTAACGATGGAATTCTGGCAAATCAATTGAGCGGAAAGTATGCAGCGGCAACCGGAATTGTGGATTACTGCATGTTGAATAATATACGAGTCCAAGCATGGTCGCCGGTTGCTTTGGGGAAAATTTTCAATCCTCCAGTTGATGCCGAAAGCTGTCTTAAAAAACTCACAAGAAAAATAAAAGATTATGCAGAAGAGAAAAATACAACTGAAGAAGCAATAGCATTAGCATGGTTGTTGAAACATCCTGCAGGAATTCAACCGGTTATTGGAACAACAAAACCGGAGAGGATACTAAATTCTTGTAAAGCTGATGATATCGAATTAACAAAAGAAGAGTGGTACACACTATTTACAATTGCACGGTGTAATCCAGTACCTTAAATATTATTGAGAACATTGGGGAAAACGATAATGGAGTTTATAAAATGAAGAAGAGATTATGCATAGTATTTTTATTCATTCTTATAGTTGGTATTACTAATGGGCAGGAGCAAAAAATGATTAAACTATTTTCACCTGATAAAACAATCAAACTAATTGTGATGGCAGAAGATGCTATTCAATATTCAGTACTGGTTGATGGAAAGGCAATTCTAAAACCTTCACAAATTTCGATGACACTTGGAAATAACCGTGTATTGGGTCATAATCCAAAAGTTATAAACATTGTTAATAATACAGTGGATGAGGAAGTTGTCCCAGTAGTTAAAGAAAAGTTCAATGTCATTAAGGATAATTATAACGAATTGACGATATCATTTGAAGGTGATTATTCTGTTAGTTTTAGAGCTTATAACAATGGGATTGCTTATCGCTTTATTACTAATATTGATGGTATAATTAAAGTTGTTTCAGAAGAATCCAGTTTTAATTTTGCTAGCGGTGATTATGTTTACTATCCGGAGGAGAAAAGTTTTTTCTCACATAACGAAAGACTTTATTTACATATGCAACTTGATACTATGGCTGCCGGGCGTCTTGCAAGTTTGCCTGTACTTATCAAAACAAAAGGTCCAAAAGTTCTTATTGAAGAAAGTGCGTTAAAAGATTATCCGGGTATGTGGGTAGTAAGTGGTGGCAACAATTCGTTGAAAGCAACTTTTCCCAAATATGCTTTGGAGGAAAAACTTAAACCGAATTCAGATAGAAACATGCCGGTTACAAAATCAGCTAATTACATTGCTAAAACTGATGGAAACAGAAGTTTCCCTTGGAGAATTTTGGCAATAGCAAAAAAAGATGCCGACCTAATTACTAATCAACTGGTTTATCAACTTGGAGAAGAGCAGCGGATCAAGGAGACATCATGGATCAAACCAGGAAAGGTTGCATGGGATTGGTGGAATGCCCTCAACGTATATGGTGTTGATTTCAAATCGGGAGTAAATACCGATACGTATAAATACTATATTGATTTTGCTTCACGATTTGGAATTGAATATATAATACTAGATGAAGGTTGGTATAAATTGGGGGACTTAATGGATGTAGTTCCCGAAATAAATATGGAAGAGATAATTGCATACGGGAAAGAAAAAAATGTGGGAATTATTCTTTGGGTAATTTGGAAAACTTTGGATGACCAGCTTGAAGTGGCATTAAACCAATTTGAAAAATGGGGAGTAAAAGGAATTAAAGTTGATTTCATGCAGCGTGATGATCAGAAAATAGTGGACTACTATTGGAAGATCGCAGCAGAAGCGGCCAAGCGTAAAATGCTTGTTGATTTTCATGGAGCATATAAACCTGCTGGATTACGAAGGGCTTATCCTAATGTGATTACGCGGGAAGGTGTTAAGGGACTTGAGAATAACAAGTGGAGTAAAGATATTACTCCTACGCACAACTTAACGCTACCGTTTACGAGAATGGTTCCCGGACCTATGGATTATACTCCGGGTGCAATGCTTAATGCTCAGCCAAAAATGTTTTGTATCGTTTGGGAACGTCCAATGAGTATGGGAACACGAGTTCACCAAATTGCAATGTATGTAATTTATGAAAGCCCACTCCAAATGTTGGCTGATAGTCCTTCAAATTATTTGGCAGAATTGGAATCAACAGAATTCATTTCCAAAATACCTACCGTTTGGGATGATACAAAAGTGTTAGAAGCAAAAGTTGGTGAATATCTTATCATTGCTAGACGAAATGATGATAATTGGTATATTGGCGCTATGACAAATGAAGAGGGAAGAGAGTTTACATTAGATTTTTCTTTTCTTGATGATAAAGTATACTCAGCTGATATAATAAAAGATGGAATCAATGCTGATAAATATGCAGGTGACTACAGTAAAGAATCCAGAACTGTTTCCAAGGAAGATTCCTTAAAAATTAAACTTGCACCAGGCGGTGGCTGGGCGGCAATACTGAATCCCAAAAATTAATTAATACTAATATGATAAATTCTTTTAGTGCAAAATTTAAATTGTTTTCAAGTTTGGTTGGATTAGTACTATTCCTTATTGCTTGCAGTGTTGATAGTGTAAATATTCAAGTTGTTAATCCTAAATGCGAGAACAGAATAGATCCGTTAGGAATAGAGATACTCAATCCACATTTAGGATGGGAATTAAGATCATCATTCAGAAATAAAAAACAATCTGCTTACCAAATCCTTGTTGCTGATTCAAAACAAGCATTAGCTGATAGCGTTGGAAATTTGTGGGATACTAAAAAAGTAAATTCCAATCAGTCAATTCAGGTTAAATACAAAGGGAAACCACTTTCAAGTGGAATGGTTTGTTATTGGAAAGTAAGAGTGTGGGATGAAGCGGGTAAAGTTTCTCCATGGAGTGAGGTTGCTACTTGGGAGATGGGACTTCTGGAGGCAGAGGATTGGAAAGCAAAATGGATAAGTGATGGAAAACCTGAGCCCCAGACTATCAAGGAATTTTATGAAGACGATCCCGCTCCTCTTTTTAGATATGAATTCAACTCTGATAAGAAAATAATAAATGCCAGGTTATATATAACTGGCTTGGGTTATTATGAAACATCAATAAACGGTAAGAAAGTTGGTGATCATGTGCTGGACCCTGGTTGGACCAATTATAGCAAGCGTGTTTTATACAGCACTTACGATGTGACCGGTTTAATTGAAGATGGTGGTAATTGCATCGGGGTTATTTTAGGGAACGGATGGTTTAATCCTTTGCCGATGACAATGTGGGGGAAGTATAATCTACGAGATGCACTTCCGCACGGACGTCCTCAATTCATTGCTCAACTTAAGATTAAATATGCTGATGGCACATCACAAATAATTACTTCGAATGAAAAATGGAAAACACATGGAGGCCCAATACTTCGGAACAATATCTATCTTGGTGAAGTCTATGATGCCCGTAAAGAAATTAACGGTTGGAGTACTTTTGGATTTGATGATAGTAATTGGAATAATGCCAAAACGGTTAAAAGCAATCCAGGAAAACTTCAAGCTCAGAACCAACCGCCGATTAGAATAACAGGAAAATTAAAATCCGTAAAATTAACTGAACCCAAACCAAATGTTTGGATTTTCGACATGGGGCAGAATTACGCAGGTTGGGTTAAGATAAAAGTACAAGCACCAGAGGGTACAAAAGTTACACTTAGATATGGCGAGTTACTCAATCAAGATGGTACTCTTAATGTAATGACTAGTGTTGCTGGTCAAATAAAAGGGAGGAAAGGAGATGGCAGTTTAATAGGTGGTCCGTTTGCTCCAGATACAGCGTGGCAAAGTGATATATATATTACAAAAGGAAAAGGTATTGAATATTACACTCCGAAATTTACTTTCCATGGCTTTCGTTATGTGGAAGTTACTGGTTATCCAGGTAAGCCATCACTCGATGCAATTGAGGGATTGCGGTTAAGCAGCGATCTTCCAAAAACTGGTTCATTTGAATGCTCTAATGATTTGTTCAATGAAATTCAGAAGATGACCGAATGGACTTTTCTCAGTAATGTATTTAGTGTTCAATCCGATTGTCCTCACCGTGAACGTTTTGGATATGGAGGCGACCTTGCCGTTACTACAGATGCTTACATTTATAATTTCGATATGTCAAAGTTCTATCCAAAAGTAGTGCGTGACTTTGCAGAAGCAGCACATCCCAATGGAATGTTAACGGATACCGCTCCTTTTGTTGGAATTGAATTTTGTGGTATTGGCTGGGCGCTCGCTCATCCGTTAACACTTTTGGAACTATATCAATATTATGGCAATGTTTCGCTTATCGAAGAGCAGTATAATGTTGCTCGTAGATGGTTTGAAACAGTTATATCAGAAAATGATTTGATAATTACTCATGGGCTTAGCGATCATGAAAGTTTGGCACCCATTCCAACCTCTGAAATGGTAACACCTCTTTATTATCAAAGTGCAGTGATCATGTCTAAGTTAGCTGCAATTATTGGTCGCACTGATGATGCTGAAAAGTATCGGAAACTTTCGGAGCAAATTAAGAAAGCATATCTGGAAAAATATCACGACAAAGGCAGTGGTAGGTTTGCTCCTTACACACAGGCTAGCCAAGCATTTGCGATATATACTGGAATAGTTCCAAAAAATGAAATAAGAAAAGCGATAGATGAATTAGTTAATAATATTGATGAACATCAAGAACACTTGACAACCGGTATTTTCGGAACAAAGTATATGTTAGATGTCCTTTCAGAATATGGACATGCAGAAACTGCTGCACGGGTAGTCAATCAGAAAAGTTTCCCGAGTTGGGGGTATATGATTGAAAATGGAGCGACAACCTTATGGGAACATTGGGAGTTCAGCAATAATACCTATTCTCATAATCATCCTATGTTTGGTTCTGTCAGTGAATGGTTTTACAAATGGGTAGCTGGTATTCAACTAGATTCATCAGCTGTTGGATTTGACAAAATAGTAATTCGTCCTCAGATGATATCAGAAGTTAATTGGGTAAAAGCACATCACAACTCCATTCATGGAAAAATTGTTAGTGAGTGGGAAAAGAATAATGATATTTTTACACTTAATATAACTATTCCAGTGAATACAACAGCTAAAGTATATTTACCTACGGTGGATATAACTAGTATAAAAGAAAGTGGTACTAACATATCAGATGTTCGAGATATTCAATTACTAAATAGCAGCGATGGATATTCAGTATTTAAGATAGGTTCTGGTAATTATTATTTTGAATCAAAAATAATATTAAAGAAAAAATAAATATGTTTTTGATAATTTTATATAGTTAAAGTTTGATTATAATATTAGTAATAAAGTTTAGGATAAGGTAAATTAAAGGATGGAGAAACCTAACAACACTAGTAAAGCAAAAGTAGTATCAAGAGAATTATTAGTCCCATTCATTTTAATTACCAGCTTATTTGCACTGTGGGGTTTTGCGAATGATATTACTAATCCAATGGTTGCAGCATTTCAAACCATTATGGAAATATCTGCTGCAAAAGCAGCGCTAGTCCAATTTGCATTTTACGGTGGTTATGCAACAATGGCAATTCCAGCAGCATTGTTTGTACAGAAGTATAGTTATAAAAAAGGAATTTTGTTAGGTCTAGCTTTCTATGCTGTTGGAGCTTTACTTTTTTTCCCCGCAGCACAGTATGAGATGTTTGGCTTTTTCTTGGTATCATTATACATCTTAACTTTTGGTTTAGCATTTTTGGAAACAACCGCAAATCCTTATATACTCTCAATGGGTGATGAAGAAACTGCAACCCGAAGACTAAACTTTGCCCAGTCCTTTAACCCTGTTGGTTCTTTACTTGGAATGTTTGTTGCTTCACAATTCATTCTAACATCTCTGCAATCAGATGCAAGAGATGCTTCGGGCGAATTGATCTTTAATACTTTAAGTGCTACTGAGAAAGCTGCAATTCGTACACACGATTTAGCAGTTATCCGCGATCCCTACGTAATACTTGGTTTTGTTGTTATTGCAATATTTGTGGTGATAGCATTATACAAAATGCCTGTTACACAAAAAATTGATAGTTCCGTTCATCCAATCGAATCTTTTAAGCGACTTATAAAAAATGTAAAATATAGAGAGGGCGTTATAGCGCAAGTGTTTTATGTGGCAGCACAAATAATGTGTTGGACATTTATTATTCAGTATGCTGATAATCTTGGAATTCCAAAAGCTGAAGCACAGAATTACAATATTATCGCTATGACCATATTTTTATCCAGTAGGTTTATCAGCACATATTTAATGAAGTATATGAATCCCCATTTGTTGTTAATGTTGTTTGCAATTGGCGGAATGTTAACGACATTAGGAGTGATATTCATTCAAGGTATGGTTGGGTTGTATTGCCTGATTGCAACATCAGCCTTTATGTCATTGATGTTTCCGACTATTTATGGAATAGCTTTGGAAGGATTAAAAGAGGATACCACACTTGGTGCTGCCGGTTTGGTAATGGCAATAGTAGGAGGTGCGCTTATGCCTCCGTTACAAGGTGCGATCATCGATTTGGGAACAATTGCTAATTTGCCGGCAGTCAATGCTTCATTCATTTTGCCGTTTATCAGTTTCGTTGTGATTTCAATTTATGGCTATCGGACTTTAAAGGTATTATAAAATGAAAAAAATATTTATTTCTATAATCGTATTAATGATAAATGCTTTTCTCTTGAGTTGTGCGAATGATGAATATAGTATATATGTTTCTCCTAATGGTAATGATAGTGCAAATGGAAGGATATCAACTCCGGTAAAGAGCTTACAACGTGCTGCAGAACTCGCAAGAGAAAAAACCAAACAAACTCCCGTTACCATTTATTTAGCTGTGGGAGTTTATCGTTTAACTAAAGCATTAAAATTAAGCGTTGATGATGGTGGTACTGCTAAAGCATCTGTTCAGTGGAAAGCCATTGGAGGAGAAAAGCCTGTTATTAGTGGTGGTATTGTTGTAAGAAATTGGGAATATGAAAAGAATGGATTATGGTCTGCTGCTCTACCTCCAGAATATAGTGGAAGATTTCGTTCTTTTTATGTAAATGACCATAGAGCAATTAGAGCACGATTTCCTAATGATAGTTATTTGAGAGTCAGTGAAGCTGGTAAGGATAATAGAACAAACTTCTTTTTTAAGAAGGATGAATTTCCTAAAGTTAAGAAAGTTGAAGAACTCGAATTAGTCTTTTTACATGATTGGTCAATAACCCGTATTGGGGTAAAAACAATTGACTGGGGAAACCAACATCTTACAACAGTTGATTCAATTGGTGCACGCCTTCCATTTTTTAAAATAACGAATTGGGAAAAACATCCTCGGTACTACCTTGAAAATGCTATTGAATTTTGTGATAGTCCAGGCGAGTGGTTTTGTGATTTCAATGAACGAAAGATCTACTATTATCCATTGCCTAATGAAAAGATCGATGAGACGGAAGGAATTATTCCTATTGCTGAAAAATTAATTACAATAACTGGCACAAAAGGAAAGCGGGTTGGATTTATAAGTTTTGAAGGAATAACATTTGAACATACCGAGTGGCAAATACCAAATCATGGTTATTGTGGTGTACAAGCATGTATGTATTATAGTAGAGACCAAAAAGAAATCGGGCGGAATAAAATACCTGCTGCAATTGAAATTGATTTGATAGAAAACATCAGTTTCAATAACTGCACAGTCAAACACACTGGAGGTTCCGGTATTTGGATTCGGGAAAATTGTTCGGATTGTACAGTAACTGGAAGCCATATTTATGATATATCCGGTAATGGAATAAATATTGGTGAAGGGCGAAGTCGATTGGTTAATGGAGTATCATGGCGGAAATCAGTGCCGGAAGAAGTTTCGATAAATAATAAAGTTAGCTATTCATTGATTGAGGATTGTGGTAAACAATTTTTTGGCGCTGTTGGAATTTGGGGTGGACTTATTACCAATACCATTATTGAGCATAATGAGATTAGGGACTTACCATATACCGGTGTTTCAATTGGCTGGATGTGGAATCCTACTCCTACACCATGTAGAGAAAACACCATAAATGCCAACCATATTCATCATGTTATGAAAACACTTAGCGATGGAGGTGGAATATACTGCCTTGGATTACAACCCAATAGTAAAATCACAAACAATCTTATTCACGATGTTACTGTAAATGCTGGCAGAGCTGAAAGTAACGGGATGTTTCTGGATGAAGGAATCAAAGATCTATTGGTTGAGGATAATATAGTATATAATATTGCTCGTTCACCTTTACGATTTCATCGAGCATTTGAGAACATCGTGCGAAATAATGTCTTTGTTTGTGGTGATGATATTCCCCCAATACGATATAACAGCACAAAAGAAGAAAACATTAAAAAAATTGATAACATTGTGTTAAGCCAATCATCAAAAGAGGACATGGAAAAATTGAGGTCAATTATCGAGCAACGTATCAATAGTATTGGACCGGGAAGAGATTTTAAATAGTTTGAAAACAAAAGCTGAATACAGCATAGTTTTATTTCCCAAATAGTGTTGCTTGAGATACTTTTTCAAAATAACAAAATATCTAAACTTTGGAGAAGCCAATATAATTCTAATCAAATAGGAATAACTAATGGGAAAAAGGCATTAAATATCCCACGATAGGAGGCCTTGCAAATGAATGAATTAACTACATCTTGAGTGCAGACCAGTATAACAATGGAGCCGGATATGAGTCGAGTGTCAGTTTTTACGGAGATCAATTGGGTAGTATTATTGTTGATAGAATGCTTTCTGCCTCAATTTCTTTAACCCGATAAAAATATTTTATACTTTTAAACCAATAAAAATTTCCTAACGTTAAAGAGAAAACAATGATAAAATTATTGTACAAAAGAACAAGACTATTTTTTATTACAATTAGTTTATTAATATCTATGCAACTAAATACAAATTTATATGCTCAGAAATCCGTTAATGATTGGGAAAATTCAGAGATATTCGGAATCAGTAAAGAAGAAGCGCACTGCACTGCAATCCCTTTCGCAACCTACGATCAAGCTAAAAAAGCGGAATGGACGGCTTCTCCTTTTTATAAGTTACTTAATGGGAAATGGAAATTCAATTGGGTATCTAAACCAGCCGACCGTCCGATAGATTTTTATAAACCGGATTACAATGTTTCCAACTGGGATGAAATTCCGGTACCGGGGAATTGGCAGATGTACGGTTATGGTATTCCGATTTATGTAAATGTTAAATACCCGTTTGTGATCGTTAATCCGCCATACATTCCGCATGATAATAATCCTGTTGGTTCTTACAGAAGAAATTTCAATATCCCGGCTAATTGGGATAGCAGAGAAATATTCATACATTTTAATGGGGTTAAGTCTGCATTTTATATCTGGGTAAATGGAAAGAAAGTTGGATACAGCCAAGGAAGTATGACACCGGCAGAATTTAACCTAACTCCATATCTGAAAAAAGGTGAGAACGTTTTAGCGGTTGAAGTTTACCGCTGGTCTGATGGTAGTTATCTTGAAGATCAGGATATGTGGAGGTTGAGCGGAATTTTCAGAGATGTGTATTTGTTCTCAACTCCTAAAGTTCATATTAGGGACTTCTTTATAAAATCGGACTTGGATAAAAATTACAAAGATGCTCAACTGAAGATAGACATAGAACTAAAAAACTACTCCGATGAAGAATTTGATAATATCACTATTGAAGCTGTATTGCTGGATGATACTGGTAAGCAAGTTGGTAATAAGATGAGTGAAGGAAATATTTCTGTTAACGGAAATGAAAAAACGAAAGTTGAACTTACCCAATTGATTAGCAATCCTAAAAAATGGACAGCGGAAACACCAAATCTATATCGAGTGATTTTGGTATTGAAAAATTCTGATGGAAAAATAATCGAAACAACTGAATCAAAAATGGGATTTAAAAAGGTTGAAATCAAAAATTCACAGTTCTTGATAAATGGAAAGCATGTTTATCTTAAAGGAACTAACCGTCATGAAATGCATCCTCGGTATGGGCAACATGTTCCTCGCGAAACGATGTTAAAAGATATTCAGTTAATGAAACAGTTTAATATTAATACGGTTCGAACATCACACTATCCTAATGACCCTTATTGGTATAAACTCTGTGATGAGTATGGAATTTACATTGTTGATGAAACAAATTTAGAATCTCATGGTGCTAGCGGTATATTACCCAAAAGCGATCCGAAATGGAGAGCAGCTTCAGTGGACAGAATTAAAAGCATGATTCAGCGCGATAAAAATCATGCGTGTGTTGTAATGTGGTCGCTTGGTAATGAAGCGGGTAATGGTGATAACTTTTTTGCAATGCGGGATTACGCTCATAAAGCCGATCCATCACGACCAGTTCATTATGAGGGGTACAACGATGCAGCGGATGTTTACAGCAGAATGTACCCGGCAATTCCGAGTATGATAAATTATGCAGAAGGAGAAAATACAAAACCATATTTTATTTGTGAATATGTTCATGCGATGGGTAACGGTTGTGGAAACATGCAAGAGTATTGGGATGTGATTGAAAATAACCCAATTTTTATGGGTGCATGTGTATGGGATTGGGTTGATCAAGGACTGTATAAGAAAGATGAAAATGGTACAGAGTTCTTTGCTTACGGAGGTGACTTCGGTCCGCCGGATATTCCGAGTGACGGGAATTTCTGTATTAATGGATTAATACTACCAAACAGGAAAATCTCCCCGAAGATGTGGGAAGTAAAAAAAGTTTATCAGAACATCAAGGTTGAGCCGGTTGATTTAATTTCCGAGAAAGTAAAAGTTAAAAACAAATTTACTTTCACTAATCTGGATAATTATATAGCGCAGTGGGAAGTTAAGGAAGACGGCGTAGTGATTCAAAATGGTGAGTTGGGTAGATTGGATATTCCACCTCTAACAGAGAGCATAATTGAAATTCCAATTAAAGAAATTGATACAAAACCTGGTGCAGAATATTGGCTTAAAGTAAGATTCCTTGAATCAAAAGATAAACGATGGGCTGGAAAAGGATTTGAGATTGCTTGGGACCAAATGAAATTGCCACTAAAAGTTAAGAAGGCAGAAATTGTAGATGTCTTTAAAAAATCTTTACTTGAGGTTGTTGATAATGAGAATGCAGTTGTAATTTCTGGTAATGGATTCAATTTCCAATTTGATAAAACTACTGGCATTATGAATTCACTAAAATATGATGGTAAGGAGTTTTTATATACGAATTGTAATTACAAAGCCGGACCGCATCTAAAACTATTTAGAGCTCCACTTGATAATGACACAAAAGTTCGTCATCAATGGGATAAATATAATTTCATGTTAATGAATAGTGAACTCCAAAAATTTGAGGTGAATAAAAACAGTGATAACACGGTAACAATCAAAACGAACATTAAATACGAAGCTAATGGGAAAGGCGAATTGTTACACAGAAGTATTTACACAATATTGGCAAACGGTTATATTGCTGTAGATAATCAATTTATACCGGGAGGTAATTTACCAACTCTTCCTAAGATAGCTGTTTCAATGATATTGAATCCCGAGTTTGAACAATTAAAATGGTACGGACGTGGGCCAAACGAAAATTATCCCGATAGAAAAACCGGTGCAGCTATTGGCACCTATACAAGTACAGTTGAAAAGCAATATTTTCCTTATATAAAACCACAAGCTACTGGTAGCAAACAGGATGTTAGATGGGTAATGCTTTTTAATTCTGATGAGAAGGGAATCATGTTTGTCAAGGATTCTAATCCATTCTCTTTTTCTGCACTTCATTATGCTCAAGAGGATTTAGCAATTGCAAAGCATACTAATGAGCTTAAGAAAAGTGATGAGATATATCTTAATATTTATGCTTCTGAACGTGGTGTGGGTAATGCAAGTTGTGGCCCGGAAATATTAGAGCAATATGAAGTTAAAGCTAATCCATTGTTGTTTACTTATAGTATCAGACCAATAGAAAACAGCAAGTCTGTTAACAAACTAGCAAGAGAAAAGCTACCGGTAGTATCAACCCCAATGATTACAAGAGACAAGTTTGGTAAAGTTACAATAATGTCATCATCAACGGAGGATAATATTTATTATACGCTTGATGGTAGTGAGCCGACAAAAGAATCGAAAAAGTATATTATACCGTTTGACTTAGCTGGTAATGGAGTGATTAAAGCGAAGGTTATTAATAAATATCTATCGAGTTCAGTTACGAAAGTAGAGCTTGAGCAACTTAAAATGATTGCTCCTGTAATTACTCCTCAAAATGTATATTTTACAGACTCAGTTCTAGTAAATCTTTCAAATGATATCGTGGATGCTCAAATATATTATACAATTGATGGTTCTCAACCAAGTGATCAATCAATTAAATATAATAAACCAATTTATATCAAAGATAATAGCACGCTAAAAGCAGTTGCATATAAAACTGGTTTTAAGCCTAGTGATGTGGTAAAGTCAGAGTATAAGAAAGTTGATTACGATTATGGTATTCAATACAAATATTATGTTGATCATTGGGAAAAGATTCCTAATTTTTTAAACTTAACTCCTGAAAGTACCGGTATTATTGATAGATTTGATTTGGATGCCATTGAAACGAACAGAGATCATTATGCATTGCTGATGTTCGCGTCGTTGAACATTAAAGAAGATGGCGAATATATATTCTATGTCGGTTCAAACGATGGCTCGAAATTATCGATTGATAATAAGTTGGTTGTCAACAACGACGGTGAGCATGGTTATCAACTCATGTCGGGTAAAATCAATTTGAAGAGAGGAATACATTCTTTGGAACTAAGTTATTTCCAAGCCGGAGGTGGTCAGGAGCTAAAAGTATTCTGGAAAGGTCCTGGGTTTGAAAAAAGAGAAATGACACCGGATGATTTCTCTAATAAATAATTTTTAATGGGGCATAAATGAAGACAAAAAAGATATTCAAGAAAACGTTTATTGGTCTTTTTATGATTTTATTTGTTTCTTGTATGGAACAGGAAACGGTAGATCTTAAATACTTTTATGATTATGATAAGCATTACCCTTATGATGTAGTAATTGATACAATATCGAGTAATCTGTTACATATCAGTTATAACTCTGTTCATAATAATCGTGTTACTGCGTTACTCTCTCTACCTAAAACAGGTAAAGCGCCCTATCCACTTGCTATAATCCAACATGGGCTTGGTGACAGTAAGGATACTGACTACATGGTACTTGGTGATTCGATTTTATCGAGTAAAGGGTTTGCTGTATTTCGTATCGATTTTGCCATGCATGGAGAACGAGTCCCACAGAGGTATAATTTCAAAGGTATTGATTATACTTTGCGTGATGCAATTGAGCAAACTGCATTTGACCTTAGACGAGGATTGGATTACTTAGACACACGTTCAGATATTGACTCGACAAAGACCGGTTACATTGGTATTAGTCTTGGTGGAATTGCCGGTACGGTTTTTTGCGGCGTTGATAAGAGAGTAGAAGTTCCTGTAATTTGTATTGCCGGTGGAGGTATGAGGATGATGGAAGGAGTTGAAGGGTTTGGTGATAAAGTAACAGCAATGATGGCACCAATTGAACCTCTTAATTTTGTAAAGGGTATTTCGCCTCGCCCACTTCTGTTTATAAATGCAGAAGATGATGAAATAATCCCCAAGCCAATGGCAATGCTTTTGCATTCCAAAGCTGAAGAACCAAAGGAAGTAATTTGGTATAAATCAAAGCATCATATTAATCCATATAGAGCATTCAATGATGCGGCAGATTGGCTTATTAAAAACATGGGATTGAACAAACAATAAAATTAGTTAGTGAATAAATTTTACACTTGATAAATAAACCAGGAGATAATGAATGGAATTACACTGGTTGGATTTTACAGCCCTAGCCGCATATCTGGGAATACTTGTAGTAATGGGACTTTACTTCTCTCGCAAAAACACAAATACAGAAGAGTATTTTGTTGGTGGCAGATCATTCTCCGGTTGGGTAATTGGTTTAAGCATGGTCGGGACATCAATTAGTTCTGTTACGTTTCTTGCTTTCCCTGCTGATGCATTTAAAACCGCCTGGCTTCGTATTCTGCCAGGATTTACCTTACCATTAGCAATTCTTATCGCTGCATATTTTTTCCTACCATTTTACCGAAGAACCAAAATCATATCGGCTTATGAGTATCTCGAAAACCGCTTTGGTTCCTCAGTAAGAACTTATGGTGCGATAACATTTATGATTGGGCAACTTGTTAGAATTAGTATTATCCTTTATCTCCTTTCTCTCCTTATGCATGAAATAACAGGGCTTGATCCGATTGTGAGTATTTTGGTTGCAGGTGTGTTTGTATCCATATACACAATTATGGGAGGAATAGATGCAGTAATTTGGACTGATGTACTACAAACCATTATGCTTGTATCAGGGGGAGTTATTTGCCTAGCTATTATTGTCTATGAGCTGCCCGGCGGTTTTGCACAAATAATTGAGGTTGCAACAAGAGATGGAAAAATGGCATTCGCTGATTGGAAAGATGGAAATGTCCTTCCGGTATCTTGGGGATTTTCGTTGTCTGAAAAAACAGCATTGATGATGTTGTTTGTAGGTATGACAGAATGGATGCAAGAATATACATCAAACCAGAATGTGATACAGAGATATGCAACTGCAAAGAGTACACGTGAAGCTCGTAAAGCAATGTTTGTATCATTTAGCAACGTTCCTATCTGGGCATTTTACTTTTTTCTTGGGACAGCACTCTATGTCTTCTTTCAAGTCTTCCCAACACCGGAAACAGGGGAAATGCTAAATGGAGTTCGTAAAGCAGAGCAAGTATTGCCCTATTTTATAGTTCATTATCTGCCACCTGGAATAGGCGGTTTGGTAATAGCAGCGGCAGCAGCGGCAGCAATGTCATCACTTGATTCCAGTATTAATGCGATTTCAACTGTAGGAGTACATGATATCTATCGTCGTCTTTGGGTAAAAGATAAGGATGATAAACATTATCTACACACTGCATGGAAACTTGCTACAGCAGCTTCTGTTATAATGATAGTCGGTGCAGTAATTTTATCACAGATGGAAACTAAAACTTTACAAGATGCTGGAGTTACTCTTATTTCTATTCTTATGGGTGGTGTAACAGGATTATACATGATAGGATTTTTGACAAAAGTTGGAAATGCCCGTACTGCATGGGTTGGAATTGTAATTACGTTTTCATTTTCTCTGTGGACAATTTTCAATAGTAAAGGTGTGTTGCCAGATTGGATGAGTTTACCTTTTGATTTATACTATACTGGCTTTATAGGTAATATAGTGATGTTTGCTACAATATTTGCAGTAGCATCTTTGTTGACAGGAAAGAGAAAAGATCTTAAAAATCTTACGGTATGGACACAAGAAGGTAAAATCGATAATTGATTAGAATGATCTAAAAGAGATAGATATGAGTAAAAAAGATTTTAACTGGGTGCTCGATCGAATCGGGTTACGAAATAAGTGGCCGAACATTCCATAGTAAATCTATTCAAAATAAAATCAGTTCAGAATGAGTAGCATAAAACATATCCAGCAAGAGGAAAAGAAAACCAGTGAATTATTACTGATAGTATTGCTATTTGGTAGTATTGGTGCAATAACGTGGGCTATACGTGGTACCGCTGGTTGGGGAGGAGTTGACGGAACTGTAATTCCAGGATTGATGTGGGGAGTGTTATGGTATTATTTGGCTTATCGAAAAGGGATTGATGCTCGTGGAATTATTTTGTGGTTAGGTTTGGGAATTGCACTTGGCGGAGAGCTAGGTTATGGGCAGTACGTATCCTGGATTCGTGGAATGTTCTACGTCGGTAATGAAACTATCCCAATTGAACCATGGTTGGGTTATATGTGGTTTTTTATTTGTGGTGTTGGTTGGGCAGCGCCAGGTGGAATATTATTGGGCTGGACTTTAAACAATAGTGTTTCAACGCGTATCTGGATTGTTCGTTTTTTACTTCTTATTATATTATTGGTATTGTTGTTCGCATGGCCAGTAGTGGATTGGTTGGGTGAAATCCTTCTGAAAACGAATTACGGGTTACTTTTTCCAAATATTGATATGGGTATTTATACCGAACGACTTGGTAAACATCTTAGCCGAACTGTTTATACTAACACGCAAAATTTTGCTGTTGTTATTTGGTGGGTTGCTACTTTGTTAGTTGCAATTTGGCAGCGGGATAAAACTACTGTAATTACTGGACTAATTTTAGGTATTGGTTTTGGTTTGGGGTTTATGCAAAGTGCATTATGGACATTGGGTTATGGCTTTGCCTCTGATTATATTGATTGGTGGAAAATGTGGGAACTAAATGCTGGGTTCAATTTAGGGATACTTTATGTTATTATTTTGTATTGGTATATAAGTCAAGTTAATAGAGAGCCTCAAAAAGAAACTAATAGCAAAACACATAATAAAATTATTGAATCGAGAAATACACTTTTCTTAGCTTTTGTAGGAACTTTGCTTATATACTTTGTAGGATTTGAATATTTTTTCTGGACTGGTCTTGCATTAAGTCTCTTTTACTTGATGGCAATGAGTTTAACCATTATTGGTAATTCAGATTCGGATATCATAATCGAAAAACGTAAAAGTACATTATTAATATATAGTCTGTTCTTTCTTATATTTCTTCTATTTCATGGAGCTTCTGAAAGGTTAGGTATTATACTAAATCTATATTCTCTGGATGAAGTTGCTCAATACTCTTGGCCTGTCGAACGTATTTGGTTATTCGTTCCTGTTGCTATTATTATCACTTCTGTAGCTATTTTTAAAATAATTAAAGTATTGCGTAGCTCTGCTCAAAATGAAATAAAGATATCGATACAGTCATATTGGATAATTGATCTTATGGCATTGATAGGATTTATTGGAGTACTCACAATTTGGCCGGCAAAAATAAGTGTCTTTTATGCTTTCTTTTTGATGTTGGCAATTTTTTCTTTTAACAGACTTGAACATCGTTTCAATATAAATAGATTATATAAAAATGATATCTAGGTATCGTTACTTTTTTGTAATTTCAATATCGGATTAAGTGATTTTGAAAAGTAGTTTAATATAAATTCAAGGAATAAAAATATGTCGGAAAAACAAAATGTAATAGGAGTAATCCCTGCTCGTTACGGATCTTCAAGGTTTCCTGGAAAGGTGTTAGCTAATCTTGCTGGCAAGCCAATGATTCAATGGGTATATGAACAAGCTAGTAAATCGGAGTTGTTGAATCAGCTTTTTGTTGCGGTTGATGATGAACGTGTAAAAAAAGTAGTTGAAGGATTTGGCGGGAAAGCAGTGATGACCAGAAAGGAACATCAGTCGGGAACAGACAGAATAGCTGAAGCTGTAAAGAACATTGAAACTAATATTGTTGTAAACATACAAGGCGATCAACCGCTTTTAGATGCAAGAATGATTGATGAAGCAGTGCAGCCATTTTTTGATGATCCTTCAATAAAAATGTCAACAATAAAAACTAAGGTTGGTGAAGAGGAATATCATGATCATGCAGTGGTTAAAGTAGTTGTTGATGAAAACGATTTTGCACTTTATTTTTCAAGGTCGTTAATCCCCTTTCCAAGAGAGGGGAAACCGATTAACGTTTATGAACATGTTGGACTTTATGTTTATAAAAAAGATTTTTTATTGGAAATATCTAAACTACCGCAATCATTTTTAGAGCAGATAGAAATGCTTGAACAACTTCGAATATTGGAGAAAGGATATAAGATAAAAGTTGTCGAAACTAAAAGTGAACATGCTGCTGGTGTTAGTGTTGATACACCGGAAGACCTTGCGAAAGTAGAGAAAATGATACAAGAAATGAATTTAGATTAATTGGATTTTTAGTTTTAGGAGTATTTATGGAAACAAATAGAGAAATAATCAAAAAATATTACGATGAACTTCCATCTTCTGTTAAGGAAATGGTTGATAGTGCAGTAAGTAGTGTTGTAGATGCAAAAAAGAAAGATGGAAAAATTGTTGTTGTGACAGGAAGTGGCCCGAATCTACATGAAGGCATTACTACACTTATTGCCGAGCTTATCACCAAAGGAGTGATTGATGGTGTAACGACTAGCTCAGCTGTTATTGCGCATGAAATGGCGGGTGTGCTCGATGAGGTAAAACGAGTTGATGGTGTTAGGCTGGGATTTGATGAAAGTAAATTGCCTCGCGGTAATGTTTTTGAAATTACCGTTATGCATCCAGAACAATTAGAACAGCTTAAAAATGAAATGCTAATAGATACTGACCTAATTGAGCAAGCATTATCTCTTGATGGAGATACGATAATTAAAGCTGCCGGCAATATGGCATATCCGATGGGACTGAGAACGGAAAATCTTGCTAAGGAAATCATGTTAATTGCAAGGGCAAAAGGATTACCGTTCGAAGTCGTTGCTGGAGCAGGGGCTGATGAACACACAATGCTTGGTGCTGCAAAAAGAAAAAATGTTCCGTGCTTGGTGACAGTTCCTCAATTGATTGGGGGTGGCATGGTCGGAATAGCTGTAGCGGATTCAATTTCCATAATGGAAAGAACATCGAAAATTGCAGAAATGCTCGGAAGTGCAGATGTAATAATTGAATCGGCAGTTGCTCTTACTCAAGAAATTCATGATGGTCCATTTGAGACTTACACGGGGCATGGTATTTGGGCAGATTGGGAAGGATATTCTACATACAGTTTAAAAGATAAGACATTAATACGAATTGACCTCGATCCGAATTTGAAAAAAGCAAGTGACTTTGAAAAAGAATCCAGTACTGTACAGGAAGCTATTGATAAAGGAATGCCTAAAACCAAATTGATGAATATACCATTTCGAATGGAGATGTCAGGCTTTGCAAGGTTAGAAAATAATATCCCCGTTATTGGGGATATTGGAATTATCTGGCCAATCATGGCTTACTTCATAGAGCAGAAACTGGGATTAAAACTTGACTTTATGTCATATCCTCAACAGACTGAAGAAGGGAAAAAGATGAGGAAATGGATAGTTGATAACATTCATGCTGTTGAAAAAGAAAAATTACATTTTCTTTAAACAGGTATGAAGAATACATTTAGAAAAATATCTAGAGTACTTTCATATATCCTGGGTATCCCGCTTTTACTACTTTTCTTAATAATATTCGGGGTGTGGTTAAAATATAATAGCGTTGTTAGTTCTCAACCGGCTAATTATACTGAAAGAATAAAACCCGGATATTATGGTAAATGGGTTAATAACTTTATTGGTACTGGTGGATTTCCCGTATGGGTTTGCGGACAGAACTTCCCGGGAGCAACAGTCCCATTCGGTATGGTTCGCTTGAGCCCTGAAACCGCATCACTTTACACTAATACAAGAGGATACAATACATCGGGATATTATTACGGCGATAATAAAATAATCGGGTTTAGTCATACCAGACTTGGTGGAACCGGTGCAACTGACGGCGGTAGTTTTTTATTTACGCCGACTACAAAATCGTATAATGAAATTAATTATCAAGAGGATTATTATCATCTTTTTTCTCATTCTGATGAAGTTGCCTTTCCCGGTTACTATAGCGTTAATCTTAAGGACGAAAGGATACTTGCTGAGTTTACTACAACTGAAAGAGTCGGGTTACATCGTTATACTTTTAGGGAGGATACTAAACCCAGCTTGATGATAAAAGTAACGAATGCTTTAGGTGAGGGCAGAGCAGAAGATGGACACGTTACAATATATCCGAACAAAAATGAAATTTTAGGTTCTGTAAAACTATTCGGAACTTTTTCGAAAAGATACGGCGGGATAAAAATCTATTTTGTTGCATACTTTGACGAACCGTTTACAAGTTATGGAATTTGGGATGGCTCACATTACGAGGAAAATTTACAAACTGCTTCAAGTAATGATATAATTGTTAATCTTGGTTTTGATAGGACCAGTCAAAGTAAAACTGTTAATGTGAAAGTTGGAATCTCATACGTTAGCATAGAAAATGCCAGGTTGAATTTGGATAGTGAAGTTGGAGATAATTCGTTTGATGATATTTTACAGAATGCAATG
>Ga0256913_10000156_pt1 | contig 31934 bp, 27 predicted proteins | sample Axial_MatmetaG_FD_185970 | JGI IMG/M metagenome (GOLD analysis project Ga0256913, IMG submission 185970) | Deep-sea worm associated microbial mat communities from Axial Seamount, Juan de Fuca Ridge, Pacific Ocean - Axial_Mat | ecosystem: Environmental > Aquatic > Marine > Oceanic > Microbial... | reverse complement strand
TTATACTGAGGCTGAAGATACTTTGCACGAGGGGTTTATGAAGGTTTTTCAGAATATCGGTCAGTTTGGTAACAAAGGCTCGCTTGCAGGTTGGATAAGACGGATAATGATAAATACAGCTCTTGAAAAGTATAGGAAGCAGCATCAGTTGTATGCTCTTAACGACAATATAGATTTTGTTGACGATATAGATTTTTCGGAGATTATTGATGATATTTCGGTTCAGGACCTTATTAGACTGATTAGGGAACTATCTCCGAAATATCGTGTTGTTTTTAATTTATATGCAATTGAAGGATATTCGCATAAGGAGATAGGAGAAATGCTGGAAATTTCGGAAGGTACATCGAAATCCAATCTTTCGAGGGCTAGGTATATTTTACAGGAAAAAGTTAAAAAATATTTTTATACGGCACCGGTACTTAAAACAAATGAACAGAGATAAGAAAAATATTGACAAGCTTTTTGAGCAGGGACTGAAAGGTTACAAGGAGACTCCGCCGGTTTATGCCTGGGACAGGCTTGATGCCGACCTTGGGAAAGCGGGCAGACGGAAAACCTTCTTTTATCTCCGGTTACTTGCAGCATCGGTACTTATTCTTTTTGCGTTTGGTGCCGGATATTTTTATGCCATGCATAACCTCAATTCCGGTTCTTCGGGGCAACTATCCGAAACCGGCAATACCGGACAGCCGGTTAATCTTACCACAAGGTCCGAACCTGTTGATGTAAAGGATGACAAAATAATGGAAATTGCTGTTTCCGGCCAAAAACAAGAGACCGTATCCGATAAATCCTCAAATACTCCGGTCATTGCAATCGCAGAAGCGGATTTACCGGGAAACAGTGTTACGACTAACCTCATAAACAATATGGTATCCACCGGTAACTCAAACTCCGGTGAAACGGAAAGTATAAGAATATCCGAAATTAAAATAAGGGCTGTTTCTTCCATTCCGGTTGTTAATGGTGAGGCAGTGCTGATAGCTATATCCGATACGAGGCAAAGTACCAAAGAGACAGAAGATCATGTATTTGAAGCCGAACCGTTGAAAGAGTATGGTTTTAATGACAAAAGTTCAAAACCTGATCTGTTTAGATGGACTGTAGGGGCGCAGGTTGCTCCTATAAATTCGTACCGGGATATCAGCACAACATATTCTCCCGGTTCAATTGTAAACGAACAACAGTATAACAATGCCGAAGAATCAATGACCTCAATTGCAGCCGGTGTGGATGTAAACTATAGTGTAAGCAAAAGGTTCAGTTTCCAAACAGGTATGTACTATTCCAAAATCGGACAGGTAAATAATGATGCTCTTACTTATGTTGAGGATGACGGTAAGTTCTTGTTGTATTCCATCGAAACCTCTTTGGGAGATATTGATTTCAGGTTTGAGAGTGTTCCAGCCGACATACGAGAGGTTGTTGATGCCAAGGACACAATAGATATTATTGACCAGTTAAATGTTAAAGTTATTGAGGATTTCGATATTTTTGAAGTGCCGTTGATGCTTCGTTATAAGGTTTTAAATAAGAGGTTCTCAATAAATATGATGGGAGGAATAAGTCCGGCTTTTGTAACGAAAAATAATGCCTATCTTGAGGTTGATGCTAAAAAGTATGATGTTGAGAACCCGGAGAATATTAATTCGGTTTATTTTAACAGCACTTTATCTCTCGGATTGGAATATAGCTTTCTGAAAAAATTATCAGTGAATTTTGAACCTACTTTTAAATATGCTTTAAGCCCAATTAACAATGGCGGTAAATTCGATTACCATCCTTATTCCATATCCTGGTTTACAGGAATCAAGTATAAGTTTTAGATTACCTTCTTCTTCTCATTGGTGCTCTGTGCCCCCCTCTGAATGAACTTCTGCCGCCTCTTCCTGAGGATTTTTTAAAACTGTCAATATAATATGTAAAGCCAAGACTCAGATAACTGTAATAATCATAGTTTTTGTTTTTAACCAAATCATCAAGTTTGTCATTCTGTGCCTGACGCATTCCCATATTAGCCGTTACACCAAATTTATCCCCGAGTTTGTATTCAAGCCCAAAGCCGAAGAAGTAAACAAATTCGGGAGTACCTGTATCTTCAATTGATTTGTCTGACGGATCTTCTATTTTATATTGTTCGCTTTTAAAACGGAACTGACCAATACCCATATAACCTATTACATCAAAATTTGACATGTTATCAGGAGAGAAAAGGTTTATAAACTTGACACGACCCTGAATATTGTATTCAATAATATTAGCATTAAATACAGTTGTGTGATTTTGTCCTTTCAGGGTTCCATAAAGCAACTGACCGGTTATTGTAAATTTATCCTGAGAGAGATGTTTGGAAAGAAGCATTCCAAAAGCAGGTCCACTCTCTTTAGTAAGTTTATCTATAATATCCGTATCATAAAGACTTAAGTCGCCGAAGAAAGAGGTTAATCCTCCATTAACATTCACCGACCAGCTATCCCAGAAGCCTGGTTTCCAGTGCCCGCCCCAGCGTTGACTACTGGCTGTTTCGGGAAGCAGGGATGAAACAAACAGAGCGGCAATGAATAAATATTTAATTTGCTTTTTCACGATATATAGTTTTAATTGTTTTTTAATAGATTTTATCCATATTTAATATTTCCTGATTAAGGGTGTTCTTTTTATTGTTCTGTATTGTTGTTTTGCATTGTTAATATTATATGTAATACCTATTGACATATAGGAATAATAATCTTTGTCTTTTTTGTTCTTTGTTCCGTCAATCTGATCATTATTCGTCATCCTTCCATTGATTTCTGTTGTAAAATTGAATGACGGGCTGATTGCGTAATATGCCCCGGCACCCAAAAGAAATACAAACTCAGGAACACCGGTATCAACAATTCTGTCATTTTTTTCAGGATCTTTGTATGTTAACCTTGATGAAAACCTGAACTGGCCTAAACCCATTTTAGGATACAAGAAAAAGTGGCCATGATTATCAGGAAGTAATAAGTTTACTACATTTAAGGTTATGTTAAATGTATATTCAAAAATTTCTGCCTCAAATTTGGATTTTGAATTTTTCCCCTTAAGACCACCTTTTAAGAACTGGAGCTCCAGATTAATTAGTGGGTTTATCCTTCTGGAAATGATTATTCCATAACCAACAGAACTTTCTTTCTTCAGCTTGTCAGCATAGTCGTCGTCATACAGACTAACATCTCCGAAAAATGATGTTGTTCCCATATTCAGATTAACACCCCAGTTTCTGGTCCATTCAAATTTTTTAGGTTTGATCCTTTTGCTGTACTGCGCATTTGTGGTTATGGGAAAAACAAAGATAAGGAGTAGAAAGATGATTGTGCAAGCACCCGGAGATACTTTATATCTTACTGCTTTTAAACCTATTTTATGTAAATCACCCATTTTTTAATAAACCTAACCTTGATTTGCAGAAAGTGTAGTTTCAATGTTTGTACCAAAAATTGTAAAAAGCTATTAACCAGATAGATAGTACGGTACAAATAAAGTATTAAAAATGCAGGATAGAGTTATTAACATTGCAATTGTTAATAAGTGGCTGATTGCCAGTTATATAAGGAAATACAGCAGTTATTGATTTCAGAGAATGCTTATCCGTTATCGTAGAAATAAAAAAACCACGTATGACAGGATACGTGGTTTAATACTTATATTAACAACCTCCCGAAGCAGTAGTTGTTTTCTTTTTACGCCTTATAACAGGAGTTTTCTTTTTATTCTTTTTCGCTTCACCCATAGAGGCATTCCTCGGTTGAGCCATTTCAGAATAATTATAATCAGGTATTCCGAGGATATAGCTTTTGTCTTCTTTTGATTTGCTCAGGTCTGCTTTATGTGCCTTATAAAAGTTATATCCGCCCAATAATATTTTAATATTGTCAAAACCAAGCTGGCGGAACCACATCCAGGGGCCATTTGCCTGTAACCGGTCTTTGCCGTAAAGAACAACAGTCACTCCCTTATTATACAGATCTTTCAGATGATTAAAGTATTTATCTTCAGTAAGGTCATAAGCGGAAATGTTTTCAGCTCCGGGAATATGTCCTTTGCTATAGGTGAAATTATCGCGCAGATCAACCAATACAACATTACCGTTAACTTTACTTAAAACGTCGGCAAGCTGCCACGGGTGAAAACAGGCCTCTTCGTTGTGTAGCATATTTAAACTCTGTTGTAAACTCAGTTTATATTTAAAACGGGGTTGTTTAAGAGTTAAAAATCCTGCAATAATTATCAGGACAAATATTATCACTACAACTAATGTTTTTTTCGGGTTTAAGTCGTGTACATGCATTGTTTTGTTCTTTATTTTATAATATGATATAACTATCTTAACAACCACCTGACGGTGCTGCCTCTTTCTTTTTCCGGTGTACGGTAACTTTAGCTTTTGTTGTTTTCGATTCAACATTAACTCCTATAAAATACATTTGCGCTCCTCTACGGAATTCATATCGTTCAAAGGCAGTATAAGGAGCCTCATCAGAAGGTATTTCCGGATTAATAATTGTTTCAATCCAGCAGTTCAAACCTCCTGTCATAACGTATGTGTCTTCGTAGCCCATTCGGCGTGTTAAAACCCAGGCTTCGTCAGCTTTAATGTCATCGTTTGAATAAAAAACCACTTTCATTCCAGAAATCCCGAAGTAGTCCTGATTACTTTTTGAAAGAATACTATCAAGCGGGATGTTGACAGCATTTGTTAACGAAAATTTTTCAAAAGAACTAACATCCCTGACATCAACCAATTCAAGTGAGGGGTCTTTATCAATAATCATTTTCGCAACCTGATCAGTAGTGACATATCTTGTCGGCTGAATGATCTCGTACAGCAGATCTTCAGGTTTGGTTTGCTTGTACTCAGGTTTTTGTGGAAGAAAAAGTGCTCCGGTAACAAGCAACAACATAAGCAGCGTAAGAAATATATAATTTCTGTTCATCGTTATTAAAATTTATATTCTTTAATATTTTTTCTGACTTTTTTCTCAATTATCATAGTAATCCAGAAGGATGCAAGGGCAATTACCGTAAAAGCAAAAGCGAACCATGCAGCGGGAATTCCCGTGACATCTGTCAAAGTTACGTTTCCAATGAAACCACTGTAATAGAAATCTTCAAACAAAGGAAAAGCTTCGGAGAACAGGAAAATACCGATAAAAAGTCCGATAGTGAATACTAAGCCGTCCAGTTTTCCGATAGCAATTGCAGTATAGCTTGTTCCGGGACAAAATCCGCCTAGAATAAAACCGAACCCCATTATAACTGACCCGATAATCATAGGAGCAAGGTACGTGGGTAAAATAAAAATTTTATCCAGGTCTATCCATCCGAAATAGTCGAAGTAGAGAAGTCCTGTCATAGCAACAATAACTGCCGTAAAAAAGACGCGGAGCACAACAAAGTTATAACCGTAAAAAACACCGACAATATTTCTTGAGGAAGAAAATCCTGATGCTTCAAGTATAAAACCGAATGCGATACCGATTAGTATAGCAATAACAAAGCTCCATTCACCGGTAATTACTCCATTAGGAATTAAAGGTCCCATTTTTTTATATTTTTAATTGTTATTAAATCCATAATTTTTTAAACATCCAGGCAATTGCATAGCCTGTACCAAAAATCAAAAGCATTACAATTACTCCTCCGAGAGAGAAAGTGGCACTCCCACTCAAGGCTGCACCACTTGTACAACCACGCCCGAACTGGCTGCCAATACCAAACAGCATACCACCTAACAGGGCAACAATCAACCTGGTTTTGCTGGTAACCTTTGGCGAATGCTCAACACTGAACTTTTTCACCCTTCCAAATATAATTCCTGACAATAGTCCACCGAAAAAGATACCCAGCGATTCAAATACCAGCCAGTTATACATTGGCGAATGATCGTCACTGATAAAGCGGTTATAGTACGGATTCTCCTTTGCTACTGCAGGAGAAATGACATCTGCAGTGGTGACTACGGCACTTTTTACGGCACCACTGGCACCAAGGCCGCGTCCTGTAATGTAAACCGTTAAAACAACGAGCAAACCTAAAAGCACACCTCCGAGATATGGATTGATGTAATGAGGTGATTTGTGTAATCTCTCTTTTTTCATTATATTATTTTTTTAATATCAATATAAAAAACGTGTTATTTGCCCGGCCTCAACCATTACAAAACGAAGAACGAGGCCTCCAAAAAGAATAAGGAACGGAGGCAACCATTTTGGTACATGATATCCCCTGAGCTCAAATGCTTCCAGCACTATAGGGAATAAAAGGCCAAGAAGGACTACAAATACCCAAAAAGTTACAGTGAATTCACCACCGAGAAAAAGTGAAGCCGCCTCTGTTTTAACTGCCGAGCCAGCCAAAAATCCCATAAAAAGATGAATTATCAGGAAAAGCTCAACTATTATAAGAACCAAATCAATACGTGTAAGAACTTTTCTTTCATGATTATCTTTAGACATCCATATAATAGTAGCTAACCCCGTTGACAGTCCGGAAGTCAGGAAAAGAGGCCCCAGTATGGATGAGTTCCACAAAGGCCTGGCATTAAATGCCGATAGCAAAATACCCGTATAAACGCCGAGTATTACCGATAAAACCATCATTACCCAGGCAAAAGGAACCCGATACTTTATAACCCAGGCCTCGAACCGATTTAAAATATTCCATTTCCAGTCCCAGCCGGGAATCATCTCTTTCATATAACTTGCTACCCACACAATCGACATAGGAGTGATTAGCATCAATGTCCACGCACCCCACGACATAGGAGAAGTAAAGCGAATTGTAGTATATAACTGCCAGAAAAACAGTTTGTGTTTTAAATCCCAGAACAAGGCACCCAGACCTAATACCAAAGCAATAGGGGCAATAATAGCTGCCCATTTAACAGTTGTTTGCATTTGTTTTTCTTTTCCCTTAATAACATAGTACGCTGCAAAAAACAGAATTCCTGCTGCAAGACCACCAAGATAGAGGTAAAGGGGAATTTGCCAATGCCAAATATGTAAATACGGGTCAATATTGGGAATATCACGACCGCTGACAAATAATTCTTCTTTCATTTTATTACCGTTTTACTAATTATGTAAGAAAATATAGTTGAGGTTCGGTACCTGCTTCAGGAGCTAATACCTTCCATTTTCTGTTTTTCAATGCTTTGGATACATCACTGTTCGAATCGTCCATATCTCCAAAGTGGAGGCAATTTGTAGGACAAACATCAACACAGGCGGGATTTTGACCCTTGTCAACACGATGCTTGCAAAATGTACACTTATCAACATACCCTTCGGGGTGAGGATAGCGTGCGTCATAAGGACACGATTCAATACATGCACCGCAACCGATACATTCATCGTGCGTAACCAGAACAATTCCTCCTTCAGCAATATGACTGGCACCTGTAGGACAGCATCTTACACAAGGAGCATTATCACAATGATTACAACGCTCCGAGCGAAGTTCGATCTGGACACTTGGATAGCTTCCGCTTACGTTTTCCACTATCCAATCGCGACAATATCCGTGTGGTACATTGTTCTCTGTTTGGCAGGCAACTACACAGTCGCCACATCCCACACACTTTTTAGTGTCAATAGCCATTGCGTATCTCATGCTTTAACCTCCTTCCTTGGATCTTCTTTTAAAAATGTTACGAAATTTCCTCTCATACCTGTACCGCCCATGATCGGATCCATTGTTATTTTTGTTACAAGTTCCGAATCGCTTGCGCCACGACCATATGCACGGGTTAATTTTTTATTGGTATGACCAAATCCATGAACCAAATATACCGAATCCCAACGTATTCGTTCTGTTACACGTGCCTTGACAGAGAACGAGGATATTATTCCATCCTGATTCTTTAACCAAATATATTGACCGTTCTTTATCTCCCATAATTCGGCTACTTTGGGATTTATCCAGACACTATTTTCATTCATCAGATCCCATAAATTATGATTGTTTGAGGTACGACTAAATGTGTGCATGGGTGCGCGTCCGTAATTAAGGCGATAATAACCCTCCTCAGGTTCGGGATGGTGAGTATATTTGGGCATTGGGTCGAACCCTTCGGCATCAAGTTCAGTTGAGTAAAGTTCTATTTTGCCTGTGTTTGTATTAAACTCATAATCAGGAAGATTATCTAAGGGATAAAGATCATCATATTTTCTTTTAAACTTTTTAACTCCAATCCGTTGCATTTCTTCTAAGGACGACCCTATTTTTTTTAATTGCCAGTCAAGCACTTCTTCAATGTTCTCCCAGGGAAAATAATCTTCCAGACCAAGCCTTTTTCCTAATTCTTTGGCAATCCACCAGTTGGGTTTTGTCTCATATTTGGGTTCGCTTGCCGGCATACGCAAAGCCAGAGCCGGTTCGCGGTGTGGAGATGTACGTAAATAATCATATCTTTCAAGATATGTACATTCGGGTAGTACAATATCAGCATATCCGACAATATCCATTGGCATAGTATCAATAACCACCAGAAAATCAAGATTTGCAATTGCCTCCAGTGTTTTTTGCTGCTCCGGTAATGAAGCCATAAGGTTGGTTCCGTAAACTATCCATCCGCGTAAGTGACAACTCAGGTCTGGATTAGGGATTGTAGCATCGCAAATACCTGTCGAAAGAACCTCATTAACCAGATTATACTTTCCTGGAGGATAAGCATCTTTCCACGAGCGTTTTGGTTTTGGGTAAGGTGGTGTAGGGTAGGATGGCAGATGAACCTTTTCGGGATTGTAGAAACCTCCGCGACGATCCCAGGTTCCCAAAATAGCGTTGAGAATAGCTATGGCTCGCGACCTCTGGGTGTCATCACCATACCAGGTAACATGCCTGCCCGGATGTATTAATGTCCGGGGTGCAGCAGCAGCCATTTCGTGTGCAGTACGTCTGATTATATGAGGCTCAATTGTAGTAATACCATAAGCCCATTCAGGTGTGCTGTTCTTTACATGTTCTTTAAGTTCTTCAAACCCAAAGGTGTATTTCTCAACATAATCCTTATCGTATAGTTCTTCATAAATTATTACATGTATCCAGGCAAGTAACAATGCAATGTCGGTTGCAGGTTTTATCGGCAACCAATATTTTGAGTGCGATGCAGCAGTTGACAGCCTTGGGTCAACAGTGATAATAGTTGAGCCATTATCAATTGCCTGCGACATCTCCTGAATTTGATTGTTGTGCATATTCTCGCCAATATGCGAACCTATCAATACAAGACATTTTGTGTCACGAATATCAGTCCGCTCGGGAGACATAACATCTTCACCGTAAGTGGCTGTAAAAGCAACCTCCCTGGGACCACGACATTGTGCAAAAGAAGGTGCTGTGATATTCGGGGAACCGTATGCCTTAACAAGATGACTTATCATTTTGCCTCCTGTTCCGTGTGAAAACAATGCCAGACACTCAGGCCCATGCTCCTTACGAAGTTTATCCATTTTCTCAGCCACAAGATCTAGGGCTTCCTCCCAGGATGCTTCTCTGAAATATGAAGTCCCATCTGGCTTTTTCCCCCTGATTAAAGGGGTCTTAAGCCGGTCTTCATCATAATACATACCTATGCCTCCGGTACCTCTTGGGCATAAACGACCATTTGAGTGAGGATCGTCTTCATTACCGATAATTTTTCTTATTTTCCCATTTGTATCCACATAAGCCCATCCGGCACATTTCCAAAAGCATACTTCGCAATATGTTGGATACGGTGTTAGTTCGGTATTGCTCGCAGGTATATTTTCAACTTCTGCAAATGCTTTACCAACCCCATTCCAGTTCAGAACACTAAGTCCGAGTGCAGCAGCTCCGGTTCCTGCTGTGGAGATTTTGATGAAATCCCGTCTTGTTGTCATTTATGTTAATTTTATATGAAATAAGCTACATAAGTAAATAAGTGAACGCAAACTTAAATATAATTTTGACAAAAAACCCTATTTAGAAGAGATTTTAAATAGAGCTAAAAGTTAGATAATCAAATATATAAATCCATTATACATATTTTAATTGCCTGAAATTTTTATGTAATTTGCAGTGTTACAGTTGAATGTAATTTTTATTTAGACAAAGTATAAATTATGCCTTTTATTATGATATTTGTTAGTTTTTATTGACAAAAATGGAGATGTTATTATTGCGGTCGAATTAATGCTTAGAAGATGAATTCCAATATTCCAAAAATGATTTGTACTTTTGACGCTCACTGAAAAAAATTGCAAAAAAAGAATAAAATGTCGCGTAAGGATTTTCTCAGATTTGTTTGGATAGCTGTTGTTGCTCCTTTTGTATTTATTTGGGGAATGTCTGTCAAAAGATTTCGGGAGTCTGATGGAAAGTCTGAACTAAGGATCAGCAGTATGATTCCTGATGGGATTTCATTTTATGATGAGGTTATAATCTCAAAAAGGGATGGAGAGGTCAAAGCTTTTTCGGCTCATTGTACTCACCTTGGTTGTATAATTAATGAAATCAGGGATGGTGAGATGGTATGTCCCTGTCATGGTTCGAGGTTTGATACTGACGGGAAACCGATTAACGGACCTGCTGTTGAAAGACTCCGACAGTTAAATATTAACAAAGAGAATGGAGAAATTGTAATAGCAATAAATGGCAGATAATAAATTTAGCATAAAGTCTTTTTTTTACGACACTTACGGTGCCATTGCGAGTGCTGCATTTATGATTTGTGCTGTAAGCGGGATTTTTCTTGCCATTCCTTATGATATTACTGCTCCTTATGAGTCGCTTGGTTCATTGCTGATATTAAACCCGTTTGCTGTTTTTTTCCGTAACACACACTACTGGAGTGCACAACTGTTTCTGATTTTCACGCTTCTGCATATCTGGGATCAACTGAAACAATCTGGTGAGAAAAATGTCAGGTCGGGTGTATGGTTTCGACTTGTTATTTCGGTTTTGGTGGTGTTTTTCGTAATGATAACAGGTTTTATCCTGAAGGCTGATGCAGATGCTATGCAGGCCAGGCTCATAATGGAAAACCTGGTCAGGAAAGTTCCTTTAGTAGGCGATTTAATTGCGTTTTCTTTACTGGGAACAGGAAAGAGCCTTCAACTGGTTTATGTGCATCATATTGCAACAGCTACCATATTTCTGGTGTTTATCATTATTGAACATTCAAGAACTATATGGGGTAAGAGGACAACATTTCTTTATACTTTACTTTTTGTGTCTGTGTTGAGCTTCTTCTTTCAGGCACCGCTGCACGATAGTATCGGCAGGGTTATGAAAGGCCCCTGGTATTTTGTCGGGTTGCAGGAGATTTTGCATTGGTTGAGTTCCCCCGGATTATCGCTGATAATTATTTTCGGACTCCTTTTGATTCTCTACCTGATTCCGAAAATATCCGAAAGGAAATCTCAAATTTCAAAAAAAATAATCCTTTATACATTCTATTTATATATAGGCCTGACGATTGCCGGTTATTTTTTCAGGGGCGAAAATTGGGAGTGGAGAACTCCCTGGGACGGCAAAGGAACCGATTATCTTGAGAATGCTTTTAATCCCGAACCTGTTTTATTCGGTCAAAACTTTGCAGAGATTTCAGGTAAGGAAATTCCTACTATAAACGGGCGAAAGGAGAGCTGCATGCTCTGTCATAAGAATGTTTCAGGATTCTCTCCAGCACATGATCCGAAGGCAATCGGCTGTGTTTCGTGCCACGGAGGCGACCCTTTTTCATCAGATAAGGGAAGGGCTCACAGGAGGATGATTGTGATACCCGGGAACCTTGCCGATGCCGGAAGAAGTTGCGGTACAGCCCAATGCCATCCTGTTATTACTGAGCGGGTTGATCGTACTTTAATGAACTCCTTGAGTGGAATGATAACAGTTGACCGTTTTGTTTTCGGTGAATCCGACTCTCTTTCAATATTGAGTGGTGTCCATCATCTTGGAAATACCGCAGCCGATGAGCATTTGAAAAATCTATGTGTTATATGCCACCTCGGTAATCCTAAAACCGAAACAGGTCGAATAACAGAGCTTTCAAGAGGAGGCGGATGTAATGCCTGCCATCTGAATTATAATGAAAAAGCAATGTTATCACATTCTTTGTACCAAAAAAATAAGGGGAATAGTACTGTTAATCAAATAGTTCATCCTTCATTGACTTTGCAGGTTACAAATGAGCATTGCTTTGGCTGTCACAGCAGATCGGGACGGATTTCGACAAATTATGAGGGTTGGCACGAAACTCAGCTCACAGCAGAAAATATTGCTGGCAAATCAGGGTTCAGGATGCTGGATGATAAGAGGATTTTTGAGAGGGCCAGTGAAGATGTACACCATAAGGCAGGGCTCGATTGTATCGACTGCCACAACTCTTATGAGGTTATGGGAGATGGTAAACTCTACGCTCACGAGGAACAGCAGGTAAAAATAGGATGTGAAGATTGCCATTTTGAAAAGCTTCCTGCAACTATTTCTTACGACAGACTTGATTATGAGTCGAAAAAAATTGTTAATCTGAAAGGCTGGAATAACAATAGCCGGAAGTTTATAAAAGGAAAGGAGTCGGGAATAGCCCTGATAAATACCATTGTACGAGGTGATTCCGCTGTTTTGGTTGGAAAGAACTCAGGTAAGATACATAAACTTAATCCTCCCGGAGAAAGTTGCATACTTGGTGATGCACACAGCGATGTTAGCTGCAGTGCTTGTCATACGGCCTGGACACCGCGCTGCATAGGATGCCATAATGTATATGAACCGGATACTGAAGGGTATGATATGTTTGCAAACCGGTTTAAAAAGGGAACCTGGGTTGAATACACAGGAGAATATTTTGCAATGCAACCGACACTCGGAGTTTTTGACAATAATACAGGCAAAAGTGTAAAACCTGCTGTTCCCGGAATGATCCTGACCATTGATAAAAAAAGTTACGGAAAGGAAATTGATGGAAAATCATTCCTGTTTCATCGTCTTTTTGCCCCTGCCGAACCTCATACAACAATGAAAGAGGGGAGAAACTGCAAATCATGCCATAACAATCCGGTGGCAATCGGTTACGGCGAAGGAGAACTGATTTATGAAATTAATAATGGCAAAGGCCACTGGAAATTCAGTTCAAAATATAAGGATAATGAATACGACGGATTACCGGAAGATGCCTGGATTTCTTTTGGTTTTTCCAACAAAGAATACGATGATAATATCTTTTCTCATTCAACCCGTGACAATTTCCGTCCGTTTACTGTTGAAGAACAGAAAAAAATACTGACTGTCGGAGCCTGCCTGATTTGCCATAAGGAGAATTCCAAGGTGATGAAGGAGAGCTTAAAAGTTGATTTCCGGGAGTATCTGAAAAGAGTTAAGAGTGGGTGTATTTTGCCGGAATTTAAATAATAATACTGATTTCCGTAAGACCGGGACGCATAAATATGAGAATATTGATCTTAGTTAACATAAACCCCAGCATTTTTTATATTTTTGTCCAAATCCATAACATTATGAATACAAAAAGACCACATAAACTTTTAATGTTTTTTACTATCATTTTCATTCTACTGATAGCAAATTCCTGCAGAGAAAAGGATAGCCGGGAGGACTATATGGTTCACGAAAGCGTTAATAGAATAGAAGCAACAACGACTTTGCCGTCAGGCGAAATAATTGTTATTGGATATGTCATATGTGATGATGGAAACGGGCCTTCAATCGTAATAGTTAAATATCTGGAAAACGGCCTTATTGATACTGATTTCGGTAAAAAGGGAGTAGTTTTTACCGACAGGCAACTTAGCAGTTTTGAATCACTGGTTTGCAAGGTTGCTGTTACAAATGACGGAAGTATTGTTTACACTGCAAGCAGCACACCTGAGAGAGGAGAAATGGAATCTTACGTTGCCCGGTATTCCGCTAATGGCGATATTGACAACTCCTTCGGCAACTTCGGTATAAAAAAGTACAAATCTGTTGCAATTCACTCCTTAGAACTAATGGAGAATAATAATATTTTGATAAGCGGAGCGAAAGCTTCCGGGACGTTAACACGCAAAAGCTTTTTTGTCTCTAAGTTAGATCAAACAGGACAGGAAGTTACAGAGTTTGGTTCTGACGGAACGGCAAGCTTTGATTTCAATGCTTTCAGTACGACTTGCAGTTATCAAAAGATTCTGGATGATGAAAAAATACTACTAATTGGAAATACTGATGAAAACCAAAATATTGTTCCTATGCTCAGGCTTCATCCCGATGGAAATCCTGATACGACTTTCAGTGGAGACGGAAAACTCCTTGCCGATATGGGATACGATCTTGACGGAAATACCTGTGTCAATAACACAGAAGATGATAAATATCTTTTACTCAGTATAATGGACTTTGATGATTTGTTATTTGCAAGGATTAATCCTGATGGTAGTTTAGACAGTGAATTTGGTCAGGAGGAAATAGCTGTAAATATGTGTTGTTCCGGTAATCCGGTTTCCGTACGTTCGGTTTTTGCCCGGGAAAATGAGGGTTTTATTGTATTGGGATGGGAAAGCAAAAGAGTTGTTTTAGCTGATATAATGCCGAACGGACAGTTGAACGGTGATTTCGGTGAGAATGGAATAGTATCGTATAATTATGATGATTTTAATTTGGTAAGGAATTTATCGGTAATAAACAGCGGAGGAAAAATCATTGTTACTGGAGAGATGGATATATATTTTTCGGATTTAGATTTGGATACGGATTTTTTTATTATGCGTTTCAATGAGGATGGAAGTATTGATAATTCATTTGGGGATGAAGGAGTAGTTATTTCAGATATAAGATAAAGAGTATTTAATCAGGTAGATATGAGATATTTAATACTATTGATAGCATTAGCAGGTATAACGATTGCCTGTCAAAAACAGGAATCAACGGACAAGGAACAGGGAGTGGACAATCATCCTGTTTTATGGAAAATAGGTTTGGATCCTGATTATTCCGTCAGATCAGAAGTTCCAACTCTTGACGATGCGGATAATATCTACGTTTTGTCCAAGTCAAATTATTCTGGGATGACGGAATGTACTTCCCGGATAAATTCTTTTAACGAACAAGGTGATGTTCGTTGGGAGAAAGAATTTCAGGGTAAATTTTTGTCCGGATTAATCTGCAATAACTCAACATTGCTTTTGACCACCACTCTTTCAAGTAATTCGAAAAGATTATATTTGATAGATTCAAATGACGGAAGCCTGATAAAACAAATAGCTGTAAACTATAACACATCATATTCTTCGGGTTCAATAGTGAAATTCCTGGGGCAAAATATTTGTTTATTATCGGATACCGCTTCTTTTTCAAAAATCACTTTGCTTAACCCTGAAGGTAATGAAATATGGTTTAAATACACTGATTTGAGAGCAAATGAGATTTACACCCGCAACAATAGTATCTATTTGAGGTCATTTTCAAAAATTCAGAAGTATTTTGCTTCTCCGGGTTCCTGCGATTTGTTATGGGAGTGGCAACAGGAGGAAGCTTACCATATTTCCGAAATACGGTTTGGCAACGACGGTTCACTGTTCTTTGGCAATTCGGGTGATATTTACCATTTGAGTAGTAACGGCCAATTGGAAAATATAATTTCAATCCCCGGCATTGCAGTATCGGACTTTAAAGTTAGTCACGATAATAAGATACTGATAAAGGATAAAATCCTGTTAAAATATGACCTTGACGGTAATGAAATATGGAGAACAGAAGAGGTATATAAAAACTTTTCTATTTCAATCAGGGACTATACGGTTGAAGAAAACGGAATGATATATATTGGAGATGTTAAAGGTATTTTTGCTGTCAATACGGAGGGAGTAATTGAATATGTAGCACCCGAATCCGATTATTACATCAGGGCGTATAATCCGGCTGTCAATAGTCAAAAAAACCTTGTTTGTTTGACATATCCCGGGAATAATTTGTTTTATCTCAAAGGTGATTTATAGGAAATACCTTTGTTATTCTAATATCAATTTCCTGATATTAAATATTTTATCCTCCCCATATCTTGCCGGTATTGCCAACGGCAAGCGACAAAACAGTTCATTTGGGACAGGTTGATGGTTATACCGGCCTCTTGCGGGGGAATGTCTGATATTTCCAGACAATAATGTTAACTTTACCAAATAAGCTCCTACTTCTGCTTTTTCCGGAGTTCGTTTTCTGCCTCTTTCTTTTCGGTTATGTCAACTATAAAGCCTTCAAATCCTACAATCTTATCATCTTCATAAACCGGGGTCATTGTAATTGTGTGGTATCCTACTGTTCCATCCTTGCAATAACGGCGGGTTTCACCAAACGGTATCGTCTCACCCTGCAGGACTTTCTCAACAGATTTTTTCAGCCCTACAAAGTCTTCTTTTGTCCGGCTTAGCGAATAGTGTTTTCCGATAATCTCATCTTTTGAATCGTACCTGTAAAGCTTAAGCCAGGTATCATTTACATCCTGATAGAAACCGTCTTTCCCAATCCTGAAATATCCCACTCCTTCCGACTCTGATATTTTTTTGTAAAAGTCGTTATATTTATGCTCCATTTCGAGCTTTTTCTGCAACTCCAGCTCTGCTTTTACCTGATGTGTAATATCAATTATAAATCCTTCGAGGCCGGCAATTTCACCATCAACATAATATGGTTTTGCCGAAACAGTATGGTATCCTACCGAACCATCCGTACAAACTCTGGAAACGCGTTCGCCGCTTAATGTCTCGCCACTCAAAACACGATTCACGAATGTTTCGATTTTCTTTTTATCTTCAGGTGTACGGTTCAGTGAATAGTGCGATCCGATGACATCCTCTTTTATTGCACACTTGTAAAGATTGAGCCAGGCATCATTCACCTCTTCATAAAAACCGTCTTTATTAATTTTGAAATATCCTACATTCGACTCTTTAAGCCTTTCGCGCAAGCGTGTCGATTCGGTTTCAATACCAAGTTCTTCAGTAGCTTCTTCAAAGGCTTTCTCGAACATATGTTCTTTTTCGATACTGCCTCTTCCACTTATGCTTTTGCGGCTCTCCAGCATAGCAACTTTAAGATTTTCTTCAAGTGCTATTTCTGCATCTTCGTTAGACATCTCTTCCCATCCCGTCAGCATTGCTTTTATAGCAGACAGAGGTTTGTGGCCTGTTGTGGTCAGATAGACGTGCATTATCACAAATCCAATTAACAAAAAGGCACCGATAGTATGAATATAAGCAATTGGAGTTAAAGGAGTTCCGGTCTGCTGTTCTATTAATAGCGAAAAATACAGATAGAATAATCCGCTGAACACAACAACGGGAATTATCAAAACTCTTAATCCGAGATATGTCAATCTTTGCAAAGGATTAAATTTGTTATAAACCGTTTTTCGGGTGGGGTGAGGTGCATTTTTGAAAATTCCTGTAATGTAATATTCAATTTGTGCTTTTATCATTTTTGTGGATGGTATATATTGCCGCCATTCACCTGTCACCATATTCCAGAATAATGTAAATATTATCAGAATCATAAATGCCCATGCCATATTCCTGTGTATCAGTACGGCATTTTGATACCCGATTAAATCGTATGAACCGTGCACTTCAAAACCGGTAACTGCAAGTGATAAAATCAATATTACCTGTGTCCAGTGCCAGAATCTCTCGTATTTTTTATATATCCGTACTTTTTTCATCCTGAATTATTTTTAATGTTGTGTTTTCCTATTGCTGACAATTCTTAAAAGACCATGTATTATAACTCCCAAAAAGACAAGCAAAATAAATACCACTCCACCGGTATCAATCAGCGAGCTGTAGTTTCTTCCCGGAAGGTAAAAGTCGTTTGGCTTCGACAATCTGCCGTCTTTGCTGTGGCACTCCGTGCAACTAAGTGCCTTATCGGATGTGGAAACCATATGATTAAGGGGCCAGTACCCTTCCGTTTTGATGAAGTCGTACTTGCCGCTGTATGGCAGCCCGATATATTCCATTCCTTTTTTTGCAGAAGTATTCCAATCAAAATCAGCCCAATAAGCTCCAGAACCTTTGGGCCCGACCAGTTTGGGTTGGATAAGTAGCATATTGACAGGGTCGTATATTTGCTTCCCTTTCATAATCTTGACCGGCCATATTTTTGACCTATGCAATGAGTCGGACGGTTTTACGTTGTCTTTATATGAACCTAATAGTTTATTGAGTACAAGTGATTTTGTCGTGTCGTTAATCTTTTCATCTATTAAGTGGTGATCAGCCGTTCCGTTGAACCAAACATAATCTGGTTTAATATCTTTCGCAAAAACAGCCGTTCCGTGTTTTGAATCATATTCGTGGAGTTTGTCTTTCGACCATTCCGTATATGGTTTGCCATTTTTAAGTTTACCCGCAGTTGACCAGTCCCAGTATATTTTAGTGGGAGCCACTTTGGCATAAACCGGAATATGGCATGTTTGACAAGCGACTTGCGCGAAATGAGTATTCAGCAACTTACTTTTGTGTGGTGTCGAAGTGTGACATTTTTCACAAGTGACTTTATTTTTATTTGATGATGAAACTGTGTATAACTGTCCGGTTATATTATGATTATGTGTCTCGTGACAGTCGGTACATTTCATATTCTTCTTATCATAAGCCATATGCACATCCACATCTTTTGTGCACTTGTTTAATGCCATTTCCAAATCGCCATGCTTGACATTATTTCCACCTCCGCCTTTATAGTGGCAGGTTCCACAATTATTTCTTTGAGGTAATCCTATGTTTTGAACAACTTTTTGTAAATCAACTTTTGGGGATGGATTTCCCGAACCGGTGTTAGGTCCTGTTCCCGGCTTTGACTTCTTATATGTTCCGGTCTTGTCGTGACAGACAAGACAGTCAATATTATTTGGATTGTGGAAATCGAAATTTTTATCGCCATATCCGTATCCGGCATGGCAAAGCGAACAAAGCTTTTCATTTGAGTTCACTCCGATACAAAAGTTGTTAAGAATATCCTTCTTTCCGAGGTCTTCATATCCCTTACCTGCAACCGAATCCATTTTGTGCCATTGCCAGTGCTCGGTTTTCATAAACTCATCTCCTCTTCCATTGTGACAACTGAGACAAGCCTTGGTTATGTCTTGCGGCTTTTCAAATTTCTGTTGCAGAACCTCAAATTTCGAGTGATCAACAGGTATAACCCTTTTTTGAATCTTTATTTTCGATGTCGCATAATAGTCTCTGTCATTATCACCATTATATTCAACAGTTATGATGAAGATTATCGAAATAGGAACTAAAACAACAAAAATGAACTTTAAAAACTCTTTCATTTTCTTATATTTTTCTGAATTATTTTATTTATCTAAAAATAGATTCTTTATATAAAAGGCAAAATTAGTTTTAGTTACATATTGTCAATACTCTGGCCGAAATTTATACTCACTTTTTAATAATAGTTATACATATATGAAGTTTTATAATTATTTAGTAATAAGCGGATGATCAACATTTTATGATATTGCTAAACACAACAGGATTCGCAAAACCCGATAATATGGTTTTTAATTTATTATCGTTTTAAATAACTGATTGAGGATATACCACGGAAATGTCGGAAAAGGAAAGGATAATCTAAAACACTAACCGACTTTTTTGATACGTTCAAGAGATTCGATATTCAATATGTCTATAATCTTTCCGTCAATTCCGATTATTTTTTCTTTTCTGAATTCCGATAGAATTCTGATAACATTTTCGGTTGTCATATTTATAAGTTCTCCTATTTCGCGTCTTGAGATGGGTAGTTCAAACCTGTTTTGCTTGTATATATTTTGTGCAAAATATAGAAGTATATATGCAATTCTTCCTCTAAGATGCTTCAACCTTATCCTGTATGTGGCTTCAATTATTTCATCATAAGTGTAACTCATTCGTCTCATTAGCTCAAGAGCAAATTCACCGTTTGACCTCGCAAGTTTTTTTATGCTGTCGACATCAACAATGCAGACTGTTGTATCTTCAATGGCTGCTATTGAATATTTATATGTATCAGTGGAAAACATACTTAATAGACTTACAAAATCCGAGGGGCCGGCAATTCTGATTATTTGATTTTTATTGTCTTCTTTTGTTTTGTAAACTTTAACCAGTCCGCTTTTTAAGTACAAAAATTCTTTGATGTTGTTGCCTTCTTTTGTAATTATATCACCCTTTTTAAAAAGTACTTCTTTTCTTGATAGTTCCAAAAAATCAAGTTCTGTACTTTTTAACGAGCCGAATATCAGGGCTTTATAAGGACAGTTTTTGCAACCTTCAACCGAATGAATATATTTCATATTCCAGTGTATATTTTTTCTCAAAAAGGTTTCAAAGATATATAAAAGTTATGATATGATAATTATCATATAGATAAATTAGAATATGTAAATATATGAATCTAATTTCGCGGTGTTAATTAAAAAATAATTGATATGAAAAAATTATTGATTCTCGGAGCAGGTACAGGCGGAACCATAATGGCCAATAAAATGAGAAAAGAGCTTAGTCGTGACGAATGGGACATAACTATTGTCGATCAATATAAAACTCATTATTATCAGCCCGGATTTTTGTTTATCCCGTTTGGTTATTATAAAGAAGCCGACGTAATAAAGCAAAAAAGCAACTTCATTCCAGTCGGAGTTAACCTTGTTTATGCAAAAATAGACATCATTGATGGTGAAAACAACAAGGTGTTACTTAAGGATGGTGAAGTTCTGAGATATGACATTTTAATAATCGCTACCGGCACTAAGATTGTCCCTGAAGAAACGCCAGGGCTTATGGGTGAACTTTGGCATAAAAATGTATTCGATTTTTATACTATAGAAGGTGCAAAGGCACTTTCAAGATTTTTTAAAACCTGGGAGGGTGGCGAACTGGTTATTAATATTGCAGATATGCCTATTAAATGTCCGGTTGCCCCTCTTGAATTTTCATTTTTTGCCGATGCCTTTTTTATTGATCGTGGGTTACGAGACAAGGTAAATATAACGTATGTGACTCCATTGAGCGGTGCTTTTACAAAACCGCGCGCATCAAAAGTTCTTGGGAATATGCTTTCGGAAAAGAATATTAATATAGTAACTGACTTTGTTTTAGGAGAGGTTGACAACCAGAAAAAGGTTATCAGGGATTTTGGAGGTAGTGAAGTTCCATTTGATTGTCTTGTTACCATACCCCTGCATTCGGGTGATCCAATGATTGAAAGGAGCGGTCTGGGCGATGATTTTGCATTTGTACTAACCGATAAAAATACTCTTCAGTCAAATAAATTTGAAAATATATTTGTTATTGGTGATGCCGGAAACTTTCCTACTTCCAAAGCAGGGTCGGTTGTCCACTTTGAAGCTGATATTTTACACGAAAATTTATTATGTTATATCGAAAACAGACCCTTTACGGCAAGTTTCGACGGCCATTCCAATTGTTATATTGAAACGGGTCATGGCAAAGGTGCGTTGATTGATTTTAATTATGATACAGAACCGCTTCCCGGTTCATTCCCATTTCCCGGAATTGGTCCATTCGGATTATTAAAAGAGACAAGAATGAATCATTATGGTAAGTTGATGTTTCGCTGGATATACTGGCATATTTTACTTAAAGGTAAGGAAATGCCCATTGATACTCAGATGACTATGGCAGGCAAAAAAATGGAATAATTTAAAGATTCATGTTATGACAGAAATAAATATCCAAAATCAGGTAGATGAAATAAACCGTAAGCTTGACCTTGTGCTTGAGGAGGTTTATGCTCAAAAACAATCACGTGAGTCGGTAAATGATTTGATGAGCGACATGTCAATTATCGGTAAAGATGTATTTCAAAATGCTGTTATCCAACTCGATAAAGCCGGTGTTGAGATTGACAGTGAAACAATCGGCTCAATTGGAATAAGATTGTTGAATAATCTTGATAACATCAATATGATGCTTGAGATGATGGAAAGTATTACTGACTTCGCCAAGGATGCTGCCCCAATAGCACATCAGGTAGGCCTGGATGCTGTTAATACTTTTAACGATTTGGACCAAAAAGGCTATATCAATTTCTTTAAAGAATTTACAAAGGTGTTTGATAACATTGTCAACCACTTTACAGTGGATGATATTCGGGAGTTGGCCGATAAGATAGTACCGATACTCGAAATAGTAAAAGAAATTACACAACCCGATATGCTTGATGCTGTTCATAATGCAGTTGTGGTTTATAAAAATCTTGAAACAGATGAAATTCCAGAATACTCAATATGGAAAATGCTGCGTGAGATGAACAGCCCTGAGATGAAAAAAGGAATGGGATTTATGATGACTTTCCTGAAGAATCTTACAGAACAGCAACTTAAGAAAAATAAAAACAAATAAGTATTATTATTAATAATTTAAAAATATAAGATTATGGCAACAAAAACGTATGCAGGAGTAACTGTTGATGTAAATGAGGAGGGATATTTTAATAATCCTCAGCAATGGACAAAGGAAATAGCAAAGGAGATAGCTAAAGAAGAAGGTGTTGAGCTCACTGATAAGCATTTTGAAGTACTTGAATATTTGCGAAACAAATTCAATAGCGGTGATGCATTGTCTATCAGGGGGATAAATAAATCAGGAGTTGTTGATGTGAAAACATTTTATCAGATGTTTCCAGGAGCTCCAATGAAAAAAGCCACTAAAATAGCCGGTATTCCCAAGCCGGCAAGCTGTGTATAACTAAAAATATATTATTATGTCAGACACAAATGAACATCCCGTAAAAAAAGTCAGCATTATATGTGCCAAAGGTGCTATTGAAGATGTATATGCTGCATTGGTAATGGGCAATGGTGCCGTTATGGAAGGAATAGAGTGTAATCTGTTTTTTACATTTTTCGGACTGGATGCTATTATGAAAAAGCGTATGGATAAACTTCATACTGCAATACTTGGAAATCCGGCTTTGCGACTTCCAGGCGGGGCACGAATGCCATCCTTGATGGGTGTTATTCCCGGAATGGAAGCAATGGTCTCAGGCATGATGAAAAGCGGAATGGACAAGCTTGATATTCCACCTGTTAGCGAGTTTATCGAACTATTCGTTGCCGGAGGAGGCAACCTCTACGCTTGTAAACTTGCAGTTGAAATGTTTAAAGTGAAAAAGGAAGATTTTTCAGAACACGTGAAAGATATAATTACCATCGGTGAGTTTTACGAAAAAGCAGGTGGTGAAGGGAGCCATATTATTTTTACGTAAGAGGATATTAATGTCTTCTTCGGTGCAGATAAGAAGGAGGCATTTTTTTTAAACTATACTCTTAACAATTTGAATATAAGAGAGATTAGTTTTTCTTATCCGGCTCTTTCCTATACATCTAAATATATAAAAGTATAGATACTTATTTGTAATCTTTATAAATTATAAAAATCTCTTTGAATTTAAAATTCTGTTTATACTTTTGTTAACTGATTAACAAGTTAAATTTTAAACAGATAGATATGAGAAAATTAATTCCATTAACCATTGCGTTGACATTTTTACTGTCATTTGTAAATTCTACTTCTGCAGAAGACAAAATCGCTCCTTATCTAAAGGTCGGTGAACTAAATGTAAGTATGGATGAGGCCGTACAGCAAGTTAAAGATGCTTTAACATCAAAAGGTTTTGATGTGATTGGCGAATATCATCCTGAGACAAAAGCCGGATTATATGTTGTTGCATATACACGTGACGACTTACAAAAGATCACATTGAGAGTTAAAGACAGAGGTGCTCTGGCAAGTGTGTTAAAGGTCGGATTTGTTAAAAAGAATGGGAAAATTGTGGTTTCGATGTTAAATCCGCCATATCTTTTCTATGCTTATCTTATGGATAATACGGATAAATATCTCGGGGAGTTGACAGCAGTTTCCAATGATGCAAAAGCGGCATTGAGGCAAGTGGGTACTGAGTTTGTTCCTTTTGGGGGTGGCGAGGAGCCTGATGACCTGAAAGAATATCATTATATGATGATGATGCCCTACTTTACCGACCCTGTTGACTTGAATGAGTTCGATTCCTTTGATAAAGGGCTGGCTGTTATCAGAAAAAATCTTGAGGCAAAAAAGGGAAATACAATGAAGGTTTACGAACTTGTATTCCCTAACAAGCAAATTGCAGTTTTCGGTATTGCTTTGCTTGATCCCGATGAAGGTGAAGGTCATTTTCTCCCTATTATCGGTGAGGATAATATCGCTGCTATGCCTTACGAAATAATTCTTCAGGGTAAAGAGGCTTCAATGTTACACGGCAAGTATCGCTTCGCATTGCTATGGCCCGAACTGACAATGGGACAGTTTATGAAGATATCCAGTACTCCGGGCGATGTGGAAGATGTAATGGAAGAGCTGACGGAGGAATAATTGTCATTCCAACTACCTGGTAGAAATGTATGATGGAAGTAGGAGCCCACTTGCTATTAACGACCAGCATTAGAAATTTATGAGCTTTCGGGATTTCAGTGATTTATTTAGCCACGAAGGCTCAAACACAAAAAACTTAGTGAACCTTTGTGCCCTGGTGGCATCCCGGCCATTGCACTAAACTCCCGAATGGTTGTATGTCTCTGAGTTGTTCTGGATTTTAATCTAAACACAAGTGCGGAATAATCCCGGACAAAATATTTACAGGCTCTCTTCCATTCGCAAACTTTGAAAAACTCTGTTATACTTTCATTATTCTCACTATCTTTGCAAACAGAAAATTCTTAAAAAATACTGATATGCAAACAATTATAAATAAAGCCGATAGACTTTCCAAAAGGGAAAATCTTGTCTTTTTGATTACAGACATAAAAAACCTTGATGAGAAATATTTTTCAAAAGAGGAAATAGGGTTTGTCAGAAAGCAAAACAGAGAACATAAAAGAGATGTTTTCTCATTCAATCACTTAAAGAACTGGACTTTCGTCAATATCCTGAAAAAGGAGAGGGTGAAAGCCAAAAGATTGGAAGAGTACAGAAGTGCTGGAAATAAACTGCTAAGCAAAATAAACGGGAACAAGCTTAATTCGGTGGTTCTTGTTGACAGCGAAGGGAAACAGGAGGAGGTGCTTGCCTATGCTGAGGGAATGGCTCTTGGTAATTACCAGTTCCTGAAGTATAAAAAGGATCCTGCTGAAAAAATAAATTCCCTGAACTCCATTGATCTCTATTCAAGAAATCTGAATGAAGATTTAATAGCAGAGCTGAATATTGTTATTGATGCGACCTATACTGCACGGAATTTTGTGAATGAGCCCGTCTCTTATCTCAATGCGGTTACTTTCTCAAAAGAGATGGAAAAGCTTGGAAAGAAGTCGGGTGCAAAGGTTGAGGTCTTGAACAAAAAGAAGATAGAGTCGCTAAAGATGGGTGGTTTGCTGGCTGTGAACAAAGGAAGTGTTGACCCGCCGACTTTTACAATAATGGAATGGAAACCGGAAAAGGCAATTAATAAAAAGCCTTATGTCTTTGTGGGTAAAGGAGTTGTTTTTGATACAGGCGGACTAAATATCAAGACAGGTGAGTTTATGTATAATATGAAGAGTGATATGGGTGGCGGTGCTGCGGTATCTGCTGCCCTTTATGCTATCGCTGCTGCCAAACTTCCGGTTCACGTTATTGCACTTATTCCGGCAACCGACAATCGTCCTGACGGAAATGCCTATGCCAGCGGCGATGTGATCACTATGTACGACAAAACTCAGGTCGAGGTAATAAATACCGATGCCGAAGGCCGTATGATCCTTGCGGATGCTCTGAGCTATGCTAAACAGTATGATCCTAAGCTTGTTATTGATGCTGCAACCCTGACAGGTGCTGCTATGAGGGCAATCGGAAAATTCGGAATTGCAGCAATGTGTTCTGGTGCAGAAAAGGAATTTGGTCTTTTGAAAAATAGTGGTGACAACGTGAATGAACGCCTTGTTGAATTTCCTCTTTGGGAAGATTATTTTGATGAGATTAAATCGGAAGTTGGCGACATTAAAAACATTGGCGGCCCGGAAGCAGGAGCCATCACAGCCGGTAAATTCTTAGAGCACTTCACCGACTATCCATATATTCATCTTGACATTGCAGGACCTGCTTTTCTTGGAAAACCGTTCAAATATAACACAACCGGAGGAACAGGCGTAGGGGTCAGATTATTATTCGATTTTATAAAAAGTAAAGTTTAAGTTTTGCCGTTCGAAATTTTATCTTTACAGCCATAAATGTTATAATGATGATAAAAAATAAAGAAAAAGAAAAGGAGAAGAAGGTCAGGGTTGGAATTTCTCATGGCGATTTTAACGGAATCAGTTATGAGATTATCATCAAGACTTTTCTTGATAAGAAAATGATACAGATGTTGACACCGATTATTTACGGATCGTCAAAAATAGCATCCTATTATCGTAAGACGCTTAATTATACGGATATATCATTTAATCTGGTTCATAGAGCCGATCTGGCAAATCCGAATCGTGTTAATATTATTAACTGCTATGATCAGGAGGTTAAGATAGAAATCGGTAAATTATCGGAGAAGGCAGGTGAGTTTGCTGTCCTTGCTCTTGAGAAAGCAGTCTCGGATTTAATGCATAACTCAATTGACGTTCTTGTGACCGCTCCGATAAACAAAAAAAGTATCCATTCCGAATCATTTGATTTTCCGGGTCATACCGAATACCTTGCAAATAAATTCAATACGGAAGATTATTTGATGATGATGATAAGCGAAAATTTGAGAATAGGAATACTTACCGGACATATCCCCTTGAAAGAGGTTTCTGCTACAATAACGGAAGACCTTTTGATAAGGAAAATCGGGATTATGAATGAATCTTTATTAAAGGATTTCTCCATACGTAAACCCAAAATTGCAGTTTTGGGACTAAACCCTCATGCCGGCGATGACGGTGTTATTGGAAAAGAGGAAACAGAAATAATAATTCCTGCAATAAAAAAAACCTACGACGAAGGCATTTTGTGTTTCGGGCCTTATCCGGCAGATGGATTCTTCGGCTCGGGTGCCTATTCAAAATTTGATGGTATAATTGCACTTTATCACGATCAGGGTATGCTGCCGTTTAAAACTCTTGCCTTTGATAGCGGTGTTAACTTTACTGCCGGGCTACCTTATGTCAGAACATCACCTGCACATGGAACAGCTTTTGATATTGCAGGAAAGAAAAAAGCTTCTCCCGATTCATTCCGCCATGCATTGTATCTTGCTGTTGATATTTTTAAAAACAGAAAGATTTACGAGGAGATATCAAAGAATCCGTTACCTGTTGGGGGTAACGGTAATGGCAATGATAAAAATACTGTTGAACAGAATAAGAATCAAGTTAGATAACCAGATTATGTCTTCGGTACAGTATTCAGTTAGTAATGTTGTAGAGTATACGGGTGGTACACTGATTAGTGAAAGTGAAAAAGAGGAAACCATTTCCGATATCCTTATTGATTCGCGTAGATTGATTACACCCGAAGGTTCTCTTTTCTTTGCCCTTGTTTCAAAAAAAAACAACGGACACAAATTTATTAATGAACTGTATGAAAAGGGTGTTCGCAATTTTGTTGTGTCGGAAGATACTGTTGACCACAAAGATGCAAATTATATCTTAGTTGAAAATACACTTGATGCACTTCAGAATTTTACAGCACGCCATCGTCGTAACTTTGATATACCGGTTATCGGAATTACAGGCTCAAATGGAAAAACCATTGTTAAGGAATGGCTGTTTCAGTTGATGAGTCCCGATAAGAGTATTATAAGAAGTCCGAAAAGCTATAATTCTCAAATAGGCGTCCCACTATCCGTTTGGCAAATGCGTTCGGGTTTTGACCTTGCCATCTTTGAAGCCGGGATTTCCGAACCTGACGAGATGGACAGGTTGAGAAAAATTATTAATCCGACGATTGGTATTTTTACAAATATCGGCCCTGCTCATGGTGAAAATTTTATAACAATAAATCAGAAAGCCGGAGAGAAGCTGAAGCTTTTTACAAAAGTTGATACTTTAATATATTGTCCGGATTATTCTGCAATCCAGGAGACAATTATCAAATCGGAGATGCTTGGTAACATTAAAACGTTTACCTGGAGTCGCAAGAATGAGCAGGATGTTGACCTTTTGGTTAAAAAACCGGTGCGAAACAGAAATAATACTTTGTTGATTAAAGCGGTTTACAGAAATAATGAAATTGAAATATCCATACCTTTTACCGATGAAGCATCAATTGAAAATGCCATTCATTGCTGGGCTGCAATGTTATCTCTTGGCTATAATAATGATGTAATAGCCCGTAGAATTGCCGGATTGCAACCGATTGCTATGCGCCTTGAGATGAAAGAGGGGATAAATCACTGCTCAATAATCAATGACAGTTATAATTCGGATATTAATTCTTTAAACATTGCCATTGACTTTTTGAATCAGCAAAATCAACACAAACGTAAAACAGTTATTCTTTCGGATATTCTTCAAAGCGGTCAGAATGATGAAGACCTTTATGAGGAAGTTGCAGGATTGATAAACAATAAAGGTATTGATAGAGTAATTGGAATAGGAAAAGCCATCAGCAATCATTCGGATAAATTTACCATTGAAAAGGCATTTTTTCCGGCAACACGTGATTTTCTTCAAAAATGCTCTTTTACTAATTTTCAGAATGAAACTATTTTGCTTAAAGGAGCCCGTATTTTTGAATTTGAGCAGATAAGCCAGGCTCTGCAACAAAAGGCTCACGAAACTATTCTCGAAATAAATCTCAACGCATTAATTAATAATCTTGACTTTTTTAAGCGGAAACTTAAATCTCAAACAAAGATAATGGCAATGGTTAAAGCTTTCTCGTATGGAAGTGGTAGCTTTGAAATTGCCAATATCCTTCAGTACCATCAGGTTGATTATCTTGCCGTTGCTTATGCTGATGAAGGTATTGAACTGCGAAAGTCGGGGATAAAAGTTCCGGTAATGGTTATGAACCCTGAGGAGCAAAGTTTTGATGAAATAATAAAACATAACCTTGAGCCGGAGATTTATAGTTTCAGATCGCTACAATTGCTCGAAGAAGCAATTTTACGTAATATAATTCCTGAGAATAAACCTGTTAAAATCCATTTAAAGCTTGACACGGGAATGCACAGGCTTGGTTTTCTCCCGGATGAAATTGACAAATTAATCGAAGAACTATCGAAAATCCGTTCGGTTTATCTTCATTCGGTATTTTCGCATCTTGCATCAAGTGAAGACCCTGCTGACGATGATTTTACAAATTATCAGGTCGGCCGGTTTAAAGTAATGGCAGAAAAAATCAGGTCTCATTCCAGTCATCCTGTGATGATGCACATACTGAATTCGGCCGGGATAATACGTTTTCCACAATATCAGTTTGATATGGTAAGACTTGGCATTAGTCTTTATGGTGTATCTTCAGTGGAATCCAATGAAGATAATTTGGAAAATGTAAGTACTCTCAGGTCAACAATCTCGCAGATAAAGAAGATAAAGCCCGGAGAAACAGTGGGATATAATCGTACATGGAAAGTTAAAAAGGAGATGAAAATAGCTGTTGTTCCTATTGGATATGCCGACGGGCTTGACAGGAAACTAAGCAATGGCAAGGGCAGGCTTTATGTTAAAGGAAATGCGGCTCCTTTTGTTGGAAGCATTTGTATGGACATGTGTATGATTGATGTAACAGGCATTGATGTACAAGAGGGTGATGATGTAATTATATTTGACAGCGAACATCCGATTACAATACTTGCGCGCGATCTTGATACAATTCCCTATGAAGTACTGACAAGTATTTCGAGAAGAGTAAAAAGGGTTTACTACCATGAATAGAATTAATTATAACTTTGTAACCAAAAGTAGCACAAATGGAATTTAAGAAACTTTCTATTATCATACCGGCATACAATGAGGCTGCAACAATTCATCTCATACTTGATAAAGTGCTTGAAGTTAACTTGATAAATGATATTGCAAAGGAGCTTATTATCGTTAATGATTATTCAACTGATGATACTAAAGCGAAAATAGAAGAGTACATCGGCAAGCATACTGAAGCTGATATTAAGCTTTATGATCAGAAGAAGAATATGGGAAAAGGTGCTGCATTGCACAAAGGTATTGAACTGGCAACCGGAGAATATCTTATCATTCAGGATGCCGACCTTGAATACGATCCGCAAGAATATAATCTACTCTTAAACCCTGTTGTTGCCGGCTTTGCCGATGTGGTTTATGGCTCACGGTTTCATGGAGGAACACCTCATCGTATTCTGTTTTTCTGGCACTCAATAGGTAATAAATTCCTTACCTTTATTTCAAATATGTTTACAAATCTGAACCTTTCGGATATGGAGACATGCTACAAACTCTTCAGGTCTGATTTGATTAAAGGTCTTAATCTAAAAGAGAAACGTTTTGGTTTTGAGCCGGAGGTTACTGCAAAAATATCAAGGCTTTCTAAAGTCAGAATATATGAGGTCGGGATTTCCTATTATGGCCGTACCTATGAGGAGGGGAAAAAGATAAACTGGCAGGATGGTGTCAGGGCCATCTGGTCAATATTGAAATATAATCTTTTTAGCCGGATATAGTACAGACAACTCAGGAGTTGCCTCAACGATACAGGAAACAGACTTGCCCCCTAAACTCATAATTCTTTAACTCTTAGCTTTTCCCTTTTTGTGATTATAATGCTCATTCCAGTAAACCCACATTGCAAACATTACAACATAGAAAAAGGGTCTGGCAATATAATCGTGAATGAAATGCCAGTGGTCGGGTAGGTTTATTGTAACAAAAACCATTGATATTATTCTGAACACATTTGTAAGATGAACGACTACAAGTCCCACCGGCAGGTACCAAAGTTTGTTTTTCCAGGATCCGGGATAAAGAAGCATCAGGATAGTCCATTGATATAACTGTTTTAATCCTGAGCAGCCAAGCCCAACAGAAGTGTATCCGTTATTAGCTGCATAGTAAAAGACATTACTTCTTACACCACCATCAATTTGCATAACATCGAAACTGGTTATGTTCACATTAAACAGTTCAAAAAACCATTTACTTTCAAGAAAAACCGTTCTTGCCAAAGATAATCCCGACTCACGTATAAAGTCAACTGCAAAAAAGTCCTGTGCAAAATATCTGTACAGAAAATGAAAAAACAAAAGTATGCCCATAAACAGGGCAACATCCTTAAATGATTCTAAGTGATATTTTTTAATAAAATTGTTAAAGGAGTTTATAATTTTATGCATATCCTACTGTTGTATGTTAACTTTATTAGTATTGACAAAAATTAAGTCGGCTAAATTATAAAATCTTTTATAACTTTGCACATTCTTATATAGCAAAATGCCGAAGCATAAAAATAAATCACATAAAGATCACCAAAATAAAAGAGGTTTTTTTGGTCAGGTTCTGCATAAGATTGCAAGAGCTTTTAGAGATATCTCTTTTGGCAGAACAAAAAAACCGAAGGAGTATAGGCCTTATCTTGGACCGAATAATATTTCTGCAAAAGACGATGAGGTCGTTTTTATTGATGATAACGGAAAGGCCATTAGAGAGGTTCATTCTGACGGTAAACAGCATAAAAAAAAGCAACAACCTAACAAAATGTTGTCACTTTCAGGATTAAAGAAAAAAAGAGCTGCAAATAGAATAAAACGTAAAAAGAAGATTCAGAAAAAAAGAATAGAAAAGAAGCATAAGAGAGAATTTAAAAGACAACAAAGAATTCAGTTTATTCGAAAATTTATTCCTAATTATAAAGGTGGCAGAGAGCATTTGTTTGAAAATAGCAAGCAGTTAACCGAAGAAAGGGAAAAGCAGATAAAAAAAGGTTTTTATTATTACACAATTAATTCAACAGCTCTTTATATCATTGCATATCTGCTTGTTT